>JACDJB010000630.1_pt1 | contig 33851 bp, 26 predicted proteins | sample 7454121 | NCBI WGS metagenome assembly JACDJB01 (sample SAMN14253290, study PRJNA609438) | sludge metagenome | isolation source: sludge after 25d culture with pyrite | collected 2018-12-20
CGCGCCGTCATAGGCAGACACCGCTCCGCAACAGGAGATGCGGCCGTGCTGGTTCATCTGCGGCAGGCAGGCCTCGAAAATATCGCCGCCGACATTGTCGAAATAAACATCAATGCCGTTCGGTGCGGCGGCCTTCAGCGCCTTAAACACCGGCTCGGACTTGTAGTCGACGGCGGCATCGAAGCCGAGGTCCGAGACCAGCCAGTTGCACTTCTCCTTGCCGCCCGCGATGCCAACCACGCGGCAACCCTTGATCTTGGCGATCTGCCCGACAAACGAGCCGACCGATCCAGCGGCGGCGGAGACCACAACGGTCTCGCCGGCCTTGGGCTTGCCGACATTGAGCAGACCGAAATAGGCAGTGAGACCTGCGACGCCGAACACACTCAGAAGGTGGGTGATTGGCTCGATGCGCGGCACCTTCACCAGGGTCTTGGCGCGCACGGCGGCATAGTCCTGCCAGCCGGTATCCCCGAACACCAGATCGCCCGGTGCGAAGCCCGGCGCATTGGATTTCACCACTTCGGCGATCGCGCCGCCTGCCATCACCGTGTTGGCTTCCACGGCGGCGCGATAGGTTGCGCCCTGCATCCATGCGCGGTTGGCGGCGTCAAGGGAGATATAGAGAACACGCACCAGCACATCGCCATCCTTCGGATCGGGAATGGCAGCCTCGGCCATCTTGAAGTTTTGCGGCGACAGCTTGCCGGTCGGCTTCTCGACAAGCAGGATCTGGCGGTTGGTCTGCGACATAAGTGTTTCCTCCGAAGGATGTTCTTGTCCCCTGACGATAGCAGTCTTTGAACAAGGATTGGAACCGGGCATCGGCCGGGGCGTTACCTCCGGAAGTGGTCCATAGCTTGCCTTGTCAGCAGGGCTGCACTGAATGCGGGGCTGGGACTGCGTGAGCGCCCTAATCTCACCGGAATTGTGGCTCGTTCTAAGCACAACTGCACATCTTGAGAGCAGGGGGCCTGATGAGAGACGTTGTAAGTCCTTCCCTTCGTCGTATCCTTTGTGTTTTCCCTAAGTATTCTCCTTCATTTGGCACTTTTGAATACGCTTACCCCCTGACCGACGGCGTCCAGGCTTTCATGCCTCCGCAGGGGCTGCTGCTGATTGCGGCATCGCTTCCCGCAGGCTGGGAAGTTCGTTTTCTAGACGAGAACATCACGCCTGCGACCGATGACGATTTCATCTGGGCCGACGCGGTCTTCGTCAGCGGCATGCATATCCAGCGGCCGCAGATCAACGACATCTGCCGCCGCGCGCATGAGCACGATCTGGCGGTGGCGCTTGGCGGGCCTTCCGTCAGTGCCTGCCCGGAATACTATCCCGATTTCGATTATCTGCATGTCGGCGAGCTCGGCGACGCCACCTATGAGCTGTTTCGCCGGCTCGGGCGTGATACCGCGCGGCCCGACCGGCAGGTGATCCTGACCACCAAGGAACGCCGGGACATGGCGGACTTTCCGCTCCCGGCCTATGAACTGCTTCCACTTCAGAAATACTTCATCGGCAGCATCCAGTTTTCGTCCGGCTGCCCGTATCAGTGCGAGTTCTGCGATATTCCGGCGCTGTACGGGCGCAATCCGCGTCTCAAGTCGCCGGAACAGGTGATCGCCGAACTCGACAAGATGCTGGAATGCGGCCTCGCCGGCGCGGTCTATTTCGTCGACGACAACTTCATCGGCAATCGAAAGGCGGCGCTGGAGTTGTTGCCGCATCTGGTCGAATGGCAGAAGCGCAATGGCTATGCGATCCAGTTCGCCTGCGAGGCGACACTGAACATCGCCAAGCGGCCGGAAATCCTGTCGCTGATGCGCGATGCTTACTTCACGACATTGTTCGCCGGCATCGAGACGCCGGACCCCGATGCGCTGAAAGCGATGTCGAAGCAGCACAACATGATGGTGCCGATCCTGGAGGGCGTGCAGACGCTCAACAGCTACGGGCTGGAGGTCGTGTCCGGCATCATTCTGGGGCTCGACACGGACAAGCCCGATGCAGGCGAAGGCATTCTCGAATTCATCGACCAGTCGCAGATTCCGCTCCTGACCATCAACCTTCTGCAGGCTTTGCCGCGCACGCCGCTTTATGATCGCCTGAAGCGGGAGGGCCGCCTGATCGAAGACGCCGACCGCGATTCAAATGTCGATTTTTTCCTGCCCTACGAGCATGTGGTGTCAACCTGGCGCGAGTGCATGGGCCGGGCCTATACGCCGGAAAAGCTGTTTGCCCGGTTCGAGCATCAGGTGCGGGTGACTTATCCGAACCGGCTGCAGCCACCGAACAGCAGGCAGCGGCTGTCATGGCGCAACATCAGGCGCGGCATGACCATGCTGTCCAACATCATCTGGCATGTGGGTGTGAAAAGCGACTATCGCCGCGTGTTCTGGAAATTCGCATGGCCGCGCCTGAAAACGGGCGACATCGAGCGCGTCATCAGCGTTGGTCTGGTCGCGCACCATCTGATAGTGTTCGCGCGTGACGCCTCCAGCGGACAGCAGAATGCTTCGTATTACTCGACCAGATTGCGGGACATGCCTGTCGCCGCTGAATGACGCGGGCCAGTGATGGCTGCGTGGATCATACGCTTGTCTGAACGCCCATGAAGCCGCCGCTTGTGTACGACGTTCTCGTCCTCGGTGCCGGGGCGGCGGGACTGATGTGCGCGCAGGTTGCGGGCGCTCGTGGCCGGGGCGTCGGTGTGATCGAGCAGGCCAAGCGCCCCGCTGAGAAAATCCGCATTTCCGGCGGCGGCCGCTGCAATTTCACCAATCTGCAAACGACGCCTGCGAACTTTCTGTCCCGCAATCCGCATTTCTGCAAATCGGCATTGAGCGGATTCACGCAGCACGATTTCATCGCGCTGGTCGAGAAACACCGCATCGCCTATCACGAGAAGACGCGCGGGCAATTGTTCTGCGATGAGTCTTCGCAGCAGATCAGCGACATGCTGCTCGATGAGTGCGGCGCGGCTGGCGTGACGCTGCACACGGGCACGAAGATATCCTCGATTGCGAAAGGCGAGGATGGTTTCCGTGTGATGACCGATCGCGGCGAAATGCGCGGCCGCGCGCTGGTTGTCGCCACCGGCGGGCCGTCGATTCCGAAAATGGGATCGAGCGGTTTCGGTTACAAGGTCGCCGAACAGTTTGGTCTCAGGATCGTGCCGCCGCGCGCAGGGCTGGTGCCGCTGACATTCGATGAGGCTCTGCTCACCCGCTCAAAGGAACTCGCGGGCGTCTCCGTTGAAACGGTGATCGCCTGCAACGGGACAAAATTCGACGAGGCGATGCTGTTCACCCATCGCGGCTTGAGCGGTCCCGCCATTCTGCAAATTTCGTCCTACTGGCGCGACGGCGACGCCATCCAGATCGACATGGCGCCCGGCCTTGATGTCTTCGCCGCGTTGAAAGAAATGCGGCGCGATTATCCGCGTCAGGAACTCGCGACGGGGCTGGCCCGGCTGCTGCCGGCGCGTCTGGCGCAATGGATCGCGGAGGCGGGCGGCAGCGCCGCGCGGATGGCCGACATGTCCGACCGCCAGCTTCAGGCTGTGGCTGTGCTGGTGAACAGGTGGCAGGTGACGCCGCGCGGCACCGAAGGCTACCGGACGGCGGAAGTCACGCTCGGCGGCGTCGATACGGTCGAATTGTCGTCCAAGACATTTGAAACCAAATCCGTGCCCGGCTTGTTTTTTATCGGCGAAGTGATCGACGTCACCGGCCATCTTGGCGGCTTCAATTTCCAGTGGGCGTGGTCATCGGGTTTCGCCGCGGGCCGAAGCGTCTGAGCGCTGTCACGGAACCGATTGGCGCGGCGAAAACCCCGACCCGCGCGGAAACTGTCCGTAATATACTGAAACAGAAGGGATATTTCCATCTAAAGGAGGATTGTGTTCGGGGCCGCGAACCTGCTAATCGACTGCGGCGGACGCTGCTATCCGCCATTCAACCTGCATGTGAGCCTGAATTGTCCGCTCAACTCTCATTGGCCGTTGCCGGGCTTGCCCTTGCGATATGGGTCTATCTGATCGCGGCGCGGGGCGACTTCTGGCGAACGCAGAAGTTCGATGATCTTGCGCCGGCACCGGCGGATGCGAACTGGCCCACGATCGCGGTTGTCGTGCCGGCGCGCGATGAAGCCGCCGGTGTCGCAGCCTGCGTGACATCCATTCTGAGCCAGCCTTATCCCGGCATGCTGTCGATGGTGCTGGTGGATGATCAGAGTCAGGACGACACTGCGCAGATTGCGCGCGATGCGGCAGCCGCCATCGGCGCGTCGGATCGTCTCACGGTGTTGCAGGGGCGCCCGCTGCCGTCCGGCTGGACCGGCAAACTCTGGGCTGTGAAGCAGGGGCTGGCCCTGGTCGAAGAGCGGCCGTTGCAGCCCGACTACATTCTCCTGACCGATGCCGATATCGTTTATTCTGGTGACGTCCTGATGCGGCTGGTGGCGCGCGCGCAACGCGACAAGCTGGCGATGACGTCGGTGATGGCAACGCTTCGCTGCGAGAGTTTTGCCGAGAAATATCTGATCCCGGCCTTCATCTTCTTCTTTGGAATGCTTTATCCGTTCGGCTGGGTGCGCAATCCCTCACGCGCAACGGCTGCGGCCGCAGGCGGATGTATTCTTGCCCGCCGGGATGCGCTGAAGAATGCCGGCGGCATCGAATCCATTCGCGGATCGCTGATCGACGATTGCGCGCTCGGCGCGCGCCTGAAACGGCAGGGGCCGGTCTGGCTCGGATTTTCGCAGAACGTCAGAAGCGTTCGTGCCTCGGAGACCGTTGCGAATGTGGGGCACATGATCTCACGCTCCGCCTACGCGCAGTTGCGTTATTCAGTGACGATTCTCGCGGGAACCATTCTCGCCATGGCGCTTGTGTTTCTGGCGCCGGTCGTGATCGCGCTGTTCGGGCATGGTTGGGCGGCGGTACTCGCTGCCGCAGCCTGGGTTCTCATGGCGCTCGCGTTCCAGCCCACTCTGCGATACTATGGGCAGTCGGCGTTTTGGGGCCCGGCGCTCCCTGCGATCGCAATCGCTTACATGGTGTTCACGGTCAACTCCGCGGTCCAGCACTTTCAGGGACGTGGCGGAATGTGGAAAGGCCGTGCCCAGGCACAGGTTTCAGGTTCTTAGATGACAACAGCAGGCGAATTGCGGTCCGGCAAGGGCCACAAGGACGAGAACTTCCCCGTTGCGTCGTGGATCATTCATCCGCGCCATCGTGCGTTGATTCTCGCGTTCTATAATTTCGTGCGCACCGGCGACGACATCGCCGATCATGCCTCGCTGGCGCCGCAAGACAAGCTGGACAAGCTGGATTTGCTGGAAGCGGAGTTGCTCGGCAAGGGCGACACTCAGCCGGAAGCGGTGACGCTGCGTCATGCGTTCGCCGAGCGCAGCATGTCGCCGAAGCATGCGCAGGATTTGCTCAATGCGTTTCGTCTCGACGTCACCAAGCTGCGCTATGCGAACTGGGATGAACTGATCCACTACTGTTCGCTCTCGGCGATGCCGGTCGGCCGTTTCATGCTGGATGTCCACGGCGAGGACCGTTCGACATGGGCCGCATCCGATGCGATCTGCGCTGCTCTGCAGATCAACAATCATCTGCAGGATTGCGGCAAGGATTATCTCAACCTCGATCGCGTCTATCTTCCGCAGGATGCACTGGCTGCATCTGGCGCGACAGTGGAGATGCTGAGCGAAGGACAATCTCCGCCTGCGCTGCTGAAATGCCTGCACGGACTGGCGCGGCGCACCGAGACGCTGCTGCATGAAGGCCGCTCACTCGCCGGTGACATCAAGGATACGCGCTTTGCGCTTGAGGTGCGCGTGATCGAGACGTTCGCCGACAGGATCGTCAATCTGCTCAAGGTTCGCGATCCGTTGAGTGAAAAGGTGCATCTGTCGAAAGGGCAGATGGCCGGGATTGCGCTGTCCGCGATGGCGCGAGGTCTGTATCGGCGTGCGACCGGACATTCGTCCGCGGTTCGTCACGTTTCGGGCACGTAGCGATATCATGACTGCTGCTGACGCCACATCGCAGGTGACTGCACAAGGGTCTGCCTCGGGCAGTTCGTTCTACGCGGCGATGCGTATCCTGCCGCGCGAGCAGCGCGATGCGATGTTCCAGATTTACAGCTTCTGCCGTCAGGTCGATGACATCGCCGATTCCAACGATCCGCGTGCGGAACGTCTCGCGGCGCTGGATCAGTGGCGGCGTGATATCGACGCGCTCTATGCTGGCCATCCGCCTGCGCGCGTGAAGGACTATGTGCCGTCCGTGAAACAGTTCGGTCTGCGCCGCGACGATTTCATCGCCATCATTGACGGCATGGAAATGGACGTGCCCGCTGACATCCGCGCGCCGGACGCCGAGACGCTCGATCTGTATTGCGACCGGGTTGCCAGCGCGGTGGGCCGCTTGTCGGTGCGGGTGTTCGGCCTCGGTGAAGACGACGGCATCCTGCTCGCGCATCATCTGGGCCGCGCGCTGCAACTGACCAACATCCTCCGCGACATCGACGAGGACGCCGGTCTCGGCCGTCTCTATCTGCCGCGCGAGGAACTCAACGCCGCCGGCATCATGTCGAACGATCCGCTGGTGGTCGCTTCCGATCCGCGATTGTCGCGTGTGTGCGAGGCGATCCTCAAGCAGGCGCGCAGCCACTTCGCCAAGTCGAACGACATCATGGCGCGCAATTCGCGCCGCGTCGTTCGCGCGCCGAAGATCATGTCGGAATACTATCATGCGATCCTTGAAAAGCTGGTCGAGCGCGGCTTCGCGTTGCCACGCAAGCCGGTCAAGCTCAGCAAGGCCGCCAAGATTTTCATTCTCATCCGGTACGCATTCATCTGATGGCAAAAGCTCATATCATTGGCGCCGGGGTCTCCGGCCTGTCGGCGGCTGTTCGGCTCGCGAATGAGGGATTCGAGGTTCACGTTCACGAGGCGACCCAGCAGGCCGGTGGCCGCTGTCGCTCGTACTATGATGGCGCGACCGACATGGTCATCGACAACGGCAATCACCTGCTGCTGTCGGGCAATCTCCATGCGCGATCTTATGCGCTGTCCATCGGCAGCGAGGCCGGTCTTGTCGGGCCGGAACGCGCGCAGTTCGATTTCGTCGATCTGAAAACGGACAAGCGCTGGAAACTCGATCTTGGCAATGGCCGCATTCCGACGTGGTTGTTCGACAAGACGCGGCGCGTACCGGATACCAGCGTCGGCGATTATCTCGCGCTTGCGCCGGTGATCTGGGCGGGCACGGATGCGCTGGTCGGCAACACCATCAAGTGCGAAGGCACTTTGTATGACCGGCTGGTGCAGCCGCTGTTGCTTGCCGCGCTGAACGTCGATCCGCCGGATGGCTCGGCGGGTCTTGCTGGCGCCATCGTGCGCGAGACGCTGCTTGCGGGCGGCAAGTCCTGCCGTCCGCTGATCGCGCGTGAAGGTTTAAGCACGGTCCTTGTCGATCCCGCGATCAAGCTGATCCGCGAGAAGGGCGGCACCGTCAATCTCGGTCACGAACTGCGTCAGGTTCTGATGGCCGGTGAATCCATCTCGATGCTGGAATTCGTCGACGACACGATTGCAGTCACTCCGCGCGACGTGGTGGTGCTCGCCGTGCCGCCGCGTTCGGCTGCTGCAATTCTTCCGGGATTGAAGACCCCGACAAAGTTCCGCGCCATTGTGAATGCGCATTTCCGCTACGATCCGCCGGACAACATGCCGCCGATGATGGGCGTGATCGGCGGCTTGATCGAATGGCTGTTCGCATTCCATCAGCGGCTCTCGATCACGATCAGCGACGCCGACCGGCTGGTGAATGTGCCGCGTGAGCAACTCGCGCGCGACATCTGGCGCGACATCTGCAAGGCCGCCGGCATCAGCAATGAGGTGGCAGAAGGTCCGCTGCCGCCCTGGCAGATTGTGCGCGAGCGCCGCGCGACATTTGAGGCGACCCCGGAACAAAATGCCATGCGTCCAGGGACTGCCACCGATTGGAAAAACCTGTTTCTCGCGGGCGATTGGACTGATACGGGACTGCCTGCGACCATTGAAGGGTCGATCCGCTCAGGCGACAAGGCCGCTGATATGGCCTTAAAAATGCAATAAAATCAGCATTTTACGGACGTTCCATGACGCTTCTTGACGACCATAGGACTGCTGCTGCGCCCAGCGCGCCGGCCCTTGAGAACAGCATTCAAGCCGCTTCCAGCGCCATTCTGGACGTGCGCAAGGCCGACGGGCACTGGGTGTTCGAGCTGGAGGCCGACGCCACGATTCCGGCCGAGTACGTCCTGCTGCGGCACTATCTCGCCGAGCCTGTCGACAGCGTGCTGGAAGCGAAGATCGGCAATTACCTGCGCCGCATCCAGAACGACAACGGCGGCTGGTCGCTGTTTTACGGCCACGAATTCGACATGAGCGCGAGTGTGAAGGCCTACTTCGCGCTGAAGATGATCGGCGACAAGCCGGAAGCGCCGCATATGAAGAAGGCGCGCGAGGAGATTCTTCGCCGCGGCGGCGCGATCAAGAGCAACGTGTTCACGCGTATCATGCTGGCGCTGTTCGGCGTCGTGACCTGGCGCGCCGCGCCGATGATGCCGGTCGAGATCATGCTGCTGCCGCGCTGGTTTCCCTTCCACCTCACCAAGATTTCGTACTGGGCGCGCACCGTGATCGTGCCGCTGCTGGTGCTGATGAACAAGAAGCCGCGTGCGCGTAATCCGCTCGGCGTCGGCATCGACGAACTGTTCCATGAAGACCCGAAGTCCATTGGCATGACGGCGAAGGCGCCGCATCAGAGCCAGCTCTGGTTCACGGGCTTCGATCTGCTCGACAAGGTCCTGCGCGTCGTCGATCCGCTGTTTCCGAAAGCTCCGCGCCAGCGCGCTATCGACAAGGCGGTGGCGTTCGTCACCGAGCGTCTGAACGGCGTCGATGGGCTTGGCGCGATCTTCCCGGCGATGGCCAACACCGTGATGATGTACGATCTGCTCGGCTATCCGAAGGATCATCCGCATTACGTACTGGCGCGGCAGTCGGTCGAAAACCTTCTCGTGATCAAGGATGACGAGGCCTATTGCCAGCCGTGCGTGTCGCCGATCTGGGACACCGCGCTGACCGCACACACCATGATCGAGGTCGGCGGCGAGAAGGCGGAGGCCTCCGCGAGGGCTGCGCTGGACTGGCTGAAGCCGAAGCAGGTGCTCGATGTCGAGGGCGACTGGATCGAGAAGCGGCCCGGCGTGCGGCCCGGCGGCTGGGCGTTCCAGTACAACAACGCGCATTATCCCGATCTCGACGACACCGCCGTTGTGGTGATGGCGATGGACCGCGCACGCGGTACGCTCAATGCTGGCGAAAAATACGACGAGGCGATTGCGCGCGGCCGTGAATGGATCAACGGCCTTCAGAGTAAAGATGGCGGCTGGGCCGCGTTCGATGCCGACAATCTCGAATACTATCTGAACAATATTCCGTTCTCGGATCACGGCGCGCTGCTCGATCCGCCAACGGAAGACGTGACCGCGCGCTGCGTCTCGATGCTGGCCCAGCTCGGCGAGACTATCGAAACCAGCGCTCCGCTGGCGCGGGGCGTCGAGTATCTCCGCCGCACCCAGTTGGCGGACGGTTCATGGTTCGGCCGCTGGGGCGTCAACTACATCTACGGGACCTGGTCGGTGCTTTGCGCGCTGAATGCCGCCGGCGTCGATCACAACGACCCGGTGATCGCCAAGGCGGCAGACTGGCTGATCTCGATCCAGAACCCGGACGGCGGCTGGGGCGAGGATGGCAACAGCTACAAGCTCGAATACCGGGGCTATGAGAAGTCCGATTCGACGGCCTCCCAGACCGCCTGGGCCACGCTGGCGCTGATGGCCGCGGGGAAGGTGGATCATCCCGCGGTTCAGCGGGGCATCGCCTATTTGATTCAATTCCAGGGCAAGGACGGGCTCTGGACCGAGCCGCAGTACACCGGGGGCGGGTTCCCACGTGTGTTCTATTTGCGATACCACGGCTATTCCAAGTTCTTCCCGCTGTGGGCGCTGGCGCGGTACCGGAATCTGCGTAATACTAACAGCCGCTTCGTGGGGATCGGAATGTGATTATAGGCGCGGGCGGGGACGCCGCACACGACGGGCTGCCAGTCCTGATTGTTACTGGTCTGAAACAGGAGGCCCGCATCGCTGCCGGCCCCGGTCTCACTGTCATCTGCAGTTCCAGCAATCCGGTTCAGCTACGCGAGATGATGACGTCGTTCGATCCGGCGAGCATTCGCGGGATCGTGAGCTTCGGCGTCGCGGGCGGTCTCAACCCGGCGTTGAAGTCGGGCGACGTCGTCGTTGCCTCTGAAATTCTGGCCGGCGAGAAGCGCTGGTCGACGGCGGCTGCACTCACTGAAAATCTCGTCGCGCTTCCGGTGAAGCGCCGCCGCGTGGTGGTGCCCGGCATTCTCGCGGGCGTCGAGGAAGTGGTGACCGGACAGGTCGCCAAGGCGGCGCTGCGCGCCACCACCGGCGCGGATGCCGTCGATATGGAGAGCCACATCGCGGCGCGTTACGCCGAGCACTACGGCCTGCCGTTTGCCGCCGTGCGCGTGATCTCCGATCCGGCGCATCGCGCGCTGCCCGAATTGACGATGAGTGCGATCAAGCCGAACGGCAATGTCGACATGTGGAAGGTGATGCGCGGCATCGCGCGCAACCCGAAGTCCATTCCGCACCTGATCTCGACCGGCCGCGATTTCAGCCGCGCCTTGCGGTCGCTGAAGGGCTGCCGCGAGGCGCTGGGTTAAGACTTTCAGTCGCTTTTCTCAGGCAAACAAAAAGGCGCGGGCAATGCCCGCGCCTTTTGATTTGAATGCGGTCCGAAATCAGGCCGCGGTCGACGCGCTGGTCGCAGGAGCCGCCTGCTTTGCAGCTTCGAGCTTGGCCGCCTTGTCAGCCGCAGCCTTGGCTTCATCCGCGCGGATTTCCGACAGCCGCTTCTGCACTTCCGACGAGAACACGTACTGCGCCGGGCGCTGCTTCGACAGGTCGATTTCCGGCGCCATCGGGCCTTCGGTCTTGATGCCGCGAATGGCGACCCAGGCCGCCTTCAGCGGATTGGACAGCGCAGCGTTGGCTGCGGTCGGCTCGTAGCCGCAGTGGGCCATACAGTCGGCGCACTTCTCGTACTTGCCGGTGCCGTAGGAATCCCAGTCGGTGGTCTCCATCAGTTCCTTGAAGGTCTTGGTGTAGCCTTCGCCGAGCAGATAGCAGGGCTTCTGCCAGCCGAAGATGTTGCGGGCAGGCATGCCCCACGGCTCGCACTCGAAGTTCTGGTTGCCGGCGAGGAAGTCGAGGAACAGGCCGGAATGCATGAAATTCCACTTCTTGCCCTTGCCGTAAGCGAACACCTTGCGGAACAGCTCCTTGGTGTTCTTGCGGTTCAGGAAGTGCTCCTGATCCGGCGCGCGCTCGTAGGCATAGCCCGGCGACATCGAGACGCCGACGCCGAGCTCAGTGGTGAAGTCGAGGAATTTCGCGATCTCTTCGGCCGGATGATTGTCGAAGATGGTCGCGTTGACGTTGACCGTGAAGCCGCGCGCCTTGGCAGCCTTGATCGCGGAAACGGCGCGGTCAAACACGCCCTTCTGCGACACGGCCTTGTCGTGATGGTCCTTCAGGCCGTCAAGATGGACCGAGAAGAACAGGTAAGGAGAGGGCTCGAACAGATCGAGCTTCTTCTCGAGCAACAGAGCGTTGGTGCAGAGCGAGACGAACTTCTTGCGCGCCACGAGGCCGCGCACGATCTCGCCGATCTCCTTGTGGATCAGCGGTTCGCCGCCCGGAATGGCGACCATCGGAGCGCCGCACTCGTCGGCGGCGTCCCAGCATTCCTGCGCCGTCATGCGGCGATTCAGGATCGCATCCGGATAGTCGATCTTGCCGCAGCCGACACAAGCGAGGTTGCAACGGAACAGCGGCTCCAGCATCAGCACCAGCGGATAGCGCTTGCGGCCAAGCAGCTTCTGCTTGACGAGATACGAGCCGATCTTGATCTCTTTGAAAAACGGTATCGCCATGAATGTTTATCTTTCTTGCATCACGGGAGTGAGGCGCGGCTGACGCTGCGTCAGCTCGGCCGGCAGTCTGAATTCGATATTTTCCTCCCGGCCCGGCAGCACGGACACTGAGACCGGTCCGATTCTCCGCAGGGCGTCAATCACATCGTCCACCAGCACCTCCGGCGCCGAAGCGCCTGCGGTGATGCCGATGGTCGTCGCGTCTTTCAACCATTCAGGATTGAGCTGGCTGCCGTCGGCGATCAGATAGCTCGGGACGCCGACTTCGGTCCCGATTTCGCGGAGGCGGTTGGAGTTGGAGCTGTTGGTCGCGCCGACCACCAGAATGACGTCGACGAGCTTGCTGAGGTCTCGCACCGAAGACTGGCGGTTTTGTGTCGCGTAGCAGATATCGCGGGTGTCCGGCCCTTCGAGGTCCGAGAAACGGTCTTCCAGCGCCGCGATGATGTCGCGGGTATCGTCGACACTCAGCGTGGTCTGGGTGATGTACGCCATCGGCTCGTCGCTCGGCAGGTCGAGCGCGACGACGTCTTCAACGCTTTGAACGAGGATCACGGGGCCGGGGACCTGTCCCATGGTGCCGACCACTTCCGGATGACCTTCGTGGCCGATCAGGACCAGCTTGCGTCCCTTGGAGACGTAGCGCTTGCCCTGATTGTGAACTTTCGTGACCAGCGGGCAGGTGGCGTTGAGGACCGGAAGGCCGCGAGCCGCGGCCTCTTCCTCGACGCTCTTGGCGACGCCGTGGGCGCTGAACACCGTGATGGCGTTCGCAGGCACTTCGTGCAGGTCTTCAACAAACACCGCGCCCTTGGCCTTCAGGCTTTCGACCACGTACTTGTTGTGTACAATCTCATGGCGGACATAGACCGGCGGGCCATACTTCTCCAGCGCGCGTTCGACGATCTCGATCGCGCGCACGACCCCCGCGCAGAAGCCGCGCGGCTGTGCCAGCAGGATTTTCATCTCCCGCTTTTGGGTCACCGGATTAAGCAAGCTGCACCGCGCTGATTTCGCCTTCGCGGCCGAGCGCCTCGAAGACGCGCGTCACGATGCCCTTGGCGTCAAGACCGGCCTTTGCATACATCGCAGCCGGTGAGTCCTGGTCGATAAACGTATCCGGAAGAACCATGGAGCGAACCTTCAGTCCCTTGTCGAGTGCGCCGTTCTCCGCAAGAGTGTGCAAGACTTGTGCCCCGAAGCCGCCGATCGAGCCTTCCTCGATGGTGACCAGCACGTCGTGGTCGCGCGCCAGACGCAGGACCAGGTCCGTGTCGATGGGCTTGGCAAAGCGTGCATCAGCCACCGTGGCGGTCAAGCCATGGGTCTTTAGAATGTCTGCAGCCTTGAGTGCTTCGCCGAGCCGGGTGCCGAGCGAGAGCAGGGCGACCGAGGAGCCTTCGCGGACGACGCGGCCTTTGCCGATCTCCAGCGGGACGCCGACGGAGGGCAGATCCACGCCGACGCCATCGCCGCGCGGGAAGCGGATCGCTGAAGGACGATCGTCAATCGCGGCGGCGGTCGCCACCATATGCACGAGTTCGGCTTCGTCGGCCGCGGCCATCAGGACCATGCCGGGGAGACAGCCGAGATAAGTGATGTCGAACGACCCGGCATGGGTCGGGCCGTCGGCACCCACGAGGCCTGCGCGGTCGATGATGAAACGAACCGGCAGACCCTGAATGGCCACATCGTGCACCACCTGGTCATAGGCGCGCTGCAGGAAGGTGGAGTAGATCGCGACGAACGGCTTCAGGCCTTCGGAGGCAAGGCCGGCGGCGAACGTCACCGCATGCTGTTCGGCGATGCCGACGTCGAACGTGCGGTCTGGGAAGGCCTTGTTGAAGATGTCGACGCCGGTGCCGGACGGCATCGCCGCGGTGATGGCGACGATCTTGTTGTCCTTCTCGGCTTCCTGCACGAGGCTGTTGCCGAACACCTTGGTGTAGGCCGGCGCGTTGGCCTGGGCCTTGGCCTGCTTGCCGGTGGCGACGTCGAACTTGACCACGCCATGGTACTTGTCGGCGGACGCCTCGGCCGGGGTGTAGCCCTTGCCCTTTTCGGTGACGACATGGATCAGGGTCGGGCCAACCTTGGAATCGCGCACGTTCTTGAGAACGGGGAGCAGGTGGTCGAGGTTGTGGCCGTCGATCGGGCCAACATAGTAGAAGCCGAGTTCTTCAAACAACGTGCCGCCCGACAGCATGCCGCGTGCGTATTCCTCCGCGCGCTGCGCGCCTTTCTCGACGAACTTCGGCAGCCGCTTGGCGACCTGCTTGCCGATCTCGCGCAGCGAGCGGTAGGTGTTGCTGGATGTCAGGCGCGACAGATAGGACGACATTGCCCCGACCGGCGGCGCAATCGACATCTCGTTGTCGTTGAGGATGACGATCAGGCGTGAATCCATCGCGCCGGCATTGTTCATGGCTTCATAGGCCATGCCGGCGGACATCGCGCCGTCGCCGATCACCGCGATGACATTGTTGTTGCCGCCGGACAGGTCGCGGGCCACGGCCATGCCGAGACCGGCGGAAATCGAGGTCGAGGAGTGCGCCGCACCGAAGCAATCGTATTCGCTCTCCGCGCGCTTGGTGAAGCCGGACAGGCCGCCGCCCTGACGCAGCGTCCGAATCCGGTCGCGGCGCTCGGTGAGGATCTTGTGCGGATAGGCCTGATGACCGACGTCCCAGATGACGCGGTCCGCGGGCGTATTAAAAACATGATGTATTGCGACGGTCAGTTCCACGACACCAAGACCGGAGCCCAGATGACCACCCGTGACCGCAACTGCGTTGATCGTTTCCGCGCGAACTTCTGCTGCAACTTGAGGCAGATCGCTTTCTTTCAGCTTGCGAAGATCGGCGGGCGACTTGATTGCGTCGAGCAATGGGGTCGATGAGGTCATACCAAGGCTTCCAATGCGACTGTGGAACAAGACGTGAACATTTTGCAGTGTAGCATTATTGCAGCTATTCAGCAGTAGTTCTGAGGAACTGCTGGTTAATTGCCACTATTGTGTGACTTAAGGGCATCGTTTGAGGCATCAGTAAGTTAACCGCCTGCCTCCCCGGCAGTTGCCTTTACCCCAAGCTGGTCGCCAGAAATAGAAAGAAAACCTGTGCTGACAAGGACTATTGTATCGCTTGTTCGTTTCTGCACGCGCCATGCATGGCTGGTCCTCGTGGCTGGCTTGGCTCTGGCTGCGGCGGCGGGCGTCTATTCCCACCGGAACTTTGCCATCAATACCGATGTTGCGAAGCTGATTTCTCCCGATCTGGACTGGCGAAAGCGCGAAATTGACTACGAAAAGGCCTTTCCGGGCCGAAATGACTCGATTCTGGCCGTTGTAGAGGCGCAGACGCCGGAACTGGCCCGGCAGGCCGCCGACGCCCTTGAGAAGAAGTTGCAGCCGCAGACCGACAGGTTCATTTCCATCCGCCGTCCGGGAGGGGGCGCCTTTTTCGACAATAACGGACTTTTGTTCCTGCCGACCTCCGAGGTGGCCAAACAAACCAGCCAACTGGCCTCCGCAGCCCCGATTTTCGACATCCTGGTGGACGATCCCAGCCTGCGCGGCCTGACCGGCGTGCTGGAGTTCGGCCTCGCCGGAGCGGCGAGAGGGCAGTATTCGCGCGACTCCATGGCCCGGCCGCTCAACGAGGTCGCGGATGCTGTCGAAAAGGTGCTGGCGGACAAGCCCGCCCCATTCTCGTGGCGCGAGCTTTCCAGCAACGAGCCGCTAACGGATGCCGACAAGCGGGTCCTGCTCCTGATCCGGCCGGTTCTCGATTTCAAGGCGCTGGAACCCGGCGGCGCGGCCACCGATGCCATCCGCAAGGCGGCTGCGGACACCAACCTTGCAAGGGACTTTGGCGCCCGCGTCCGCCTGACGGGGCCGGTGCCAATCGCGAACGATGAATTCTCGACGGTGCAGGAGGGGGCGCTGTTCACGCACGGCGGCACCGTCCTCATCGTTCTGTTCATCCTGTGGTGCGCGCTGAAATCGTCCAAGATCATCGGGGCCGTGTTCGTCACCCTGATCATCGGATTGTCGATCACCACCGCCGTGGGCCTTATGCTGGTGGGGGCGTTCAATCTGATCTCGATTGCATTCTTTGTGCTGTTCGTCGGCCTTGGCGTCGATTTCGGCATTCAGTACAGCGTGAGATACCGCGCTGAGCGTCACGAGATCGACAGTCTCGATCCGGCTCTGGAAAAGGCTGCGGAATACTCCGCCGTTCCATTGACGCTGGCGGCGGTCGCGACCGCGGCCGGCTTCCTGTCGTTCCTGCCGACCGACTATAAGGGCGTGTCGGAGCTCGGGAAGATCGCCGGCGCGGGCATGATCATCGCGTTCATCGCGGCGATCACCGTGCTGCCTGCATTGTTGAAGATTCTGAATCCTCCCGGCGAGGCGGAGCCGCTCGGTTTCAAATTCCTGGCTCCCGTCGACCGTTTTCTTGAAGATCATCGCGTCGGTGTGGTGGCGGCGACGCTTGGCGTCGCCGTGCTCGGCTTGCCGCTGCTGTATTTCCTGCAGTTCGATTTCAATCCGATGAACCTGCGCAGCGCCAAGGTGGAGTCGGTGGCGACCTATCTCGATCTGCGCCGCGATCCCAATACCGGTACCAATGCGGTGGAGGTGCTGGCGCCTTCGGTCGCCAAGGCGAAGGAGATTCAGGCGAGTCTCGCGAAACTTCCCGAAGTGTCGCGAACCATTTCGCTCGATACGTTCATCCCGGACGATCAGCCCGCCAAGCTCGCGATCATTCGCAAGGCCGCGGCGCAGCTCAATCCGATCCTGAACGAAACCCCGCGCGGCGCTGCGCCGTCGGACGAGGAAAATATCGCTGCCCTCAAAGGCTCGGTGGAAAGCCTGCGCAAGAGCGCCGGCGACGACAAGGGTCCCGGAGCTGTCGCAGCGCGGCGGCTTGCCGATGCCCTCGCCAAACTTGCGCAGGCCAGCAAAGCCATGCGCGACAAGGCTGAAGCCACCTTCATCTCGCCGTTGAACGTGGCGCTCGATCAGGTGCGCGGCTTGCTCAAGGCGCAGCCGGTCAGCGTGAAAACCCTTCCGCCGGATATCCTGCACGACTGGACCGCGACCGACGGCAGGACGCGCGTCGAGGTTCAGCCCAAGGGCGATCCCAACGATAACGATACGTTGCGCACGTTTGCCGCCGCTGTGCTGAAGGTGCAGCCCGAGGCGATCGGCGGACCGATCTCGATCCTGAAATCCGGCGACACCATCGTCCGGGCCTTCATTCATGCGGGTTTCTGGGCGCTGGTGTCGATTTCGATCCTTCTGTGGATTGTGCTGCGCCGGATCGGAGACGTGCTTCTCACCCTGGTGCCGCTGGTGCTGGCGGGCGTGGTGACGCTCGAGATTTGTGTGCTGATCGGCCTCCCGATGAACTTCGCCAACATCATCGCGTTGCCGCTGCTGCTCGGCATTGGTGTGGCGTTCAAGATTTACTATGTCACCGCGTGGCGGGCGGGGCAGACCGATCTTCTGCAGTCCAGTCTGACGCGGGCGATCTTCTTCAGCGCGATGACAACCGCGACGGCCTTCGGCAGCCTGTGGCTGTCGAGTCATCCCGGTACATCAAGCATGGGCAAACTGCTGGCGCTGTCGCTGGTCACCACGCTCGCCGCGGCTGTGCTGTTCCAGCCGGCGCTGATGGGGCGTCCGCGCGACCATAAATAGATGCGATCCGATCGGCTCGATCGGATCGCATATGAAGTGTTGTGGCCTGTGCTTCTGCGGCGAACCGGCTTTCGGTCCGCTGCGGAAGCCTTAGCGGGGCGCGTTGGCGATTTCCGGGAGCAGGCAGATGTCGGCATGTGCGGCGTCAGGCGTGCCTGCTTTTGCTCCGGTCTTTGGCGCTGCCGTCTTGGGGGTGCCGATCGGGGTCGGGAACGGCGCGGCGCCACCCTTGGCGGCGGGAGCCTTCTGACCCTGACCCGCCAGGGACGCATTGTCGGTAACGCGGGTCCAGGTCTGCCCGCCGCAGAGAATCATGGCGACGCAGCCTTCGACGCGAAGCGAATTGGCCGATTTGAGTTGGATATTGGCATCGTATGTCTTGCCGCTGGTGGCGTCGTAAATCTGGCCTTCCCACTTGTCCTTCTCGTCTTCCGCCTTCTTCATGTTCAGAAGAACGGGGATTCCGAGAGTTAGCCGTGTCCGCTTGGCCTTGTCGGGGTTCTTGCTGTCGATGTTGCCGGGAATCTTTTCGGAGGCAATGACCCCCCAAAGCCGGGAATTGCAGTCGACGATCCGAATCGTCGCCTTGTCCTCCTCGACCTTCCATTCACCCAGCGGTTCGGCGGCTGAAGCAGCACCGGTCGCGGCCAGCAGGAACATTCCACTAAGCGCTATTTTTCGCATGAATCCTCGCGTGCATTGCAACTAACTTAAACACAAAAGCCGTCCGCAGTTCCAGAATTGACAAAAGGACGCATACACTAATTTCAGTTGACTAGACGCCCGGCAAACGAAGTATGTATGACATCATGCAGTCAAATCTAGACATTTCAGAGATGTTCGCGGATCGTCAATTCCAGCGCAACGCTCTGCATACGCGGTATCTGAACGAACAGCTCGTTCGCGTCCTCAAGACCATCGGTTACGATGTCGGCTTTCAGCGGGGGCAGGGCCAGTATCTGTTCGACCGGGATAACGACCGCTATCTCGATCTCCTCAGCGGGTTCGGCGTCTTCGCACTTGGCCGCAATCATCCGGCCGTCAAGAATGCGCTCAAAAGCGTCCTCGACAGCGATCTGCCCAATCTCGTTCAGCTCGATCTGTCGACGCTGGCGGGAATTCTCGCCGAGCGCCTGATCGCGCATGTGCCTTATCTCGACAAGGTGTTTTTTGCGAATTCAGGGACGGAATGTGTCGAAGCTGCGATCAAGTTCGCGCGCGGCGCGACGGGCCGGACCGGCATCGTCTATTGCGACCATGCCTATCACGGGCTGTCCTACGGCTCGCTGTCACTGACCGGCGACAAGAATTTCCGCGACGGATTCGGCCCGCTGCTGCCCGACTGTACGTCGATTCCATTCAACGACCTCGCGGCACTTGAGAAGGCGCTGTCCTCGCGTCAGGTGGCGGCTTTTATCGTCGAGCCTATTCAGGGCAAGGGCGTCAACATGCCGGACGAGGGCTATCTCGCCGGGGCGGCCGCGCTCTGCAAGCGCTACGGCACGATCTTCGTCGCGGATGAAATCCAGACCGGCATGGGCCGCACGGGACGCTTCCTCGCGGTCGAGCACTGGAATGTCGAACCCGACATGGTGCTGCTGTCGAAGTCGTTGTCCGGCGGTCATGTGCCGGTCGGCGCGGTGCTGACGCGCAAGGCGATCTTCGACAAGATTTTCGACCGGATGGACCGCGCCGTGGTGCATGGATCGACGTTCTCGAAGAACGATATGGCCATGGCCGCCGGCATCGCGACACTGGAAGTCCTCAAGCAGGAGAAGGTGATCGAGAATGCGGCGGCGCGCGGCGACGAGCTTCTGTCGAATCTGTCCGCGATGATTCCGCGCTACGAACTGCTCAAGAATGTTCGTGGCAAGGGACTGATGATCGGCGTCTAGTTCGGCCCGCCGAAGTCGCTCAAGCTGAAGGCATCATGGGCGATGCTGGAAGCGGCGAGCAAGGGCCTGTTCTGTCAGCTCATCACCATCCCGCTGTTCAAGGATCACAAGATCCTCAGCCAGGTCTCTGGCCACGCCAGCCACACCATCAAGCTGCTGCCGGCACTGACGATAACCCCGGACGATTGCAACTGGATCACCAACTCATTCGATCAGGTGATCGAGGCAAGCCACCGTGTGCCCGGCGCGATCTGGTCGCTGGGCAAGACGCTGGTCGATAACGCGGCAAGAAAATCGGCCTGACCAAGAAAATCAGCCCGACCGAAGTCGGGCTGACCGGGTTGGCTTATTCGAGATAATCGCGAAAAAGTGCGCGGCTTACTGGCCGTGGCTCTTGAGGACAGCATCGCACCGCTTGCTGATCTTGGCGCGGTGCGCCTGCAGGCAGCCGAGAATCACAAAATCACCCTCGTTCATCACTGAGCGGCAGTGGCGCGAGACGTCAGGTGCGCAGGCCTTCTGCTCGTCCGGTGTTCCGCCACGCTGCGGAGCTTGCGCGAAGGCGCCAACCGTTGCCGAGACGAGGAGAGTGGTCGCAAGAAGTGCTTTGAACATCGTTATCCCTTATCAAGATTCAGCGTTCGACTTGGCTGGACTATAGGTCGAACACACCAGAACGCCAGATACAAGTCATTCACGCCGGGATAAGGGCGGAGTATTTCGTCAGGGTGTGGCGAAGATGCACGGCTTCCTTGCGAGGCAACAAGAGTGGATCCGAACAATTGCCACAATTCGCTCGTGCGCCGGGCAATTCCTAGCCCGGCGACAATGTCCCGGGCGGAAGCGGGTTCCGCCGGAGCAGCACCAGAGCGACGATCAGCGTCGGAACCAGAATGGCGGCGCCCAGAACGGCGATCTGCACTGGCGAGATCGGCATGATGCCGCCGCCGGGCGTGGCGATGATGAAGCCGCCTATCACCAGCAGCACCCGGATCGGCCACTCCAGTGCTCCCGCTCGCCGCAGGTTTCCGATGAAGACTTGATAACCCTGAATGCCGCCGCAGATGAACAGCGTGCCGATTCCCGCCATCGCCATCAGGCGAAGCGCCTCAAGATAGGGCGCGTTGCCCTGCAGAACGAGCGCTGGGTTCATGACGAAGAAGAAGGGAAGGAAGTAGATGATGCTGCCGACCCACATGGATTCCCAGCCGGTCTTCATCGCGGGCGAGCCCGCAATGCCGGCTGCGGCGAACGAGGCAATCGCCACAGGCGGCGTGATCGACGACAGCATGCCCCAGTAGAAGATGAACATATGGACGGCCATCTTGTTGAGGCCCGCCTTCTCGAGCGCGGGGGCAACCAGAATGGCGAGGAAGATGTAGCAGGCGGTTGTCGTGAGGCCGAGCCCCAGGACCAGGCTTGTGAACGCGCACATCACCAGCAGCAGGATCGCGTTGTCTCCGGCCAGGCGCAGCAGATCATTGGCAAGACTGGAGATGACGCCGGTCATCGAGAAGGCACCGATGAGAAGTCCGCAACCCGCAAGAATGCCGGCCAGCTCGACGAAGGTGCGTCCGTTGACTTCAAGGAACTTGTTGATGGTTGCGAAGGTCCAGCGGGTATCTTTCGAGAAAAACTGATTGAGCACCAGCAGAAGGGCGGTCGCGTAGAACGGCGCATGGCTCTCGCGTTTGAAATAGAGCAGCATCACGATCAAGAGCGCGATGACAAAAACGTAGTACCAGCCTTCCTTGATGGTGTCCCACACCCGCGGCAATTCCGAACGCGGAATGCCCGCGAGGTTGTGACGCGCGGCGTAGGAGTCCACCTGCATGAAGAGGCCGAGATAATAGAGGCCCGCCGGGATAACGGCGGCGAGCGCGACTTCGGCGTAGCTGACATTCAGGAACTGGGCGATCACGAACGCGGTCGCGCCCATCACCGGAGGGGCGAGCACCGCGCCGGTGGAGGCGCAGGCCTCGATGGCGGCGGCATAGGAGGCGCGGAAGCCGCTCTTCTTCATCACCGGAATGGTCATCGTGCCCGCGGTCAGCACATTCGAGATGATCGAACCGGACATCATGCCGAGCAGGCCGCTGGCAAAAATGCAGACCTTGGCGGCGCCGCCACGGAATGTGCCGCAGAGTGCAAACGCGATGTTGATGAAAAACTTGCCTGCGCCGGTCATCATCAGCGCGGTGCCGAACACAAGAAAGCCGATCACCGTGTCCGCAAACGCCTGAATCGGAATTCCGAGCAGGCTTTCACCGGACAGGACGTGATAGGCGGTGGCCTGTTCAAGGGTCGACTGCGTTCCGCGGAACGGCCCGAGCCAGCTTGCGTCGGCGAACAGCGGATAAACGGTGAAGGGCAGGACGCAGAGCAGCAGACTCCAGCCGCCGGTGCGCCGCAGCGCTTCCATCAGCAGCGCCCACATGATGAGACCGCTGACGATCACCGGCTGCGGAGCGCCGGCGAATTCCCATCCCAGCGCCGCGGCCTGACGAATGTTCGCCATCAGGTAGATCGCGGCGCAGAACGTGACGACAAACAGAATGATGTCGTACAAGGGGATGCGATCAAGCGAAGCTGTCTCCGATCCTGGAAAGATCAGGAACGTGAATGGCAGCATCAGTGCGATCAGCAGATAGAAGTATTCGGTGTTGAGCTGGGTATATCCGACGAAGAAGCGAAGGGCGAACTGCTGATTGATGCAGAGCAGGATCGTCGCCGCGGTCGCGATGACGAGCGCCCAGCGCCATCCGCCGCGAAGCGTGCGGACTCGTGTGACCTCGGCCTCCTGCAGTCCGCCGGTGCCGGCGTGCGGATCGTCAAACACAACTCTCTTCTGTGCCGATTCAATGGTCGCAGCGGTGGGGGTTTGGTTGCTATCGGACGGAACTGACATAGACGATACCGGAAGTGAGAGGTTTGCGGCGTCCGCATAGCGGGATCGAAACACCGACTCCAACATTCGCATTCCACATCAGCGGAAATTTTCGCGAATGTTAAAATCGGTGCGCTGTCGAATACAAGTGGTTGGCCGGGTTTCGATCCGGCACTCGCCCCGCGGGCTGTTGTCGTCCCGCGGTGGCGAATCTCGGATTCGCTTTACTCGAATCCGTTCGGCAGGTTGGCCTTGGCGAGCGCGGCTTTGCGCGCCGCCATCCATCCGGAGAGGAAGGCGGCAGGCTCGCCCGGTGCGCTGGCGGTGTTATAGGCCTTCCATGCGTCGGCAAGCACGCCCTGACGCTTGATCAGGTCGTTGTTATACTTCTCGTCCGCGTCGCTCCACTGGCCGGCTTCCTTCAGCGCCTTCGCGGCGCCCGGATGATACGGAATCACCCACTGCTTGGTCTGCTTCTTGACGTCGAGACCTGATGCGCCCGGCGCGGAGTCCTTATACCCGTCGTAGCCGTTGATCATCGCCTTGGTGAGCGCATAGATCTGGTCCGCTGGCTGCGAGGCGTAGGTCGTCGCGATCGGGTAGGGGTAAGCGGCGAGTTTCAGAGGAGATGCCGGAGTGATGCCTGCGCCGCACGTCGTCACATGCGGATTGAAGAATGCGCCGACCTTCTTGACGCGCTCCCATGCCGCCTTGTCCTCCGGCGGAAGTTCGGGCCAGACCAGACCGCGCGGCGAGGTTTCGACTTCCTTGGCGGGGCCGGTCACCGTCGAAGCGAACGCGCCGTCGGCGTCGTTGTTGACGAGGCCCTTCCACATCGCGCCGTAGCTCGCGAACTCAACGATCTTGACATCCTTCTGGGTCAGGCCGCCGTAGGCGATGATCGCAAGCGCGTTCTGGTTGAGCGCGGGCGAGCCGACCACGAAGCCGAGGCGCTTGCCCTTGAAGTCTTTCCATTCCTTGACGCCGGAATCCTTTGTGACGCCGACCGACAGTCCGTTGCAGTCCACTGTCGAAAGGGTCATCTGCAGCGCCTGCGGACCCCATTCCTTGACGCCGAATTCAAACACGCCTTCCTGCGCGAAGTAGACGCCGGTGCCCATCCAGGCGAGCACCGCGCGGTTGGTCCGCAGCGGAGCCAGGCGCGCGACGTCGTTGCCGGCGGGCAGCACGCGAACGTCGGAACCGTATTTGTCTTTCAGGACCTTTCCGACGCCCACGGCGATGTTGAAGCCGGACGTGCCGGTATCATATGCGGTGAACGCCATCGTCGGCGGTAGTTTGATGTCCTGAGCGAGCGCGGGCGCAGCCGCTGTGCCCGCGAGGAACAGAGTCGCAATGATTGTGATCTTTTTCTTCATGATATCCCCTCCGTATTGCTTTCGCTGTGCGAAACGCGCTTTTGATTTTGACGGATCATGTCATCGTGCAGGAGCGAGTGCAACGCCTGCAAGCCGACTAATGTGGACTGGACAGATTGTCGCGGAATCGTTGCCTGTCACGCTTCGAGCGTGGCGACGGTCTGACCTTCAGCAATCACGTCGTCGACATTGACGAGAATCGATTTGATTTTTCCTGCGGCAGGCGATGCGACAGGAATTTCCATCTTCATCGCTTCAACGACAACGACGTCGTCGCCCGTTCCGACATCGCCGCCGGCGCTGACTGCAATCGCGCAGACGCGCCCGGCGACTTCGGTGACGATCTTGATTTCGGCCATTCCGCTTTCTCCATCCGCTTAGAGCAGAGCACGCACGCTCTGCAGGCGCGGCTTCTTTGTTGTGACGAAAGATTGCCCGGGGTAGCGTGTTCTGCAAGTGGAAACTTTATTCCGCAGAACAGAACGGGAGCGCGTTCGCAGTGCGCACGCGAGGAGACACGATGAACTGGAAGCCTGAACTTGACGAACTCGCGCGGCGCGAGGCTTTTGCAAAGGAAATGGGCGGCGCCGACAAGGTCAAGCGACAGCACGATCAGGGCCGGCTCACCGTGCGCGAACGCATCGACAAGCTGGTCGATCCGAAAAGTTTTCATGAGGTTGGCGCAATCTCGGGCATTGCCGAGTATGACGAGAAGAACGAACTGAAGACGGTCACGCCGGCGAACTGTGTGTTCGGCCGCGGCACGGTCGGCAATCGTCCTGTCGTCGTTGTCGGCGACGACTTCACGGTGCGCGGCGGTTCTGCCGATGCTTCGATCTCCGCGAAGCCGACCATGGCCGAGCAGATGGCACACGATTTCCGGTTGCCGATCATTCGCGTGATCGAAGGATCGGGCGGCGGCGGTTCGGTGAAGACCATCGAAACCAAGGGCGCGGCGAATCTGCCGGGCGGCGTCGGCGGCACCACCTGGTACTGGTACACGACCACCAACATGGCGCGCGTGCCCGTGGTCGGCCTTGGTCTCGGTTCTGTGGCGGGTCTTGGGGCCGCGCGCCTTGCAGCCAGCCATTACTCCGTCATGACCAAATCATCCGCGATGTTTGTCGCGGGTCCTCCGGTTGTGGCGCGTCTGGGGCAGGCGCTCGACAAGCAGGAGCTTGGCGGCTGGCAGATTCAGACCAAATCGGGCGCTGTCGATCACGCGGTCGACACCGAGGAGGAAGCGTTTGAATGCGCCCGCAAGTTTTTGTCGTATCTGCCGTCGTCGGTGTTCGACCTGCCGCCAACGACTCCCTGCAACGACGATCCGGAACGTGCCGATGAAGCGCTGTTGAATGCCGTGCCGCGCAGCCGCAAGCAGGTCTACAAGATGCGTCCCATCATCGAGTCGGTGGTCGATAAGGGGTCGTTCTTCGAGATGGGCCAGAATTTCGGCCGGTCCATCATCACGGGATTGGCGCGTCTGCAAGGGCGGGCTGTCCTGATACTCGCGAGCGATCCATTTATCTACGGAGGATCGTGGGCGGCTGACACCTGTCAGAAGGTGGTGCGCGCAGTCGATCTTGCGGAAACATTCCACTTGCCGGTGGTCTATCTGATGGACTGTCCCGGTTTTTCGATCGGGCTTGACGCCGAGAAGACCGCGACGATCCGTCATGGCGTGCGGGCGATGACGGCGGTCAACCAGACGACGGTGCCGTGGTGCACGATTATCGTACGCAACTCGTTCGGCGTTGCGGGCGTCGTGCATCAGCCGGCGGGACGGTTCTCGATGCGCTATGCATGGCCGTCGGCCTATTGGGGATCGCTGCCCCTCGAAGGCGGCATCGAGGCTGCCTACCGCGCGGATATCGACGCGGCGGAGGACCCCAAGGCGAAACTCGCCGAGATCGAGGACCGGCTCAACAAGCTGCGCTCGCCGTTCCGCTCGGCCGAGAAGTTCTGGGTCGAGGAGATCATTGATCCGCGCAAGACCCGCTCGCTGCTGTGCGAATTCGCGCGGTTGGCGGAGCCGCTGCGCACGCCGGGCGTGGCGAAGATGGCGCTGCGGCCGTAGCGATTTTATTGGAATCTAAGATCGTCATGGCCGGGCTTGTCCCGGCCATCCACGTCTTGGACATAAAGTAAGACGTGGATCACCGGGACAAGCCCGGTGATGACCAACGTATTTGTTGCGCTCTCGGCGTGTCCGCTCGGAGGAGCTACTTTCCATCCTCAACAATCATCGCCGCGCCTTTCTCGGCGATCATCGCGGTGGGCGTGTTGGTGTTGCCCGACGTAATTGTCGGCATCACCGACGCATCGACCACGCGCAGTCCGCTCAGGCCATGAAGGCGCAGGCGTTCGTCGACCACGGCGAGGGGATCGCTGGCGCTGCCCATCTTCGCGGTGCCGACCGGATGGAAGATCGTGGTGCCGATATCACCTGCGGCTTTCGCCAATGCTGCGTCATCGTCGCCGACGGACGGGCCGGGGAGATATTCGCTCGGATGATAGGCCGCGAGCGCGTGCTGCTTCATCAGCCTGCGTGTGACACGAATGGCGTCGGCGGCAACCTGACGGTCGTCCGGCGTTGACAGATAATTCGGGGCGATGGCGGGTGTCTGATCCGGCGCGCCGGATTTGATCCGGATGGTGCCGCGCGAACTCGGCCGCAGATTGCAGGCGGCGATGGTGATCGCCGGAAACCGGTGCAGCGGTTCGCCGAATTTATCCAGTGACAGCGGCTGGACATGAAACTGGATGTTGGCGCGCTCCTGCCGCGGATCCGAGCGCGTAAAGATACCAAGTTGCGACGGCGCCATGGTCAGCGGGCCGCGCCGGCGCAGGAGATAATCGACGCCCATCCAGCCGCGCCGGAACAGGTTGTAATACGTTTCGTTCAGCGTACGCACGCCCTCGACCTTGTAGATCGCGCGCTGCTGCAGGTGATCCTGCAGGTTGCGGCCGACGCCCTGACGATCCAGCACGGTGTCGATGCCGAGTGGCGACAGCCATTCCTGCGGGCCGATGCCGGAGCGATGCAGCACCTGCACCGATCCGATCGAGCCGGAGCAGAGGATGACTTCGCCGCGCGCGCGCGCCTCGATCGCTTCGCCGTTCTGCATGAAACGTACACCGACGGCGCGCCCGTTCTCGACAATCAGCTTGTCGACCAGCACATTGGTTTCCAGCCGTAGGTTCGGCCGCGACAGCGCTGGCTTCAGAAATCCGCGCGCAGATGACCAGCGCCGTCCGCGCTTCTGGTTGACGTGGAAATAGCCGATGCCTTCATTGTCGCCAGTGTTGAAATCCGGTGTCTTGCGGATTCCCATCTCATTCGCGGCCTCTGCGACGGCATCGAGCACCGCCCATGACAGGCGCGGCGCCTCGATTCGCCAGCCGCCGCCGACGCCATGATGTTCGCTTTCGCCGAGGAAATGATCTTCGAGCCTCCTGAAGGCGGGCAGCACATCGTCCCAGCCCCAGCCGGTCAGGCCAAGCTGCCGCCAGTGATCGTAATCGGCGGCCTGTCCGCGCATGGAAATCATGGCGTTGATCGCGGACGAGCCGCCGATCACCTTGCCGCGCGGATAGGCCAGCGCTCGGCCGTTCAATCCTGCCTCGGGCTCGGTCTTGAACATCCAGTCGGAGCGGGGATTGCCGATGGCGAACAGATAGCCGACCGGAATGTGAAACCAGATCCAGTTGTCCTTGCCGCCGGCTTCCAGAATCAGCACCCGCTTGCGCGGATCCGCCGAAAGACGATTGGCGACAATGCAGCCCGCGGTGCCCGCGCCGACAACGATGTAGTCGAAATCTCCCTCGAGCCGTTTCGCCATTCCCCGGGTTTCTCTTCCTTAAATTGCGTCTTTTCTTCTTATGACCTCGGGCGGGGCGGCCTGTACAGTCCGATCCTGTGCAATTGACGCTTGCACGGATGTTGGGTCGGCCACCGGCCCGTGCTAGCGTCATCTCGTTCCAGGCCGTTAAGAGGTTTATCGCCGTGCCCATTCTCAACCGCATCGCCGATCTGCAGCCGGAAATCATGGGCTGGCGGCGCGATCTGCATGCGCATCCGGAACTGATGTACGACGTTCACCGCACCGCGGCATTCGTGGCGGATCGGCTGCGTGAATTTGGGTGCGACGAGGTCGTAACCGGCCTTGGCCGCACCGGCGTCGTGGGTGTGATCAAGGGTCGCAAGCCGGTCAATGACGGCGAGGTGAAAGCGGTCGGTTTGCGCGCGGATATGGATGCGCTGCCGATCGAGGAAGAAACCGGCGTCGCCTATCGCTCCACCGTGCCGGGCAAGATGCACGCCTGCGGGCATGACGGCCACACCGCGATGCTGCTCGGCGCGGCGCGCTATCTCGCCGAGACGCGAAATTTTGCCGGCGATGCGGTGATGATCTTCCAGCCGGCGGAAGAGGGCGGCGCGGGCGCCGAAGCCATGATCAAGGATGGCCTGATGGACCGTTTCAAAATTGATCAGGTTTACGGCATGCACAACTCGCCCGGTATGCCGATCGGGACATTCGCCACCCGCGTCGGGCCGACCATGGCCGCGACGGATCACATCAACATTCATATTGAAGGGCTTGGCGGGCACGCGGCGCGTCCGCACAAGAGCATCGACTCGGTGCTGATTGGATCGCAGCTTATCACAGCGCTTCAGTCCATCGTGGCGCGCAGCGTCGATCCGCTGGATGCGGCGGTTCTCTCGATCTGCGAGTTTCATGCGGGCAATGCCCGCAATGTCATTCCGCAGACGGCTGAATTGCGCGGCACCGCGCGGAGCCTGACGCCCGAGGTGCGTGACCTGATCGAACAGCGCGTGCAGGAGGTCGTCGACGGCGTGGCGCAATTGTCGGGCGCGAAGATCACACTCGATTACGAGCGCAGCTATCCGGTGCTGGTCAATCATCCTGCCGAAACCGGCATCGCCGCGCGGGTCGCGAGCGATATCGTCGGCGAGAGCAATGTCAGTTCCGAAATTCCGCCGGTGATGGGGGCGGAGGATTTCGCCTACATGCTCGAAGCGCGGCCGGGCGCTTTCATCTTTATCGGCAACGGCGACAGCGCCGGATTGCATCACCCGGCTTACAACTTCAATGATGACGCCATTATTTATGGCTCGTCCTACTGGATCAAATTGATCGAAACCCAGCTCGCGGGCTGACCGGCGCGGAACCTTTTTCTTTTCATTTCAGGGCGGGAACACCGCGCAGCACTTCGCGTTGGGAGGCGGGAAATATCCCGTCACCTCAAACGGAGCGAGAGCGCCATGGCCACTGCAAAAGACAAGGATCTCAACGATCTGTTTCTCGACACCCTGAAGGATATCTACTTCGCCGAAAAGCACATCCTGAAAGCGCTCCCCAAGATGGCGAAGGCCGCCCAGTCTGAGGAGTTGCGTGCCGCCTTTGAAAAGCATGAAGGCGAAACCGAGGGACAGGTGGAGCGGCTGGAACAGATTTTCGAGCTGCTGGACAAGCCTGCGCGGGGGAAGACCTGCGATGCCATCATGGGCATCCTGGACGAGGGCAAGGAAATCATGACCGAGTACAAGGGGACCGAAGCCCTGGACGCGGGGCTGCTGGCGGCGGCGCAGGCCGTCGAGCACTACGAGATTTCCCGCTATGGAACCCTCAAGGCGTGGGCCACCAAGCTCGGCATGAAGGATGCGGTGAAGTTGATCGACGCAACGCTTCAGGAGGAGAAGAACACCGACGAGGCACTGACAGGTCTGGCGCTGGCGGGCGTGAATGCCGAGGCAATGGCGGCGTAATCTGCATCTCGAGCGACGAAGCGATCCGGATGACGAGTCCGGATTGCTTCGTTGCCGAGTGTCGCGATGTTGGGTTTCATGATCCGTGAAATGCCGGATGGCTGCTTCCGGGCGGCCGGTCCATTTCAAACATCCTGTCCTGAGTGACCTCGACATAGTCGCCACCGCGGCCCGCGCGCAGAATGGGATGAGGGTGGGCGGTCTGATAGACGCCGTCCTTGATAAGAGTCTTGTCGATGTAGACGGCGATCACTTCGCCGAGGATCAGCCATCCCTGGACTGGCTCTCCCGTGTGGGTCTTGAACTGAACCACATCCGTGACCTTGCATTCCATCTCGGCTCGGCTTTCGGCGACGCGTGGAACCTTAACAAAGCGGCTTGGCGCCTTTGTGAGGCCGGCAACCTCGAATTCATCGACGCCGCGCGCGAGCGGCGCCGACGTCGCGTTCATCCGGTCACCAAGATCCCTGGTCACCAGATTCCAGACGAATTCCCCGGTCTCCGAGACGTTTTGAACGGTGTCCTTCCAGGAGATCGAGGCAAAGCCAAGAATAGGCGGATCATAGTTGAACGCGTTAAAGAAGCTGTATGGCGCGAGATTGATCTCGCCGTTGGGCGTTCGCGATGAAATCCAGCCGATCGGCCGCGGAGCAATAATGGCGTTGAATGGATTATGCCGGAGTCCATGCCCTTTCGCCGGTTCGTAGAAGTGCATGTCGTGCAGATCCATTCGTCCGCTCCATGATTAGGCCAGCAACGCGACATTCGTCCGCGCCGAAGCCGATCATACGTAGCAAGTTCAAAAATAGAACTGAAATTTACAACTCTGCGTCGCGTCCTTCCAGAGATGACACGGACGTCAGTCGGCGGCCTCCGTGCGCAGGACCACGATACTGGTGGGACGGGAAGGCGCGGCATGAGCCATGGCTGTCTCCTGGAAGCAGGGTAAATCGTCCGGGCGGTTGATCTTCCGCCACCTCATTGTTTTGACTTTGGAAATAGGGATTCAAAACCCGATTGACTCTCTCCGACTTCTTAGCTTTATATTAGAACATATCATGAACAAATAGGTCCGTCATTCGTTCTGTCGGCAGTGAATGCGGACCCCGGATTTTCAAGGAGCGGCGCATGCGAGCGCGATCAGCAAAAGTGGAAACCGGTTTTGCGTCCGATCGCGCTCTAAATTTTTTAGAGGGCACATGATCTGTTCGCCAAACCGCGCACACTTTGGCGGATCATGCGCCACCGCACGCACAAGTACGCTTGCGTCCCTGCGGGGAACCATCGGACGTCTTGAGGGCGAGTCGGATGGCCTTTCGCGCGTGGCGCTCGGCCATGCCTCGGCTGACGCTGTGCTCCAGGGCGGGCTTGTGCGCGGCGCACTGCATGAAGTGTTCGCGGAGGGCGGCCGTCATGGCGCCGCGGCGACAGGCTTCATCGCGGGTCTGGCCCATCGCCTGATCGGGCGGCGGCCTATGGTCTGGGTGCGGCAGGATTTCGCGGAACGCGAATCCGGCGCGCTGTCGATGAGCGGGCTACAGGAACTCGGGCTCGATCCGCGCCTGCTGGTGACGGTGCGAGCGAAGGATGCCGAGACGGCGCTGCGGGCAGCTTCCGACGCGCTTGCCTGCGATGCACTGGGTGCTGTTGTCCTCGATATATGGGGCGAGGTGCGGGCGCTCGATCTGGTGGCGAGCCGCCGGCTGACGCTCGCCGCGCGCGCCTCGCATGTGACCTGTCTGGTGCTGCGCACGGCAGCTACGCCCTCGGCGAGCACGGCAGAGACGCGCTGGGTGGTGCGCAGCGCGCCGTCATCTTCAGCAACGGAAGCATGGGGTGCGCCGATGCTGGATGCGCAGCTTGTCCGCAATCGTCACGGCCAGCCTGGGCGATGGATCATGGAGTGGAACTGCAATGAAGGTCTCTTCCGTGAAAACGCGGCGCATTCTCAGCCTGTGGTTGCCGCGCCTGCCGACGGACCGCTTGAAGCGCCAGCTTTCGGGACGAGACGGCGCGCCGGATGACACGCAGCCTTGCGTCGTCGTCGGCAAGCTGAACAACGCGCTGCAGATCACGGCGCTGAACGACGCTGCGGCGCATATCGGCCTTGAGACTGGTCTGCCGCTGGCGAATGCGCGGGCCATCTGTCCCGATGTGCAGGTCTTCGATGACAACGAGGCGGCGGATCTCGTCTTGCTGGAAGCCATCGCTGACTGGTGCGACCGCTTCACGCCACTGGTGGCGCTCGATGCGCCGCATGGATTGCTGCTCGATATCAGCGGCTGCGCGCATCTGTTCGGTGGCGAGGCTGCCATGCTACGCACCGTGTGTGACCGGTTCGCGCGGCAGGGTTTTGTCGTCAACGCCGCGATTGCCAGCACGCCGGTCTGCGCGCGGACCATGACGCGCGCGGTGCGAAGCTGCATCGTGCCCGATGGTGAAGAGGCGCGCGCGGTGAGTTCGCTGCCGGTGTTCGCCTTGTGCGCGGATGACGCGATCACGCGCGGGCTGCGCCGGGCCGGTTTGAAAACCATCGGCGATGTCGCCGCGCGCGCGCCACATGAAATTTCCGCGCGGTTCGGCTCCGCATTCACAAGTCTGTTGCAGCAGGCATTGGGGCAGGGCGATACGCCGATCAGTCCGCGCAAGCCGCCGCCGGATTTCATGGTGGAGAAGCGTTTCGCCGAACCCGTTGCCACCGACACCGTGATTGCAGCGATTCTCTCGAGCCTCGCGCAGATGCTGGTCGCCGCGATGGACAGGCAGGGTAAGGGCGCGCGGCGGCTGGAAGCGGGTTTCTTCCGTACCGACGGCGCCGTGCGCACCATCGTGGTGGAGACCGGCCAGCCTGTCACCAGGGTCAATGTTGTCGATCGCCTGTTCCGCGAACGGCTGGATGCGCTGGCCGATCCGCTCGATCCCGGTTTCGGTTTCGACCTGATCCGGCTCTCTGCCAGCCGTGTCGAGATCGTCATGCAGGAGCAGCGCGATTTCGACACCCGCGCGCAGGATAATGACGACGTCGCGGCGCTGGTGGACCGTCTCTCCGCGCGCCTCGGTAACCGGCGCGTCGTGGTTCATTTGCCGCAGGATACGTATATTCCTGAACGCGCTGTGCTGCCTGTGCCTGCGCAGCAGCATCTTGCCGCGGCCTCACATGCCGAATGGCCGGAGCGTGTTGAGGCCGAACCGCCGCTGCGGCCGCTGCGGCTGTTCGAGTATCCGGAGGAGATCGAGGTGCCATTCGCGGCGGTGCCGGACGGGCCGCCGCGCCGGTTCACATGGCGGCGCGCGGCGCACATGGTGACTCGCGTGGAAGGTCCCGAGCGCATTGCGATGGAGTGGTGGAAAAACGGAGAGTCGTCACTCACCCGCGATTATTTCCGCATCGAGGATGCGGAAGGCCTTCGTTTCTGGATCTATCGTGACGGTCTCTACGACCGAGAACTCATCGGCGACAAGGGTGAGAGCATCAAGCCCAAATGGTTCGTCCATGGGGTGTTCGCATGAAAGTCACCGACTATGCGGAAATCGGCATCACAACGAATTTCTCGTTCCTGCGCGGCGGATCGCAGCCGCAGGAATATGTGCGTCAGGCCAGTGAATACCGCCTGCCCGTGATCGGCATTGCCGACCGCAACACGCTGGCAGGCGTGGTGCGGGCCTATAGCGAACTTTCAAGCCCTGATGTCAAACATAAGCCGAGGCTTCTGATCGGATCGCGCATTGTTTTCGCAGATGGGACGCCGGACATTCTGGTCTATCCGCGCGACCGCGCCGCCTATGGCCGTCTCTGCCAGTTGCTGTCACGCGGAAAATTGAGAGCGGAGAAAGGTGAGTGTCTTCTCCGGTTCGAGGATTTGCTGGATTTTGCGGAAGGGCAGTTACTGATCCTGACGCTACCGCATCGCTTTGAATCGGCGGCAGCTTTGAATGTGCTCGACCGGCTCAAGCACAGCGGTGCCGACGGTGCGTGGCTGGCCGCGAGCCTGCTGTATCGCGGAGACGATACGCGGCGTCTGTCTCGCCTGTATCGGATCGCTTCAACCGCGCGCGTGCCGCTGCTCGCGACAAACGATGTTGTCTATCATCATCCTGCCC
>JACDJB010000645.1_pt1 | contig 33352 bp, 31 predicted proteins | sample 7454121 | NCBI WGS metagenome assembly JACDJB01 (sample SAMN14253290, study PRJNA609438) | sludge metagenome | isolation source: sludge after 25d culture with pyrite | collected 2018-12-20
ATGGCGAGCGTGGACTTGCCCGACGCCTCCGGACCGTAGATCTCGGTGACCCGACCGCGGGGGAGCCCACCGATGCCCAGCGCCACGTCGAGTGCCAGCGCTCCGGTGGAGATCACCTCGACGTTCATCGAGGTCTTCTCACCCATGCGCATGACCGAGCCCTTGCCGAACTGCTTGTCGATCTGGCCGAGAGCCATGTCGAGTGCCTTGCTGCGATCCGTATCTGTAGCCATGGTGATCTCCTTGGCGATTGGGGGGGACCGCCTGTGGCCCCCGGTGCTGTGCGGGTTGTTGATGTCGACTCTACGGAGGGGGTGTGACAACGAATCGGGGAGGCCCGAACCCTCACAACCCGGTCATTCTCGGCGGGATGGTTTGGAACCGGTTCTCAGGTCATCTCGCAGCCGGCGGCGACAAGATGACGTCAGTGTAGTTACGAACGCCTGTTCGGGGCAAGCACCAAAGCTGTGTTCGATTACGATCGGTCCCGTGACGACCAACGATTCCTACAACGACCGTCAGGTGAAGGTGGGGGGCGTGGTCATCAAGGTGATGAGCCGGCTGACCACCCGGCTGTACCGGCTGACCGACGGTCGCATCGGCGGCAAGTTCCTCAAGGGCACCGACGTGGTGCTGGTGACGACCATCGGCCGCCGCTCCGGCGAGCCGCGCACCGTGCCGCTGTTGTTCATGGAGGACGGGGCCGACCTGATCCTCGTCGCCTCCCAGGGCGGGATGCCGAACAATCCGGCGTGGTACTACAACGTGATCGAACACCCGGAGGTCACCATCAACCGGCGTGGCGTCGAGTCCGACATGGTCGCCCGCGAGGTCGGCGCCGATGAACGGGCTGTGCTGTGGCCGCGCCTCGTCGACATGTACGCCGACTTCACCGACTACCAACAACGCACCGACCGCACGATCCCGGTGATCCGCCTCAGCCCCCGCTGAGCGCCGCGAAGGCTGCGGCAAAGTCGGCTGCCCGCTCGTGGTAGGTACCCAGCCGCGACGGCGTGGGCGCGCCCGGGGCGAACAGCACCACCCCGTCCTCGGGGGTTCGGGTGGCCGCGATGCGCACCGCCTCCCCAACATCGGCGACCGCGACGGTCTCGAGGCCAACCGGCTGGGCTGCGGTGTCCCCCACGCCGGTGCCGGACGAACCGAGCGACCCGGACGGGGCTGCCAGCTGCGCGCACCAGGCCTCGCCGGTATCGGGCAGCCCGAGCAGCAGCGTCGGCGAGCGACGCAGCGCCAACGCGGCTGCCATCGGTCCCAGGGACACCTCCCTCGACTGCCCGCCGATCAGCCAGGTCACCGGCACCTCACCCACGGCATCGAGCGCGGCCGCCGCAGCGAACGGGTTGGAGGCCAACGCGTCATCGATGTAGCGCACCCCTGCGTACTCGCCGATCGTGGCGTGGCGCGACGGCAGGGCGACGTAGGTGTCGGCCAACTCGAGCAGTGCCGAACCGAGGGGTGCATCGTCGATCCCCAGCAGGCCGCAGAGCCGTTCGGCGGCCGCCGCCGCCAGCGCCAGGTTGGAGCCAAGGTGCCGGGGGAAGCCCCGCTCGGCGAGCCGGGCCCCCGCAGCGCTGGCAATGCCATCGTCGGGATCGACCGCCTGAACGACCAGGCCGGTGCGCCCCATCGCCTCGAGCGCCACCGGGTCGTCGCCATCGACCAGCACCACCTGTGGCGGCTGCTCACCACCGGTGAAGAGCCTCAGCTTGTCGCTGCGGTACCGCTCGATCGAGCCGTGCCAGGTGAGGTGATCGGCGTCGAGCGACGTCAGCACGCCGATCGCGGGCGCATGGTGCGCATCGGCGGCCATGTAGGACGACACCTCGATCACCGCCGGCACGCCCGGCGGGGGATTTGACGCCTCCGCCCAGATCGCCAGGCCGATGTTGCCGCCCATCAGGTGCTCGATACCGAGGAGGTCGAGCAGCGAATCGAGCAGCGCGGTGACCGTCGACTTCCCCTTGGTGCCGGTGATCGCCACGATGGGACGGGCGGCCCCGTGGGTGCCGATCCACAGATCGACCGCCGTCGTAAAAACGGCGCCGGCATCCTCCAAACGGGTGCACACCTCACCCCGGCGCGGATACCCCGGCGCGCGGAGGACGATCAACGGTGCGCTGGCCTCGCGCCCGGCATCGATCGCATCTTCGGCCGCGATCAGCACGATGTCGAGCGCGCCCATGCGGTCCCGGTCGGCGACGCTCGCAGCACCGGGATCGTCGACCGCAGCCAGCACGCGCCCCGGTCCGGCGGCCAGAACGGCATCGAGGGCGGCCAGGTTGTCGATCCCCAGCCCGAGGACCAGGACGGTTGCCCCGGCCAGGTCGTCCAACCGCACGGGCTCAGCCCGCCGAGCGCTGGGTTGGTTCCGGGACCAGCCGTTCGAGCATCCAGCCCAGGTAGGGCTCCGGCACCCGATGATCGGCGCTGGGCACCATCAGGGCGGCCAGCGAGCTGTGGTGGCCGCCCGCGTAGGCGGTGGCGCTCGCGCCGGTGAGGCGAACGACCGCCGCATCCGCCCAGGCATCGCGACCGGCCAGTTCGGCCATGGCCGCCGCGGACTCCACCATCTCGCCGACGCACTCGTAGGGCTTCGATACCTCGTCCCACAGCTCCCGGTAGCCCTCGGCCTGGTCCGGGTCGTGCAGCGGCCGCCCGCCGAAGATCTCCTCGAAGCGTTCCGGGGACAGGTGCGGGGCCATCATCAGCGTCGTGAAGCGGCACTTTGGGCAGTTCAAACACCACGTGCCCTCTGCGCGCTGGGCGGTCGGCCGCCAGATGGTGAACGCCTCGTTGCACGAGAGGAACGCGCCGAGCTGAGCCTCGTCGGTGACCAAACCCGAGGCGATCGCCACCTCTGTGAACGGCCGCAGGATCGAGAACGTTCGCAGCCGACCCCCGCTGACCGCATCGAGCGCCCCCTGGGTGAGGTCTTCCGCAATGAGCGACTTGGCCCACTGGTGGTTGACCGCCTGCCCGCCGACCCAGCGGGTGGGCTCCGATGCCGACCGCTCGTTGCCGAGCACGACGTCGGTGCAGCCATGCGCCCGGGCAGCCAACGCCGAGATCGCCGTGACGACCGCCGTGACCGGGATGTGCCCGTTCAGGGCGCCCCGCTCGTTCCAGTCCCGCAGGGCGGGGTCGAGGCGGCGGGCGGCGGTGTGCAGGGTGAGGCCAGCCGCGGCCGCCACCCGGCGTGGCGCTTCGGTGGCGTTGATCGTGAAGGCGACGGCGCGATCGCCCAGCACCGACAACACGAGCGCCGAGTCCTTACCGCCACCGACCGGGACCAACGCACCGGCGGCCGCCAGCCGGTCCGATGCCGATGTGGGCCGCTCGTCGGGTGTGACCCGCGTAGGAGCCCGGCTGGCGTCGATCTCGAGCTCCCACCGCTGATCGAGCGGCACCGGCAGGTCGTTGCGGGCCGCGAACTCTCGCATGCCGTGGTCGTAGAGCTCTCGGACGAACATCGCCTCGGCAGCGGTGATCGGGCCGATCATCACGGCGATGGTCGTCGGCGCTGCCACCTTGTAGTAGCTGGTGCCCGCCGCCAACGCGACCAGCCGGGCGAGCCCGGCGAGGAGTGCCTCGTCATCATCGCCGCTGTCGCCGTCAGCGGCGTGCCCCCCGAGCGATTCGAGGCTGGCCGGGGCGAAGAACTCAACGACCTCGGAGAAGGCGGCCACCTCGTCGGCGCCCGCCAGAAGCCGGTAGCGGAGGGTCAGCCGGTACCGGCTCGTCGATACCTCGTCCGTCCCAGATACGCCCGCGGAGTCGTTCCCGGCCCCGGGGGCCGAGGCCTCGATCACCAGCTCCGGTTCGAGGATCTCGAAGCGATCCACCCCGACCAGGTCGGGGCAGCGGGCAGCGAGCAGCTGCTGGGGGGTGGTGGTCACGGCCGACCAGCTTGCCACCCTCAGGCCTCGGCGTCGTCGTCGACCAGCATGCGTCGACGCAGCAGGTCGAGCACTGAGATGCACGAGAACTCCCGGATCTGTTGGCGCCCACCCGGCAGGCCGAGCGTGGTCGACGCCTCGCCGCCGGGCCACACTGCGGCCAGACACACCGTGCCCGCCCGTTGGCCCTCCAGCTCCTCGGGTCCGGCCACGCCGGTGGTGGCCAGCCCGACGTCGGCCCCCAGCGAGGAGCGGGCGCCGCGCGCCATCGCCAGGGCGGCCTCCTCGGTCACCACCGGGCCATCGGGCACGCCGAGTAGCTGTTGCTTCACCTCGGGGTGATATGCGATGACGCCGCCACGGAACACCGCCGAGGCACCGGGCACCGACGCCAGCCGAGATCCGAGCAGGCCGCCGGTGAGCGATTCGGCGACCGCCAGCGTGTGGCCGCGTGCCTCGAGCGCCGCCAACACCGCCGACTCCATGTTGTCGCCGTCGCGACCAAACACCAGCGGCCCCAGGAGGGCGCGCAGGTGGTCGGCCTCCTCATCGACGATCTCCGTGGCGGCGGCTGCATCGGCCGCCTTGGCGGTGATCCGCACCTTCAGCCCCTCGAAACCGGAGGCGAGAAAGGCCAGCGTCGGGTTGCCGACCTCGTCGAGTTCGGCCATGCGCGGCGCCAACATCTCGGAGAGACCGGATTCGGACTCGCCCCAGGTGCGCAGGGTGCGGCTGGCGATCGCCGCTGGGTCGCCGCTGCGGCGGGACAGGTCGCCGAGCACGAACCCGGTGAGCATCTCCTTCATCTCCCACGGCACGCCCGGGACGGCGTACACGACGCCGTGCTGGGTGGGCAGCACCAGCCCGGGGGCGGTGCCGGGCATCACCGGAATGAACTCAGCCGACGCCGGCTTGCGCGCCTGGTTGAGGTTGTTCATCGGCATGCGACGACCGCGGGAGCCGAACATCTCGATGATGCGCTCGACCATGGTGTCGTCCTCGTCGAGCGGCTCCTCGACGAGGACGCCGAGCGCTTCCCGCGTGAGGTCGTCCTGGGTGGGGCCCAACCCGCCGCACACGATCACTGCGTCGGAGCGGTCCAGTGCGCGGCGCAACGTGTCGACGAGGCGATCGAGGTTGTCGCCCACCTTGGTCTGAAAGAACGAATCGAGCCCGACGAGGGCCAGCTGCTCGCCGATCCAGCTGGAGTTAGTATCGACGATCTGACCCAACAACAGCTCGGTGCCGACCGCGACCACTTCAACGTTCATCTCGGCAACCTACTCAAACGGGAACCATCTCAGCACGAGCGCTGTGGGCCCGAATGAGCCAGTGCGAGCCTCGGGTCTCACCGAAGGTCTAACCGGGAGGAGGAGGCGGTGGCGCGCCACCCTGACCACCGGGCACGGGCGGCGGGCCCGGGGGCGGTGGAGGTGGGCCGCCGGGAGCGGTGGGCGCGTTACCGAACGGCGGCGGCTGCCCACCGGGGGGAGGCGGCGCCTGGCCGCCCAGAGGTGGCACCTGGCCGCCTGGAGGCGGCGGCGCCTGCCCGGGGAACGAACCGCCTTGCCCGGGTGCGGGCGCCTGTCCGCCACCCGTCGGATCCCAGCCCGCCGGAGCCTGTGGCTGTGCTGTCCAGCCCTGCTGGCCGGGCGGTGGCTGATATCCGCCAGGACCCATGGGACCCGGGCCGTGGCGCTTCGTCCAGCTCGACCGGCGGAACAGGGCGATGATCACGAAGACGAGCCCGATGAAGAACAGCCCAAACCCTCCGAAAATCGAGCCGACAATCAAGCCGATCCCGGTCGCCAGCGCCGAGAACGACACCTCGATGACCGAGAAGGTCTCCCCTGGCGTACCGTCGCAGTCGACCGCGAAGTCCCGTCCGCTGGATGTGTCGAACCAACCGACCAGGTTGAAGCTCTGCCCCTCGACATCGGTCGACTGGCTGGTGCTGCCCGACGTGTTGAAGGTGACGTCACCACCGTTGACCGTGCAGTTGACGTACGAGCCCGTCGACCACACGGTGAACTGGCTACCAGAGCCGGCGACGGTCTCCGCGCCGGGCAGCGCCACGCTGTCGCTGGAGGTGATTTCGTTCGCAACGCCCGAGATCCTGGTGATCCCGAGGACGAGGGCCGTAATGCCTCCGATCGTCGCGATCACCATGATCACGATGCCCCCGATGAGCATCTTCTTCGGTTTGGTATCTCCGGCCACGGCGCCCCCGTTCGATCGGCGTAGAGGACCAACCTAACGGACGGTCGGGCCCGCTCAGGTCTTTGTTGCTTCCCCCGTGCTGGAGGTCGCTCTACTCCCGGCGAGCACGTACTGCACTGCGGTCACCCAGGCGATCAGGACGCTGGCCCACAGCCAACTGTCGGACAGCCATCGCCAATCGGTGAAGGTCGGCCAGGTCGTCCAGCCGACCGCACCGAGCTGGATGAAGGTCTTCCACTTGGCCAGCGAGGAGGCCGGCACCGACAACCCGCGTCGTCCCCAGTAGGTCCGAAAAGCCGAGATACCCACCTCGCGGGCGACGGTGAGGATGACCGCCGCCCATGGGAAGCGCCCGATGACGGCGAGGGTAATGAAACCGCCCAACACCAGCACCTTGTCGGCAAGGGGGTCGAGGAAGGCACCGGAACGGGTCGAGCCTTGCTTGCGAGCGAGATAGCCATCGAACATGTCGGTGGCCGACAGCACGAACCACAGGGCCAGCAACGCCCAGGTGCCAACACCATCGTTGGTCAGCATCATGGCGAAGGCCACCGGGGCGGCGGCGATGCGGCCCAGCGTGACCAGGTTGGCGGGGGTCAGCAGCGCCGACGGACCGAAACCACCCGGCCGTTCGGTCGATGGCTGATCACCCGGGGCGCTCCCCACTCGATCGCTCGACGGCTGGTCGCTCGACGGCTGGTCACTCAGCGACATGATCACTCAGCAGCATGGTCACTCAGCGGGAGGGCCTCCAGGTCGGGCCCTTCGGCATCGACGATCCGGACCATGGCCATCGACCCGACCGGAAGGTGAGCCGGTACCGAGATGATCCCGTCGATCTCGGGTGCCTCACCGGTGCTGCGGCCCACCCCAGGGGCATCGATCAGGACCTTGACGGTGCTCCCCACCCGGTCCAGGCGGCGCTGGGCGGTGATCGCCTCGGCCAGCTCTGCCGCCTCGGCATGACGCTCCGCCACCAGCTCGGGAGCCACCTGATCGGGCAGGGAGTCGGCATAGGTGCCGTCCTCCCGGGAGAACTTGAACAGCCCGCACCAGTCGACCTGGGCGGCCTCGATGAAGGCCAGCAGGTCGTCGTGGTCCTCCTCGGTCTCCCCGGGATAGCCGATCAGAAAGTTGGAGCGAAACACCGCGGCCGGCTCGGCCGAGCGAATACGCTCGATCCGTTCGAGGAAGGCATCGCCGTCGCCCCAGCGGCGCATGCGGCGCAGCACCGGACGCGAGGTGTGTTGCAGCGACAGGTCGAAGTAGGGCACGCCGGTCGCCAGCACGGTCTCGATGAGGGCCTCGGTCAGGTCCGAGGGGTAGAGATACAACAATCGGACCCAATCGACCCGTTCGGCGACCGCCTGCACCAGCGGGATGATCGCCCGCTCCCCCACCCCCTGGTCCCGGCCGTAGGCGGCCAGGTCCTGGGCGACGAGGACGATCTCTCGAGCGCTGTTGGCGTTGTGGCCGAGCGCCTCGACCTCGTCACTCCCGCCACGGGCCGCTCTTGGGTTGGACCCGACAAGACCAGCGACCTCCGCAACAATCGACTCGATCGTGCGGGACCGTTGCGGCCCGCGGAAGCTCGGGATGGCACAGAACCCGCAGGCCCGGTCGCAGCCCTCGGCGATCTTGACGTAGGCCCACGGTGAGCTCGACGGTGGGCGTGGCAGCTCGAGCAGGTCCATGTCGGGCACGACCGCACCGTTGCTCGTGCCGCCCAGACGAGAGGGGCCGAGGGTGACGGCGACGGTGGCCGAACCGTTCGAACCTACCGACCCGGCGCCCTGAGCATCCCCGGCGAGCGGGTCGGAGAATCGCCCCAACAGGTCGGCCCCGAAGGGGGCCACCCGATCGATTTCGGGGATCGCCTCGGCCAGCTCGGCACCCGCCCGCTCGGCCAGGCAACCGGTGACGACCAGCTCGGCCCCCTCGGCCCGGTCCTCGGACAGGCCGAGCACCGCTTCGATCGATTCGGCCCGGGCATCCTCGATGAACGCGCAGGTGTTGACCACGACCAGCTCGGCCTCGCCCGGTCCGGGCGCGGCCTCGTAGCCGGCGGCGAGGAGGGTGCCCTCCAGCTTGTCCGAATCCACCTGGTTTTTCGGACAGCCCAGGGTTTCCAACCAGTAGCGCTTCGACATGAGGCCAACAGCGTAGATCGCCCGCCGTCCCCAACCGTTTCGCTGCCCAGGCGCCCCTCGGGGGCCGTCTTCGGACGGCGCCGGCCGACAGTGCCCTAAAACTGGCCTGCGTTGATCAGCTCGTCGAGTTCCTCGGGCGTCATGTTCACCGTGCGGGCCTTCGAGCCTTCCGACGCGCCGACGATCCCGCGCTCCTCGAGCAGGTCCATCAGGCGACCCGCCCGGGCGAAGCCCACGCGCAGCTTGCGCTGAAGCATTGAGGTCGAACCGAGCTGCGAACGAACGACCAGCTCCCAGGCCTGCTTCAGCAGTTCGTCGTCGTCGTTGGGATCGGCGGCGGAGGCGGTTACCGGATCCTCGGCCCCCGGTCGGTCGGTCTCATCGGCGACGCCCTCGGTGTAGCGCTCCTCGACCACCGGGGCCTGCTCGCGCCAGTGGCCGACGATGTCGCGCACCTCGCTCTCCTCCACCCAGGCGCCCTGGATGCGCTGGGCGACGGACGCGGCCGGGCCGAGCAACAACATGTCGCCCCGTCCGACCAGGCGCTCGGCGCCGACCTGATCGAGCACCACCTTCGAGTCGGTTGACGACGCCACGGCAAAGGCCATGCGGGCGGGCACGTTGGCCTTGATCACGCCGGTGATCACGTTGACCGATGGGCGCTGGGTGGCGATCACCAGGTGGATGCCGACGGCGCGGGCCATCTGGGCGAGACGGCAGATCGAGTTTTCGACGTCCCGCGGGGCGACGAGCATCAGGTCGGACAGCTCGTCGACAACGACGAGGATGTAGCGCATCCGCTCCCACTCGCGCTCCTCGCCCAGTGGCGAGTCGAGGCGGCCGGCGTCGTAGTTGGCGTTGTAGCCGCCGATGTCTCGCACGCCCGCCTCCTGGAGCAGGTCGTAGCGCTTCTCCATCTCCCGCACGGCCCAGTCGAGGGCGTTGGCGGCCTTCTTCGGGTCGGTCACCACGCTGGTGAGCAGGTGCGGGATGCGGTCGTACTGGGTGAGCTCAACCCGCTTGGGGTCGATCAGGATCAGTCCGACCTGGTCGGGGGTGACCCGCATCATGATCGACGTGAGGATCGAGTTGAGGCAGCTCGACTTGCCCGCACCGGTCTGGCCGGCGATCAGCACGTGGGGCATCGTCGCCAGGTCGACCATGACCGACCGGCCGTTGATGTCACGCCCGACGCCGACCTCGAGCGGCGCCCGAGCCTTGGCCGCCTCCGCGGAGGTGAGGATGTCGCCCAGCGCCACGACGTCGCGGTCGTCGTTGGGCACCTCGACCCCGATCGCCTGGCGGCCCGGGATCGGGGCGATGATCCGCACATCTGACGAGGCGAGTGCGTAGGCGATGTCGCGGTTGAGGTTGGTGACCTTGGCCACCTTGACGCCCACGCCGAGCTCGAGTTCGTAGCGCGTGACCGTCGGGCCGACCACCATGCCGACCAGGCGGGTCTCCACCCCGTGCTCGGCCAGGGCCGCCTCGAGGCGCTGACCCCGTTCGGCCACCGCCTCCTCGTCGACCTCCCGAGTGTCGCTGCGGCTGAGCAGGTCGATGCGGGGCAACACCCACGAGGACCCGGCGGCCGGGTCGAGGTCCATCTCCAGCTGCTCGGGATCGACCGAGTCGTCAAAGGGGACGACCACCTTGGGCGACCGGGGCGGTGTCACCTGGGCTTTGGTCGAGGTGGACGGCGGCGGACCGGTCGGCGGCAGGTCGGGCGGCGTCTCGAGATGGCCGGTGGCCGGGTCGTTGTCCTGGTCGAAGAAGCGCCCCCGATGCCCACCGGGCCCGTCCATCACGCCGGTCGGCGCATCCGGGTCGACCTCCTCCTCGGTGGCCGGTCCATCGAGGATCGCCTCGCGGGGCCCCAGGCGGAAGAGTGCTCCTGCGCCGTCGCCCATCAGGCGTCCCACCGGTGCCAGGGCAACCCGGGTATCGCCGGCGAGCGTGCGCATGCGGCGGCCGGTCAGCAACGACACGGCGAAGAACAACACCACCGGCATCAGCGCCAGGGCGCCCCAGCGGCCCAACAGGGTGCTGAGCGGGTTGGCCACCAACCAGCCGAACAGCCCACCGGCGTTGTCGTTGGCCACCCCGACGCCCACCTCGCCCATTGGCGGCGGGTCGACGATCAGGTGGGTGGCGCCGGTCAGGCTGGCGAAGGCCAGCAGTGCGCCAACCAACCGACGGCGAGTGCTGGCCGCCGACTCGGCGTCGATCTCGTTGGGGCGGGCGATCAGCCACACGCCCAGCGCGACGGCGAGGACCGGGACCACGTAGGCAAACAGGCCCGCCACGTCGATGACGACGTTGCGAAACAGGCGGCCAAGCGCACCGCCGAAGCCCCCGTAGATGCCGAGCCCGCAGATGATCGCCGCACCGATCAGCAAGGTGCCGGCGACGTCGTCCCCGTAGCCCTCGAAGGCCTCGCTCAGCCAGCCGGAGCGCGCATTGGCACCGGGCTTCTTGGTGTTGCGGGTACTGGAACGGCCAGAGGACTTGGGAGCGGACCGGCCGCGGCTGGTCGCCGTCGATCGCCCCGCGCGTCCCGCCACCGAAGAGGAGCGGGTACCCGAGGACCCAGCGCTGCTGGACCGATTGGATGATTTCTTCGTAGCCACGTCGCCATCCAAGGTAGTTGCGACCGGTGACGATCTGGCGCACCCTCGACCCGGATGGGCCAGGCTTGGGCATGGCCCGCCTGCTCGTGATCCACCACACACCGTCGCCGGACACCCACGCGATGCTCCACTCGGTGTGCGACGGGGCGACCGCTGCGGCCGACGAACTCGGAGGCGACCTCGAGGTCGTTCTCCGCCCGGCCCTGGCGGCGGTCGTGCCCGACGTGCTCGACGCTGACGGCTACCTGCTGGGCACCCCGGCCAACTTCGGTTACATGTCGGGGGCGCTGAAGCACTTCTTCGACACGGTGTACTACCCGTGCCTCGACGCCACCCGAGGTCGCCCCTGGGGGCTGTGGGTGCACGGCAACAACGAGGTCGACGGCGCCGCCCTCGCCGTCCAACGCATCGTCACCGGCCTCGGCTGGTCGGCGGTCAGGCCACCGGTGCTCGTCGTCGGGTCGCCGACGGTCGACGCCTCCGAGCGGCTGTGGGAGCTCGGCGCGGTCACCACCGCAGCGGTGCTGGAGTCCTGCTCCTAACCTCGTGGACCAGAGAAGCATGGGGGCAGACGAGATGACCGAGATCCACGGAACCTGCGACGACGAGTTCGAGCCGGTGCAGGCGGCGATGGCCGCCAACTTCGACAGCGGGCAGGAGCTCGGCGCCTCGGTGTGCGTCACCCTGGGTGGGAACCCGGTCGTCGACCTGTGGGCGGGCGACGCCGACGAAAACGGCCGCCCGTGGCAGGCCGACACGATCGTCAACGTCTACTCGACGACCAAGACGATGGCCGCCACCGTCATGTTGATGCTGGCCGACCGGGGCGAGATCGACTTCACCGCGCCGGTGGCCACCTAGGCCCGAGTTCGCCGCCAACCACAAGGAAGGCGTGCTCGTCAGCCACGTGATGGCCCACAACGCCGGCCTGTCGGGCTTCGACCCGGCCATCGCTCCCGAGGACCTCTACGACGAGGAGGCGGTCGAGCACCACCTGGCAGCGCAGACCCCCTGGTGGGAGCCGGGAACCCATTCGGGGTATCACGCCACTCCCAGGGCAACCTGGAGGCGGGCATCGTCCGACGGGTCACCGGCCGCTCGATCGGCACGTTCTTTCGCGAGGAGGTGGCCGAACCGCTCGGCGCCGACTTCCACATCGGTCTGCCCGCCTCGGAGGACCACCGCGTGGGCGACCTGGTTCCCTCCGGCGCCGGGCTGGACGGGACCGACACCGCCATCGACTCGATCGCCGCTCGCACGCTGCTGAGTTGCCCGCTCGATGCCACCGAGACCCGGACCCGGGCCTGGCGAGGCGCCGAGATCCCGGCCGCCGGCGGCACCGGCAACGCCCGCTCGATCGCCCGGGTCCACTCGGCGCTGGCCTGCGGTAGCGAAGTGGACGGGGTGCGGCTGATGTCGCCGGGGGGAGTCGAGCGCATTTTCGAGCCTCAGAGCGAAGACGTCGACCTGGTGCTGGGCATGAAGATGAAGCTGGGCATGGGCTTCGGCCTGATGAACGAGTCGATCCCGCTCAGCCCCAACCCCCGAACCTGCTTCTGGGGTGGCTGGGGCGGCTCGATCGCTCTGATCGACGTCGATGCCCAGCTGACGGTCAGGTACGCGATGAACAAGATGGCATCCGGCCTCGTCGGCGACCTGCGCGGCGCCATGATCGTCATGTCCGCCTACCAGGCCCTCGCACAGCTGTAACCGTCGACACCATCACCGCTCAGAGCGATGTGCGAAACCCTCCCGGGTGGGTTGCGCATGCTCCTCGGTACCAAACCCTCCGGTGAGGGTTTCGCATGAGGGTCACTCCGGCCCAGCTTGGAACCGTGCGATGAGGTCGGCGATCTCCGTCGCGTGGGTGTCCTCCTGCATCGAGTGTTCGCCGCCCTCGATCACGACCAGGCTGGCGTCGGGCATCTTGTGTTCGAGGTACCGACCCGAGCCGAGGTATTCCGGGCGATCGGCGCCCCCGACCAGCACCAGCGTCGGCGTCTCGATCCCGGCGAGCCGGTCCATGACCACCGAGTCGTGTTGCAGGTTGAGGTTGGCCACCCGTTCGGGCACGCCGAAGCGATGGGCGTTGCGGCGCGACCGCTCGTTCCAGGCCTCCCGCTTCTCGGGGTCCCGAAAGCCGGGGCCGGTGTTGAGCACGACGATGCCTGTGGTCGCTCCCGGCCGGGTCGCCGCATGCGCGAGCGCCATGTAACCGCCCAGCGAGTGTCCGACGAGCAGAGCGCGCTCGTCGAGGGTGGACAGCACATCGTCGAGGTCGGCGAGTGCCGCATCCCTCGAGAACTCCTCAGGATCATCCGGGCACGCCGACCCGCCGTGGCCGAGCAGGTCGACCGCCACCGTGAGGTGCCGGTCCGAGAGCGTCTCAGCGACTGCGTTCCAGGTGGTCGCCGAGGCGCCGAGACCGTGGAGGAACACGATGGGCGGGCCGGAACCCCGGCTGATCACGTTGAGGCGCACCGGGTGACGGTAGCCAACAGGCCGTCGTCGAGGCGTTCATCGCCCGACCCCGTGCCAGTGCCAGTGCCAGTGCCAGACCCGGATACCTCAGAGCGGGTCAGGCCTCAAGGACCACCGGCACGATCATCGGCCGGCGGCGTGTGCGCTGGTTGACGAACGACCCGACGGCCTTGCGGGCCGCCTTGGCCACCTGATCGGCGTTACCGCCGCCCGAGAGCGAGTCGTTGATCGCCTTGGCGGCGCGCTTGCAGCCCTCGGCAAGCAGGTCGGCCGACTCGACCTCCTGCACCCATCCGCGGGTGCTCAGCTCGGGGCCGGCCACGATCTCGCGTCGGTCGAGATCGACCATCACGACGATGTTGACCACGCCCTCCTCGCCGAGCACCTGACGGTCGCGCAGCACCGACGAGCCGATCTCTCCCACCGTCTTGCCGTCGACATAGATGTACTCGGCCGGGACCCGGTCACCCCTGGTCAGGCCGTCGTCATCGAGCACCAACGTGTCGCCGTCCTCGCACACGAGGATGCGATCCGTCGGCGTGCCCATCTGCTCGGCGATCTTGGCGTGGTGGGTCATGTGGGTGAACTCACCGTGCACGGGCACGAACCAGTCGGCATGGGTGAGCGACTGCAACAACTTCAGCTCTTCACGCTTGGCGTGGCCGGTGGCGTGCACGTCCTCGATGCCCGAGTGCACCACCTCGACCCCCTGGCGGGTCAGCTTGTCGATCACCTTGTTGACCGCATGCTCGTTGCCGGGGATGGGGTGCGACGACAGGATCACCACGTCCTCCTCGCCCACGTTGAGCCAGCGGCTCTCGCGGGTGGCCATCAGCGTGAGGGCCGACATCGCCTCACCCTGCGAGCCCGTGGAGATGACGATCACTTCGCCAGGTTCGTACTTGCTGATCTCCTCGATGTCGATCAACGCGTCGTCGGGAATGTGCAGCACGCCCATCTCGCGTGCCATGGCCACGTTTCGCTTCATCGACCGGCCGAGGGTTGCCACCTTGCGGTCGTACTCGATCGCCGCATCGGCAATCTGCTGCACCCGGTGGATGTGGGAGGCAAAGCAGGCGGTGACGATGCGCCGGCCCCGATAGCGGTGCATCAGGTCGTACAGCACCTTGCCCACCTCGGTCTCCGAGACCGAATAGCCCGCCGAGCCGGCATTGGTCGAGTCGGCGAGCAGCAGGCGGATGCCCGGATCGGTGGCGATGGCGCCGATGCCGGACAGGTCGCTGAGGCGACCGTCAACCGGGGTGAGGTCGATCTTGAAGTCACCGGAGTGCAACACCGTGCCTTGGCCGGTGGTAATCGCCGTGGCCACCGCTTGGGGCACCGAGTGGGTCATCGCAAAAAACTGACACGAGAACGGCCCGATCTGATGGGTCTCGCCGTCGCGCACCTCGTTGAACTCGGTGCGCCCCAGCAGGCCGTTCTCCTCGATGCGCGGGTAGGCCAGCCCCAGGGTCACCTCGGTGCCATAGAGCGGGAAGGACACGTCGGGCAGCAGGTAGCTGAGCCCTCCAACGTGGTCCTCGTGGCCGTGCGTCAACACGCAGCCGACGATCTTGTCGGCCCGTTCGTGCACCCACGAGAAGTCGGGCAGCACGATGTCGACGCCCAGCATGTCGTGGTCGGGGAACATGAGGCCGCAGTCGAGCAGCAGGATCTGGTCCTCGTACTCGAACGCCGCGCAGTTGCGTCCGATCTCTCCCAGGCCGCCCAGGAACGTGATTTTCAGTGGTGATGCCATGTGGGTGGCACCCTACGTGCCCGGTGGACCAACACGCGCAACACCGGGCACTCAGCGGTCGTGCCCGTCGAGTTCCGCTCGGCTACCTCAGGCCGGCCAACACGTCACGGGCACGGTCCTCGAGGCCTTCCGGGGCCGCCCCCACCGGTGGACGGCACTGGCCCACCGACAGCCCGAGCACCCGCATCATCGCCTTGGTCGGGATCGGGTTCGGGGTTTGATCGCCGCCCTCAAAAGCGAACGATGGCAACATCCTGGCGTTCTGGCGTCGGGCCTCGGGCAGGTCGCCAGCCTCGATGGCATCGAAGAACGCCTGGAACTGCTGGCCGACCCAGTGGCTGGCCACCGAGATGACGCCGACACCGCCGACCGCGATGATCGGCAGGGTCATCGCGTCTTCGCCCGAGTAGATCTCGAACCCCTCGGGAGCGGCGGCTGCGACGACGGCGGTGACGGTCGGCGTATTGGCCGCATCCTTCACCGCAACGATGTTGTCCACCTCGCGCGCCAGCGTCAGCAGTGTTTCGGGCTCGATGCGACGGCCGGTGCGCACGGGGATGTCGTAGAGCACGACGTCGAGGTGGGTGGAGTTGGCCACCCGGGCAAAGTGGTCGGCCAGACCGGCCTGAGAGGGCCGCGAGTAGTACGGGGTGACGATGAGCACGCCCTGGATGCCCGTGTCGGACACCCGCTTGGTCAGCTCGATCGTCTTGGCGGTGTCGTTGGTGCCGGTGCCCACCAGGATGGGCACGTCGACCGACTCGCGCACCCGTCGGGTGAGCGCCACCACCTCGGCCTCGGACAGCACCGGGCCTTCGCCCGTGGTGCCGGCGAGGACCAACCCCTCGGAACCGTTTTCGGTCAGCCATTGGGCCAGCCGGGCGGCCGCATCGAGATCGAGCCCACCGCGTTCGTCGAACGGGGTCACCATGGCGGTGATTACCCTGCCGAACCTCGCCATGTCGCCTCCTTGTCGATCACGGCACGGTCGCCGGGATGCACTGTGTCTCGTCGGACCCACATCGTGCCACGGGGCGACCCCATCACCGTAGGAGATACCGGGGCCCGGTCAGTCGATCCCATCGTTGCGACGACGCCCAAGGGTGGCGAGCAGGTTCTCGTGCAGCTCGAACCACACGGTGTGATAGCTGTCGACGCCGGGCCGGACGAACCAGTCACCCTCGCCGGAGCGCACCCGTGCCAGCGCCGAGCTCAACCGCGGCCGGTACCCCGCCAGCCTGGGTAGGGGTGACTCCAACTCGGCGAGCAGTCCCTCCGCCCGCCGGTGCAGTGCTTCCAGCTCTGCGATCACCGCTGCGTCGTGATCCTCGTCAGCGTGGTCGTTGGGCACGTCGACACCACCCACGGTCCGCACCTGCCAGGCCGATGCGACCCGCAGCACCTCCGGGTTAAGCACCAAAAACCGCCGGTAGAGCACGTCGGTGCGGGCGCGCGCTCCGGTGACATCCAGTTCCTGGGCCAAACGCCGCTCGCCCTCGGCACGGCCATGACCGGTGAGCATCCAGCCAGGAAAGCGGCCGGGCCGATATCTGGCCCACCCCGTCTCGTCGAGGTGGGCCAGCACACGGTCGATGTCCGGCTGAGGCCATCCCGACCGCTCGGCAACATCGGGCGCGTCGGCGACGGCCAACAACCGCAGGGCGAGCAGAGCGCCCGTGATCGGGTCGGGGGCCGGCCCCACAGCCAGAGCGGCCGGTCAGGCCTTGGCGGCGGCGGCCGCATCGTCGGCGGCGATCTGCTCGAGCGAGAAGTTCTCGTACTCGTTGCCGGTGTCGACCAGGTCCTCGAACTGGATCACGCCGAGCTCCTCGTAGCGGCGGCGCAGCCAGGAGTCGTTGCGGTCCAACAGGCCGAGCTTCTTGGCGTTGGGCACGATCTTGGAGAAGAGCATCATCTGAAACAGATCCCGCTCGGGGACGGCCATCGTGGCCTGGATGGCCTCCTTGACGTTCATGCCCATGCGCTCCCACACCTCCTGTTGGAGGAAGCGGTCGCGCATGCGGACGCCGGCTTCGAAGGCGAACTGTTGGCGCTCGAAGATCTCGGCGTCGGTCAGCTCGGCGTAGTACTCCCGCAGCGACAGCACACCGAAGGCAACGTGGCGGGCCTCGTCGCTAATCACGTAGCGCAGCAGCTTCTTCAGCAGCGGCTCGGTGGTCATCTGCTGCATGAAGCCGAACGCGGCCAGCGCCAGCCCCTCGACCATGATCTGCATGCCCAGGTAGGTCATGTCCCAGCGGGTGTCGCTGACGATGTCGTCAAGCAGCATCTTCAGGTGGGCGTTGACCGGGTACTCACCGCCCCACTTGTCCTGGAGGTACTTGGCGAACACCTCGACATGGCGGGCTTCGTCCATCACCTGGGTGGAGGCGTAGTACTTGGCGTCGATCCACGGCACGGTCTCGACGATCTTGGCGGTGCACACCAGGGCGCCCTGCTCGCCGTGGAGGAACTGCGACAGGGTCCAGACGTTGGACTCGATGGCGAAGCGCCCAAAGTCGGCGTCGCTCAGGTTGGTGAAGGGGCCGCCGAGCGCCCGCATCTGATCCGGGGTGGAGGCGACGCCGGCGTTGGCGATCGCGTTTTCGGCAACCACCTTCTCCGGGTCGACCTCGGTTTCCCAGGGCAGGTCGGTCTCGCCGTTCCACTGGGCGTTCTTGGCCTTCTCGTACAGCTTGTTCAGCGCCGGGCGCTCACCCTTGTCGTAGTTCCACGTGTAGATCGTCTCCGCGTGGTTCTGTACGTGGTGAACCACCTCGTCGCGGTCGGTGTTGGTGACCGCCAGGATCGACTCGAGGTCGTCGATCTCGTCCCGGCCGATCATCGAGCGGTTGTCCGCCGACATCGGGTCGGTCGTGGGCATGGTGTCGGTCATTGCGCCTCCAGTTGGTGATTGGCTTGATTGGTCGATGTCATTTGTTCGGAACTGTGGTGTTCGAGATGGCGGGCCCGCCCGAACTCGCTCGGGCGCTCGGGGAAAAGCCCCGGCAGGAGATATCGGGAGGCGAGATGAGCGACGATGTTGGGATCCTCGACCGCCAGCCCGCCGGGCAACTCGGGCTGCAGCGCCCGGGCGACCACCAGCCGTGCGCCCCATTCACCGATCGTGCGAGCCCGATCGGGATCACACAGGTGACTCAGAGCCGGCGCCGCCACCTCGCCAAGCCTGACGTAGACGTGCGAGGCACGATCCATCAGCACCTCGGGCAACAGCAGCTCACGTTCGTGCTCCAACAGCCGTGACAGCACGGGGCGCCGCCACATCGCCTGGATCGCTCCGGACACACCCAGCGCCACCGCCCGGACCAGGTCGTCGGTTCGGGCCACCTCGCCCAAAACTTCGGCGACGACGTCGCCCGCTTCGCGTTCGACCACGGCCCGCAACCACTGGTCGCGCCCTCCCGGGAACCGGCGGTACAGCGTCGCTCGGGAACAGCCGGCCTCCTCGGCCACATCCCCGGCGGTGGTCTTGGCCACCCCCCACCGAGCGATGCAGACGGCCGCAGCATCGAGCAGCGGCGCCACATCGCCGTGCTGGGGCTGGGCCGCCCTCGCCAGCCACGACAGGGCGGCAGGCAGCTCCAAGGTGACCGGCTTGTCGTCGAGCGCACCGGGGATGCGGATGTCGGTGAGCGAGATCATGGTGGGCGCGCCCAAGGTGCCGCCGGAACGGCTAGTGCTTTGGTCGATCACCTGCATCGCTTGAAACACTAAGACACGATGTGTCTCAGCGCATCAGCGGCTGGCGTGTCGTTCGTCACGCCCTGTGTCGGCGGGCATCACGTTCGGCAGAGTGACCGACGCCACGATTCCGCCGAGCATCTGGGTGCGGACCAGGTGGGCCACCCGCGCCTCGTCGGTGAAATCGATCGATGCCGGGCTGCCCAGGTAGCTCAGGATCAAGGTGGCCAGGTAGCGCGAGGCCTCGTCGCGATCGACCCCCGGGGCCAGGTCCCCCGAGAAGCGATCCAACAGATCGGCCAGATAGGCCGACAGCAGGGTGAACACAGCGGGCTCGAGTTCGTCGAGGAAGGGGGCGAACTCCTCCGCCTCCTGGTGCACCAGGCGTTGCAGCAGCGCATGGTTCTCGGTTCGGAGCACGCCGTCGATCAGGCCGCGGGTGAGGCGGCCCTCCAGCGTCGTCTCCCCCGCCACAGCGTTGGCCAGGTTGCGCCAGAACTCGGCCACTTCGGCGGCCAGTGCAGTGCGCAGCAGCTCGTCACGACCGTTTGGAAAAACCCGATAGAGGGTGGCGCGTGACAGCCCGGCCTCACGGGCAACCGCCTCCAGGCCCAAGTCGTTCATGGCGACGTCATCCAGACATCGGACGGCGGCCTGCGCGAGGCGCCGCTTCGGGTGGTCCTCGGCCAGCCCGAACAACGGGTCCAGGCGGGCCGTCGGACGACCGTGGCCATCCGGGTCCTCAGCGACGAACGGGTGCGCCGCGATGGCCGGCCCCTCAGCCCTGCGTGGACGGTTGGACGCGCCGGGGTGACGCCGACGAGGGATAGGCCGCCGATGTCGTTGCGTCGGTGGGCCGTGCCGGACCCCCGCCGGGCGTTCCGCCTCCAGTGCCGCCCCCACCGGGCCCCCCGCCGCCGTCCCCGGTGCCATCGTCATCGCGAGCGAGATCTCGCTCCTCGTACTGGCGCGCTTGGCGCCGCAGCATGAACGGGTACCCGATGGCGAAGATCAGGGCAAACACAAACCACTGTCCGGCGTAGCCCAGATGCGGACCCAGGTCCGGCTCCGGCCGAGGCACCGGGGCCAGCTGATCGCCCGCCGTCGCCGGCTGCTGCTCGATCGCCACGACCGCCACCGGGTCGAGGGGCACGCTCACCTGTTCACCCAGCCGTGCCAGGTCGAGCCGGTTGAACCGCTCCAACTGGCCGGGCCGATCGTCGGTCCCCCCGAACGCGCCGCGCTCAGCGGTGGTCTGCACCCAACCGGTCACGGTCACCGGTCCCTTGGGCGGGGCCACCGCAGCGACCGGAACGCCTTCCTCGCCGAGGGCAAGCTGAACGAAGCCACGCAGGACCGCCACCGATTCGGTGGACGAAATCTCCAACGGGGTGACCACCCAATAGCCGGCCTGGCCGTCCTGGGTGCGGTTGGCGACCAGCACCTCCTCGTCGGCCAGGTAGGTGCCGGTGGCGGTCACCGTCCGGTAATGCAGCGCTTCGGGCTCGTCGGTACCCTTGTCGGGATCGACCAAGGTGTCGACCGGCACCGCAGGCTGCGCGGCGCTCAGCTCGATGGCGTCGGCAATGTCCTGCTTCTCGTGCAGCCGATCGAGCTGCCAAAACCCCAACCTGACCATGAGCAGGACGGCGGCGATCAGCAGTACGTGGGTGGCGATCCACCACGGTCGGAGGAGAAACCGGTATCGCTCGGGCACTCGCCCAGGCTACCCGGCCCGATCTCCCCCGCCGCCGCGCAATCACGCTGCAGCTTTGACGCCGCCTGCGACCCGACGGCGAGTTCCCACAAGGTGAGACCCGCCGTCGGGACGGTCGCCGGTCGCCGACCTCAGGCGTCCTCGACGCCCGGCAGCACGTAGTCGGCGAACTGGTCGCGCAGCGTCTTCTTCGAGAACTTACCAACGGAGGTCTTGGGCACCTCGTCGATGAAGACCACGTCGTCGGGGATCCACCACTTGGCCACACGGCCGTCGAGGAACTCGAGGATGTCCTCCCTGGTCGCCTCGGCGCCATCGCGCAACACGACGCAGGCCAGCGGTCGCTCCGCCCACTTCGGATGGCTCACCGCGATCACCGCGGCCTCGGCCACCGCCGGATGCGCCATGATCTCGTTCTCGAGCTCGACCGAGCTGATCCACTCGCCGCCGGTCTTGATGACGTCCTTGGTGCGGTCGACCAACTTCATATAACCCTCGGGCAACATGACGGCAACGTCTCCGGTGCGGCACCAGCCGTCCTCGGTCATCGCTGCGTCTGAGCGGTCGTCGTTGTAGTAGCCGTTGGTGATCCACGGCCCGGCCGCCTGCAGCTCGCCCTGGGTCTCGCCGTCCCAAGGCACCTTGTTCCCGTCGGGGTCGACCACCCGCAGCTCGACGCCCAGCACTGGCAGGCCCTGGGAGGCACGCAGCTCGTCCAGCTTCTCCTGCGAAGAATCCTCCAGGGTGGAGATCACCTTGGCCACCGAGCCGACCGGCGAGGTCTCGGTCATCCCCCAGGCCTGAAGGATCGGCAGGCCGGTGACCTCTTCGAAGCGCTTCGACAGCGAGGTCGGCACGGCCGAACCGCCGCACGGCACCACCCGCAGCGACGAGGTGTCGCGGCCCTCGAGCTCCTCGACGACACCCATCCAGATGGTGGGCACGCCGGCTGCGAGGGTCACCCGCTCCTCCTCGATCAGGCGGGCGAGCGTCGGCGCCGACAGGTCGGGACCGGGGTTGACCAGCTTGGCACCGGAGGCCACCGCGGCGTGGGCCAGACCCCAGGCGTTGGCGTGGAACATCGGGACGACGGGCAGGATGACGTCGGCCTCGGTCACGCCGATCGTGTCGGCCAGCATGGCGGCCATCGTGTGCAGGAAGGTCGACCGGTGGGTGTAGGTGACGCCCTTGGGGTTGCCGGTGGTGCCCGACGTGTAACACATCGACGCTGCTGCCAACTCGTCGTTGCAGCGGAACTCGGTCCATTCGGCTGCGGCGAGCAGTTGCTCGTAGTCATGCACTTCGAGCCCATCGTCGAAGCTGGGGATCTCGCTCGGGGCGCCATCGTCCATGACGACGAGGTGCTTCACCGTGGGCAACTCGCCGATACGGGGCACGAGCAGGCCCAGCAGGCTGCGATCGACGAAGATCACCTCGTCCTCGGCATGGTTGACGATGTAGGTCAGCTGCTCGGGGAAGAGCCGCAGGTTGAGGGTGTGCAGCACTCGACCGCTGCACGGCGCCGCGAAGTACAGCTCGAGGTGCCGGGCGGTGTTCCAGGCAAACGTGCCGACGCGCCCGTCTTTGGAGATGCCCAGGTTGTCGAACACGCCGGCCAGGCGATGGGTGCGCTCGGCCCACTCGCCGTAGGTGGTCCGTTCCAGGCCGGCGGCGGTGTTGGTCACGATTCCCCGGTCGGGAAAGTAGGTCTCGACCCGGTTGACAAAGTGGTCCAGGGTCAGTGGACGGTCCTGCATCGTGCCGAGCATCGGCGCTCCCCCATGGCTGAAACGACGGCGTGTTCCGTCGTCGATTTCACCCTAGCGCCGAGGTGTTGATGAGCTGGTCACACCGGCTCGCGGCCGCCTGGATGCCCGCCGCTCGAGCCTTGCAAGGGAGGGAAGCCACTGAACATGTTCCGAGTTTTGCGTCGCACTACAAGGCGAGCACCCAGCTTGTCGGGCCGAACCCGAGCTCATCGGTCCGCTCGCAGCCTCGGCCGCACCTCGAAGCACCTCTCTTCATAGACGGGTCCCCCCTTGCGAATTGGACGAACAACGCTCACACTCCTGAGACGGATTCTACGCAAACAAGGAGCACCCATGGGTCTGCGCCGATCGAACGAACGCACTCCGGGCGATAAGACCGAACAGGGTGTAACCACCGTGGCATACCTGCTGATCTTCGTCATGCTTATTTGCAGCATCGCCCTGGCCTTGAGTGTCCCATCGGAAAGCAGCGTAAGTGGGCTCGGGGCAGGCCTGACGGTATTCGCGTTATCCGGCGCTGCGGCAGCAGTGGGGGCCGGCCTCGGGTTCCTCTTCGGTTTGCCGCGCCTTCGAGATACTCCGGTAGGGGGCGAATCAGCCCTCGCAACCGATCCATCAACGAATGCGCCGAGGGGCGCTCACTATCTCACGAACTCAAATTTGATCAAAGTCTCCGACTGGCTCACCACGATCATCATCGGACTTGGTTTGGTGAACTTGGCCAAGGTCGGACCGGCCCTAGGGGATCTCAGCAACACACTTAAGAAATGTCTTGGAGGTGCCTGCTACGCAGGAATAGTTGGTGTGTCAGTCATCACGATCACACTAGTCACTTCGATAATTCTCTGTTATCTCTGGACCAGTTTGCGCGTGCGGGAATTGATGGAAGAGTCCGAGAACTTTCTGGACGGCGGAACACCGCTACTAATCAACCAAACCGTCGGGCAAGCCAAGGCTACCCTCGGAGCGACACCCTTGAAGCTGGAGGTCGACGGCGGTTCGAACGACGACATCATCGTTGGGCAACAACCAGCCGCCGGTGCGCCAGCACGCGTCGGTGGGAGCGTGTCTGTGAAGACAACGCGGAAGCAGAAGTAGAAGACGGCGTCTCTGCCGCCAGCGAGGCAATCGCCCCGCTGGCGGACACTGTTGCGTGGGCCCCATTGGGTGGTCCAAGGGTCTCTGTGGGTTGGGGTTGTTGGTCCAGTGTCAAGCTAAGCGGGCTCGCCAACCCATGCTTCGCACGCCGCTTCGGGACGTTCGGGCTCAGACCTCGCGCTCGCGTCGCCGGACTCGGCCGCCTTGCCGCCTTGCTTGCTCGCCCGGGTCAGCCTTCGCCTGGAAGTACCGCCATTTGGAGGCGCTCGCGCTGGCCCAGTTCGGATCACGCACCGACACCGCCCAGGTAACGAGGTGGCGGCTCCTGGCGAGCAGTGGATCGGCGAGCAGCGTGGCGAGTGGAGGGGTGCCATGCACTGACGAACGGCGAAGCAACGATTAGCGCGTCGCCGCTCGGCCGTCGAGCGTCGTGCCTGGGGCGAGGCCCCCGGGGACACGACACCCCGGTGAGAAATCCCCTTGCCATTCGGGGGAGACAACGCGCACACTGGTCATCCGCTCGACCTCGCCCAGCGCGAACGATCGAGCGGCGGTGATCCAAAACTCGGGGGGGGTTCTCGGCACCGCACCGTGGCTCTCGGCAGAGTTGTGCTGAGCAAAATGGCATTCACGCGCGTCCTTGTGCGCGACCAGGCATGGACCAGTGACCGAACGGAGGAGAGCATCCGTGACTCAACTGACGGGACCGAAACCCGTGACGAACAGTCGAAGTTTGAAATCCTACGGCGGGGTTGAACATTCAAGTTCGGACCACGGCCACCCCAAGCGGGGCCTCGATCGGACGATGCTGCCCAGCGGACGGGCCGTTCTGGGTGGCTTCCTCATCGCCGCATCGGGCGTGGGGCTCTTCGCCGCCTACCAACAGGCTCATGCCGCCCCGGTGAACAAGTTCGTGGTCGCCACCCATCCCTTGGCTCCAGGCGACGTGATCGAGCGAGCAGATCTCGGCCTGGCGCCGGCCGAGTTGCCCCCAGAGATGACCGGTCAGTTGACCGACGACTGGCGCTCGTTGGTCGGAAAGGAGACGACAGCTGCGGTCGGCAAAAACCAGTTGCTCAGCCCGGCGTCGGTCGTCGAACCGGGAAGCATCGACGGTCCCGCTCGGCGCGTCTCGCTGGAGTTGAGCCGCGCCAGCGCACTCGACGGCGACCTTGAGAGCGGGGCGGTGGTCGACGTGCTCTCCAGCACCGAGGGCGACTCGGAAGCGACCGTGGTCGCCGAGCGTTCACGGGTGCTCGCCGTCAACGCCGACTCCACCGGCGACCTTGGGCAACTCGGTTCGCTGGTCGTCACTATCGAGGTGGCCGACGAGCGGGCCTTGGCCGCCATCGTCGGCGCCAGCGCATCGGGCAAGATGACGCTTGCCGCACCGACACCCGGCCCAGCAGCCTCAACGAACGGCGGGTCCGGCCATGGCTGAGCGCTGGGTGGTGCTGGGGCTGGCGCCGCCCCGTTCGGCCTGGTTTGCTGAGGTCACGCGCTGGTCGACTTCGGGATTGGCCCCGGTCGAGTTCGTCAAGTGCCTCTCTTCGACCGAGGTGCGGGCCCGCCTGGCGACCGGTCGGGCCCACTCCGCATTGCTCGTCGATGGCGCATCGAAGGGGGCGGACCGCGATCTGATCGCAGCGGCGAGGGACGCCGGCGCAGCGACGCTGGTCGTCAACGATGCCCGGATTGATCGCAACTGGCTCGAGCTTGGCGCGGCGGCGCTCCTGCCCGACGACTTCGGGCGCGACGACCTCACCGACGCGCTGAGCGTCGCCGCCGCGCCGATCAGCGATGCCCGCTCGGTCGAGCCACTCGCTGAAGCGACCGACGAGCGGTGGGCCGGTCGCCTGATCGCCGTCATCGGACGCGGCGGCGCCGGCACGTCGACCGTGGCGATGGCAATCGCCCAGGCGGTAGCCGATGGTGACGCGATCGATGGCACCGTTGCCCTGGCCGACTTTTCATTCGGTGCGTCCCAGGCGCTGTATCACGACACCGGCGATGTCGTACCCGGCGTCGTGGAACTGACCGAGGCTCACCGTCACGGACACCCGGAGCGGGACAGGGTGCGCGAGCACCTCTTCGAGCTCCCAAACCGGCACTACCACCTGCTGGTGGGGCTGCGACGCCGGCGTGACTGGACGGCGCTGCGACCCCACGCGTTCGCTGCGGGGCTCGATGGGCTGCTCGCCACCTATGCCACCGTGGTGGCCGACCTCGATGCCGATCTGGACGGCGAAGCCGAAACCGCGTCGGCCGACACCGAGGAACAGCACGTGGCGGCGCGCACGGTGTTAGAGCGCGCCGACCTGGTGCTGGCGGTCGGCACGCCCAGCCTGTGGGGCGTGGCCCATCTCGTCGGCCTGCTCGATGATCTCGCTCGGTTTGGAGTGCCCGCATCGGCCACCTCGGTGGTGATCAACCGTGCACCCCGGTCACCCGCCCGTCGGGCCGAGGTGCTGCGGGCGCTGACGCTCCAAGCACCGTCGTCGGGCACCAGGTCCATGGCCGCCCGGTCCAACCCGGACCGCACCGAGGCCGGACCCGCGGAGCGATCGGCCCCAGGCCGCGGCAGCACAGTCTTCCTCCCCGAGCGGAACTCGGTCGAGAGCAGTCACCGGGCGGCGGTACCGCTCCCCCGCAGCATCGTCCGTCCGCTCGCTGCGGTACTGAGCATCGAGACGGCCGCCACCGTTGGGCACGGGAACCACACGAAGCCCGGTGACCAGTCCGTCACGGACTTGGACGACGAAGCGCCGAGCATGACGTACTCGCCGACCGACCGCCGGTCGGCCGGAAATCCGGAGGAGGCGTCATGAGCGACCGGGCCGTCGCCGGCGGTGAACTCCGGCCCTCCGGCCTGCACCGGGGTGAAGCGCTGGCCCAGCCGACGGAGTTTGCCTCGCCCCTCGCCGAGATCGAGGCGAGGGTTCAACGACGCGCCAAGTCCATGGCCCTCGATCTCGACGTCGGCGGATCCGAGCAGGCCTTGCGCGACCTGATCGCCGACGAGTTGGCCGCCTGGTCGGTCGAGTGCCGCCGGGGCCTTCGCAGTCAGGACATCTCCGATCCTTCCCAGGTCGCGCAACGGGCGTTCGTCAACCTGGCCAAATACGGTCCGCTCTCCGTCCTGCTGGAGGATCCCGACGTCTGGGAGATCATGGTCAACGCTCCCGACGCCATCTTCGTCAAACGACATTCGGGTCAGAGTGGCTTTCACCACGAGGTGTTCCACGACGACGACCACGTCATCCGCACGCTGACCCGACTGCTCGACGATGCCACCGGGTCTCATCGCACGCTCGAGCCGTTGCTCGGCCTCCAGGACGCGCAGCTGCCCGATGGGTCGAGACTTCACATCGTGCACCGCGATCTGGCCCGCGGCGGGCACCTGATGGTGAACATCCGGAAGTTCACCGGTGTGGCGTTCTCCTCACTCGACGAGTTGGTCGAGCACGGCATGCTGGGCGTCGAGGCCGCTCGATTTCTCCGAGCGGTCGTGTCCGCCCGGCTGTCGATGGTCGTCTCCGGCGCACCCGGTTCGGGCAAGACCACGCTGTTGAACTGCGCGGCCGGCCACCTCGACCCCTCACTGCGGGTCGTCGTGGCCGAAGAGGTATTCGAGACCGACGTTCCGCTGGCCAACGTCGCCTCGATGCAGACCCGTGGCGGTCGGGGCGAGCGCGAGGAGGTCACCCTGCGTCAGCTCGTCGCCGGCTTCCTGCGCATGGCGCCCGACGTGGCCATCGTCGGTGAGGTGCGCGACGACGAGGCACTGCCGCTGCTGCGCACGCTGTCGTCCGGGGTGAAGGGCTACACCACGATCCACGCCGGGTCGGCTCGTCAGGCGCTCACCCGGCTGCGCTTCGTCAGCCAATTGGCCGACGCAGGGCGCAACCTGCCGTTGTCGGCGCTCAACACGTTGGTCAGCGAGGCGGTCGACGTCGTCGTTCACACCGAGCGCACCGCCGATGGGCCCCGGGTCATCGAGATCCTGGCCGTCGAGGACCTGGCCGGAGGTCCCGACGCCGCCCAGTTCACCGTGACGCCGGTTTTCGAACGGGCCCGACTCGACGGCCCGTTGGCCTGGAGCGGTCTCGTGCCGGTCCGCGTCAAGACCGCTCTGGATCGCAGTGGCATCGCCTTGGACGACGTGCTGCCGATGCAGCGCGCAGCCAACCGCCGGGGCGAGGTGGCCGAGGTGTCCCCATGAGCGCCTTGACCGGCCTGGCGCTGGCGGCCTGCGGGGCGACCGGTGTGGCCTTGCTCGTCGACCCGCTGATCGGTTCACCGATCTCCCGATCACTTCGGGTGGAGCCTGCGGCGCTCGGAGCGGCGGCGCGTCAACGCCTGAACCAGGCGGGGCTGGCCGATGTCTCGATCACGCAACTGGTCGCCATGTCGGCGACCGCTGCCGTGGGCGCAGCGGTGCTGACCCTCGTGACACTGGGGGCGGTCGTTCCGGCGTTCGCAATGGGTGTGCTGGGTGCGCTCATGCCTGTGGGGCTCATTCGACGTCGACGTCGCCGCCAGCTCGAGGAGGCCCGGGAGGCCTGGCCTGCGATGATCGAGGAAATCCGCCTGTTGTGTGCCTCGGTCGGCCGCTCGATACCCCAAGCGCTGTTCGAGGTGGGTCGCCGGGCGCCGGAGGAGCTTCGGCCGGCCTTCGATGCCGCCCATCGCGAGTGGCTGCTCAGCCGAGACCTGACCACCACGACCGAGCTGCTTCGGGACCTACTCGGCGACCCGACCGCCGATGCCACCTGCGAGACCCTCCTGATCGCCCACCAGCTGGGGGGCTCCGACCTCGACCGAAGGCTGGCCGCGCTGGCCGAGGACCGCCGACAGGATCTGCTCGACCGCAAGGACGCCCGGTCGCGGCAGGCCGGGGTGCGCTTCGCCCGCCGCTTCGTCCTGCTCGTGCCCCTCGGGATGGCACTGGTCGGGATGTCGATCGGTGATGGACGGGAGGCGTACCAAAGCGCCCTGGGCCAGCTTCTGGCACTGGGCGCACTCGGCGTGCTGTCCGCCTGCTGGGTGTGGTCGGGCAGGATCCTGCGCCTGCCCAACGAAGCGCGGGTGTTCGGCTCATGACCCGGGCAATGGCGCTTGCCTTCCTCGGGCTGATGGCGGGCTCGGTCTTGATCATCTCCTCCTTTCCTCGGCTCAACCCGGCGCCGTTGGCCCAACGGCTGCGCGCCTACCTACCCGGCGGGGGCGCAGCGGTGCGTCGCCAGGCGACGCTGAGCGGCCTGCGGACGCTCGTGGCGCCCCTGGCCAAGAGCTGGGGCGACTCCCTGGCGCGCACCGTCGGCCTCGACGACGACGTCGGCGATCGTCTGCTGAGGTTGCACCGCGACGATGACGCCACTGCCTTTCGGGTTCGCCAACTGATGTGGAGCCTGACCGGACTGATCGCCGGCGCAGCGATCGCTTCCGCCTTGAAGCTCCCGATCGTGTTGTCGCTCTTCGTGTTGGCCGCTTCGCCGATCTTGGTCTTCCTCCTCACCGAGCAGCACTTGGCCCGGCTCGACGAACGGCGCCGAACCCAGGTGCTCCACGAGCTACCTGTCGTCGCCGAGCAACTGGCGATGCACCTATCGGCCGGGTACTCGCTTTCTGCGTCGGTCGCCCGCCTCGGCCGGCGCTCCAGCGGCGCCTGCGCCGAGGATCTGAGAGTGGCGGCGCGCCGCATTCGCGGAGGGGCCTCGGAGGTGTCAGCCCTGCGGGAGTGGGCGGAGCTGTCCAAGGTCGAGGCGGTCTCCCGCCTGGTCGGGGTGCTCGCCCTCAACCAGGAGGCCGGCGATCTCGGCACCCTGATCGGGATGGAGGCCCGCAGCATCCGCCGCGAGGTGCATCGCGAGCTGATGGAAACGATCGAGCGGCGCGAGCAGATGGTCTGGATACCGGTCACCGTCGCCACCCTCGTGCCCGGGGTGGTCTTCCTCGTCGTTCCCTTCATCCACGCCCTCAGCCGATTCACGGGCTGATCGGGGCGGTGCCCAAGCCAGCCCCACTCCTGCCGTCTTCGCCCGTTACTCCGACACTGACCCAACCGAGGAACCAAGAAACCAAGAAACCGAAAGGGAGCAACATGAACACCATCCAGACACTGACCGGCCCGTCGACGACAGCCACAGGCTCGTCCGATCGGATCATCGACGGCGCAGATGACGTCGGCCCTGACGTTGGCGACCTCACCACCGACGCCATGACCGTCGCCCCACCCCGCGCATTTGGGGGACCGAACCTTCACCCGGCAAACCAGACATCGAGGCAGGCGGCTCGGCGCCGTCGCAACCCTCGAGCCGACCTGGCCGAGGGCGTCATCTCGACTGCGATCGCCGTGCTGGTGATCGCCTTCCTCGGCCTGCTCATGTGGGTCGGGTTTCGGGTGATGTTCAACTCGGCGACCACCAAGGCAAACCAGACGATCGAACAGATCGGAAACTGATGCTCAGCCGGCGGCGAGAGCGCGGCTCCGGCACGCTGTCGGCCGCCCTGGGGGTGACGGTGTTTCTCGCCTTCCTGCTCTTGGCCACCCACGTGCTGGTGAACCTGTGGGTCGCTTCGTTGGTCGACCACGTGGCGTGGGACACCACCCGGCGTGCGGCCTCCGACCCTCGGTACGCCGACGTTCCGGCCGAGGTCCAAGCCGAAAGCCTGGCCTGGGCGCGTGCCCGCCTGGGTGGCCACGCCGACCACGTCGAGTTGCAGTTCGTCGGGGACCCGACCGGGCGCTCGGTCATCCTCCGGGTGCGAGCCCGGCCGGCCACGGTCGTCGGCGCAGCGACCCACCTCGGCGGCGTCCATACCGACGTCGTCGTCCGGCGGGAGCCATCGTGAGGCGCAGGCGTTGGGCTGACCGGGGCGTCGTCGGCGGCTCAGATGGGCTGCTGGCCGGGGTGCTCGTAGCGCTGGTGGGCACGCTGGTGATCGTCAATGTCTGGTCGGTCATCGCTGCCCGCACCGATGCGGACGCTGCAGTGCGGGAATACCTCCGGGTGTACACGCGGGCCGACAGCGCCGCTGCCGGTTCGGCAGAGGCCGACGCTGCGGCGCGGGCGTCGCTCGTCGCCTCCGGGCGCTCCGATGCGGCAGTCTCGATCACACGGCCCGATGCGGCTGCCTTCGGCCCTTGCGGGCTGGCCCACGTCAGCCTTCGCCTGCGCGCTCCGCTGGTGCGGGTGCCCGGATTGGCCAACCTCGGATGGCGCACGGTCACCGCCGACGGCGCCGAGGTGATCGACCCGTGGCGGGCAATGGACCGCGGTCCTGCCTGGCGAAGCGGGGGTGTGGCATGCGCCGGGTGAGGGCACAGCGTCGAGGTGCGCCCCGTCGCCGAGTGCGGCGGACCGATCGGGGGTCGTCGCTGATGTTGGTCCCGGCGGGCGTGCTCGTCGTCGTCCTCCTCGGCGCTGTCGCAGTCGACCTGTCGGCGGCGCACCTGGCCCAGCGGCGGCTGGTTCAGGTCACCGAGCGTGCCGCCGACGACGCCGCCGGCATGCTCGATCGCGATGCGCTCCGTTCGGGCGGGCCGGTGCGGACCAACCCGGGACAGGCCACCGAGCTGGCCAGGATGCACCTGGCCTCGCTCGACGTCCCCGGGCTCGAGCGCCGGTGGGTTGATGTGGCGGTCTCGCCGGATGGCACTCAAGTCAGCGTCCGCAGCGGGGCAACGGTCCGGAGGCTCTTTGGGCGGGGTCTGCCCGGGGTGTCCCCCACCTACAGGATCACCGCCCAAGCCACTGCCCGGTTGGGTTGATCGTCGTGGTCACCGACGTTGGCTCGGTCACCCGGCTCGTGCGCAAGCGAGCCTCGGCGGCCGAAACGCTCCACGACCCGACCGGTTCGGGTTCGTTGACACCCGACACGCTGGCCGTCCGCCGAGAGATCGACGTCTTGAGCCGCTGCGACGCGGCCGGCATCGTGCAGCTCGTCGGTTTCGGAGAGCATCCGGTGACGTGGCTCGAGACCATTGACGCCGGCGCCCATACGCTCGCCTCACCGCCGCTCGCCGTCGCCGACCGCCTGGCCGCGTTGGCTGCACTGGCCAGGGTGCTCGCCGGGCTCCATCGACGCGGTTGGGTTCACCTGTCGCTCGAGCCCGAGCACGTCATCTGGCGTCGTGGCGTCGCCACCGGCCGGGGAGCGTCCCACTCGGGCGGCGACATCGACGTCACGCTGTGCTCGCTCGGCTCTGCGGTCTGCCCGGCGGGACCGGCCGAGCGAGCGGCGGACCGCGAGGCGCTGGCGACGATCATGGCATCAACGCTCCTCACCCCGGGGGGCGCCACCTTCGCACCCGAGCTCAGGTCCGCCCTGGCCGGCGTGGCAGTGGATCTCAGGTCGGGAGACCTCGACGACCTCGATGCGCTGGCCACCGGCCTCGACGATCTGGTCGAAGCAGCGCAGCGATCCACCGACGTCGGGGCGAGTGAGCACCGCACACCCGGGAGCGACTCCTCCGTCCGTCGACGGTTGGGAGAGCTCACCCGCCGGCTGTCCCCCCGGGCGCCGGTCCGTATCGGTCTGGCAGCGGCGCTCGGGCTCACCGTGCTCGGCGGCGCCGGGATCCTCGTCGCCCGGGCCGGGCCCGGGACCCCGCCTGGTCGCTCGACCGGATCGGCCGCGTCTGCCCGATGCTCGCAACCGGCGGTGCCGCCGCCGCGCGTCGACCCCGACGGCAGCGGGTGCGGGCGCTCCGCCGGATACCACTCATCGGTGCTGACCGTCGGCACCGCCCGATGGAGCCTGGGCGACGACATAGCCGACGGTCGCCTGGTCGACTTGGACGGCGATGGCTGGAGCGAGCTGGCCGCACTGCGCAACGACGGCGAGGTGTTCCTCGTCCGGCACTTCCCTGTCAACGCCTCCGATGCGGTCCGGGTCCGATCGGTAGCCACCGCCCCCGGGGCCACACGGTTGTTCGCGACTTCCTCCGGCGTCGGGCTCGATGGCTTGAGGGCGAGCGACGCCGACGGGGCACCGACCCCACTGCTCCCCAGCGCGACGGGGCCTGGCGCCGGTTCGGAGTCGGACCCCGGTTCGCCGGCGACGGTCAAAGCGGCCCCGACCACCGGGGGCGGACCATGAGCAGCACCCGGACGGTGAGGCACCCAAAGCCGCTCGGCACACCCGGTCGGTTGGCGATCGCGCTGCTCAGCACCGCAGCGGTTGCGGCCGCTGCGACCGCCACCGCCGTGGTTGGGGGTCCCAGCGCTGGAGCGCTGCCCCGCACTCGAGCCGACCTCGACCTCCTCTACTCCGGCGACGCCGCCGTGCTGGCCGTGGCGGTGGTGCGCTTCGCTGCGGTCGCATTGGCGCTGTGGTGGCTCGGCTTGATCGTCGCGTCCTGGCTTGCCGCCTGGAGAGGCCGCCACGATCGTGTCGGGGTCTACGCCCGGCTGCTTCCCGCTCCCCTCCGGATGGCGGTCACGCTCAGCCTCTCCCCCATGCTGGTCGCGCTACCCGCCACGGTGGCGGGGGCGCAGAACCAACCACCGATAGGAGTTCCCAGCAGCATCGCCGGCCCGGCCGACGATCCGACCAGCCCGACCGCACCGTCCACCCGGGTACTCGAGCTGAACCCGCTGCCGGACGGACCGCAGCCTCGACCGGGCGCTGGCGGGTCGCCGACAGCCGGCACGACGCCGGCACCCGGGTTGCCGGTCGACGGTCGCATCGACGCAACAGCCGACGGCGACCCTGCCCCTGGGGTTGCCACGATCGGTCAGGCTCCCTCGGTCGACCAGGCGTCCTGCCCCACGATCGTGACCAGGGGTGACGTGCATTGGTTCGACCAGGCCCGCGCCCACCTCGACGCCCAGCTCGGTCGCCCGTCCTCGGAACAGGAGGCCGAGATCTACTGGTATCGGTGCGTGGCCCACAACGTCGAGC
>JACDJB010000648.1_pt1 | contig 33178 bp, 32 predicted proteins | sample 7454121 | NCBI WGS metagenome assembly JACDJB01 (sample SAMN14253290, study PRJNA609438) | sludge metagenome | isolation source: sludge after 25d culture with pyrite | collected 2018-12-20
CCACCGGGCAGGACGCGTGCTTGGCCCATCGTTATTTTTACCTGTGGCACTTCGACCATAAGGGGAGAAAGCATTCGGGGTAATTAGGATATCTACCTAGTTCGGGAGAGGATTTCCCCAGGGATTTGCTGCACAGCACACCCGTTACGGATGGATATCTCGAATCCTCATAATCTGAATTTATAAGAAGCGATCTACCCCCTTTCTAAACTAATGATAGCGCCATAGCTGAGGCTATCCATGCAGTCCAGCAGATCGAAGATGGTGTGCGTGGTGCCATCGCAATACGGGAGTGTCAGCTGATAACGGATGTTTCCGTGCGGGATGTGCGACAAGTAATTCTCCGGCACCGCCGGTTGGTGTCATTGCCGCATGCTCCGCAGCCCTGGCCAGCATGCAGTCACATCGCAATTCTGTTTTGTTCGATACCGCACATCGTTCAGATGGTCGTCTATACTCGACAGGGTAACGTGATTGCCCCGAACCCTCAGAGGGCATCGCTTCATTTCCGGCAAAGGAATGTCAAATGACTGACAAGCATTCCCCACGGCAAAACCGCCTCCTTGCCGCCCTGCCCGCGACCGATTACCAGCGTCTGTCGCCACATCTGGGCGTGGTCCAGATGCCATCCGGCCACACCATCCATGAGTCAGGTGGCCCATTGCGTCATCTCTATTTCCCGACGACCGCCATCGTGTCCGTGTCGTATGTCATGACGGATGGTGCGTCGGTGGAAATTACCGGGGTCGGCAATGAGGGAATGATCGGGATCTCCCTGTTCATGGGAGGAATGACCATGCCCGATTGTGCCAGAGTGCTGTGTGCCGGCCATGCCTATCGAATGCCGGCGCAGGTGCTGATGACCGCATTGAACCATCCGGGGGATCGTACCGGGGCATTGCATCATTTATTGCTGCGTTACACCCAGACACGGATGATGCAGATCGCTCAGATTGCCGCCTGCAATCGATATCATTCACTGGAGCAGCGGCTATGTCGCTGGCTGCTGTCCAGTCTGGACAAATCACCTTCGAATGAATTGGCTGTCACGCAGGAAGCGATAGCCGGTGCGCTTGGGGTACGTCGAGAGGGAATCACAGCGGCCGCCGGGAGATATCGACGCACCGGGTTGATACGCTACCACCGTGGTCACATCACGGTGCTTGACCGGTCCGGGTTGGAAAAACAGGCCTGTGAATGCTACCAGGTCGTCAAGCAGGAATACGATCGCCTGCTTCCCGATGAGACCGCGACGCAGGCCGTACCACCTCCTTGTATGCCGACATACCAGGCTCCATCGCCGAACAGGATGCGTACTAGTGCAGCTCTCCCCTCGCCGCAACTGCGCGTTCTGCCCCAGCGCTTCGGCTGAAGGGTTCTTGCGGCCTGCCGCGCAATGTGTGCATCACCTGCCATGTCACCCAGCCGCGCCCCAGCCATTGCGGGGCACGCACCGGAATGGCGAGCGCCTAGCGGCGACCGGTGAGCAGGCCGACCACCAGGCCGACACCGGCGGCGATGCCGATGGCTTGCCATGGATTGTCGTGGATATAGGCATCGGTAGCCCTGGCGGCATCTTTGGTTCTGCCCAACAGTGCCGTCCGCTCCTCCGCCAACCTGGCTTTGGCAGCCCTGAGGGAGGCTTCCGCCCTGGCGCGCACTTCGGCCAGCTCTTCACCACCATGCCTGGCAGTCGCTTTCAGTAGCGCTTCCGCATCCGCTACCACCTTCTTGAAATCGGCGATCAACTGGTCTTTGGTGACTTCATCGGCTACGTTTTCCATACAGCCCTCCGTTACGGATTCTTGCGTGTTACTTATTGTCGCCCTGTGCCGAGTCCTGGATGGCATCACCGGCTTTTTCGATCTGTTCTCCCGTCTTCTCTACCGCCTCATCGATACTCTCACCGGCCCGTTCCGCCGGACCCTCTTTCTCGCAGCCGGGGAGTGCTACCAGCAAGGCACTCGTGATCAGGGCTGCACTGACGATCTGGATTGATTTCATGATTCATACCTCTTGTTGAACGATTGACATGGAATGGAGAACAACCGCGCCGGCTATTCCCGTTTGTAAAACATAGTACGTGCGCTGCGCCGTAGGGAGTCGGTGGTGCGGCTTCCGACCCTCGCCTTCGCCGCCGTGAAGGCAGCTCACGCGTGCAGGTACCGATAGTCCCAGTTTATGGGGAGAGCCCCTCGCCGTCTGTCTGCTGGCGTACATAGCCGGCCCGCGGAGTGCAGGCTGTGTCACCCGCACCGGCCCGCCTGCTACGCCTGTGTGCCGCCAGAAGCAATCTCCTCTTACGGTAGATCAACAGATTGTAGATTGCTTTGCTGCACCCATTAGAAGTCCAGCGGACTTCATTATGGGTACCTCACCCTTCGGGTCTAGGCATTCTCGCAATGACGGAGTAATCAAAGGTTCCCTGGTATCAGGTTCCAGCACGTCCCTGAGACAAGACGAAGGATTCCATAGCGTGACCCGGTATAAACCGATCGGGTGCCGGCCGGGTTCATCACCTCAGGGCAGGATGCGCACGGACGAGATGCCCGAGTAGCCTTTAAGATCGCAGGCACCGGTGACATACAGCTGCACCTTGAGCCCCGCAAGCGATGCCTCCAGCAGGGTCCGATACATGAGTTCGCTGCCGGGACGACCGTAGTCGCCATAGAACCAGTCGGCATTGCGGCAGCCGCTGGTATTCTTTTCGACCGCGAGTTTCGCCGTGAAGCGGCCGGCCTCATTGGCCTCCAGCGCCTTGACGTTCGCAGCATCCGTCCAGCCCGCGACCCCGGCCTGTGCCGTAACGACGGCCCCCAGCGACAACAGCAATGTGATCCAGACTGATTTCATAGTATCTCCGGTTCTTTTCATATCCATGGATAATTGGAGTCAGAGCAAAAACTATTAGCTGTTACTCACAGGTTTTCACTCTGCCCCCAAACATCGTTAATCAGGCAATCTCGCCCTACCTATATTCTGCGTATCGGTGCCGAACCAGATGGTATTGGTCTTCGGGTCGAACACCATGTGTCGTACGGAGCCGCCGCCGCTGGGGATGTCTGTCTGGCTGAAAAATTCCTCTGTCGCCGGATCGAAACCGACGAACTGGTTCGGTTGCACCAGGGTCTCCACGAACCAGATGCGATCCTTGGCGTCGACCGCCATGGCATACGGACCGGATTGTCCGTTCGGTGTCCGCCATTCCTGGATCTTTTTGGTCGTCGGATCGTAACTGCCCAGGTAGCCCTGAGCGTAGTCGACGTACCAGATCCGTCCGTCACGGGTTCTCACCACGCGGCGCGGCCGCGCATCTTCACGTGGCAATTCGATCTCCGTCAGCTGCAGCGTTTCAGGATCGATGGTTGCGAGTTTGTTGGTGCCGACCAGGGCGATCCAGGGGCGGCCCTGGCGGTCGCTGATGATGCCGTAGGGTCGAGCCTGTGGGGTCGGGACGGGTATCAGCTGCACCTTGTGGCTCGTCATGTCGAGTCGGCCGATGACATTGCCGTGTTGCACGGTAAACCAGATTGCCCCGTGGCCGTCCTCGATGAGGGTATGGGGGTCACGCGCCGCCGCGTCCGGCATCTCGATGCGCTGGATCGTCCCCGTCTCCGGATTCATGCGACCGATATGCCGGTCACGGTTGCCGGCGTACCAGATGTAGCCGTCGGATCCGACGATCAGATTGTGCGGGCCCGCGCCTTCATTGAGATCAATGCGCTCAAAGTGTTGCGTGGTCGGATCGAAATGGGCCACATAGTCGCCGGTCTGCCCAACAAACCAGATGCGGCCATCGGCGGCCACATCCGGGTCGCGCGGCTGGGTGCCTGGCCAGGGTACCGGCCATTCCTGAATCGCCAGCGCTGCTGACACAGCATGGGACAGCGGCACTACGCTCAACAGGAAGATTGACAGCAGATAGCTCAGGGTACGCATAACGGTCTCCTTTTCCAGGGGACAGACTGAGCCACCCGGGGCATTGAGGTCGAGTCCTCAGTTCGGGTGTCAGCCGGAAAGGCCCGCCGGCAAGCCAGGCGACGGCGCACGGCTCTGGGCCAGGTGTTGCTGTTCGGTGGAAACACCCCACAGGCGGCACTCCTCCACTATGCGCCGCCCCCGCCGCATGGAAGCGGCCCGCATGTTTATTGCGACCTGACTAATTTATTAACTATATAGATTTTCCTTATGGTGCTATTCGCGATAGGTATGCCGGCAAGCAGCACCGTTAGGACAGCGCCGGCGTTTTCTACCCGCGTGGGCCGTACAGCAGCATCGTTATTTTGGCCACCCGATCAGGGGTGATAGTATTATCCCCCCATGTAAAACGGGTGGCGGAAAAGGTGGCAGCAGGGCTGTTGGTGGCGGAAGTTCGACGCTAGAATGCCGGGTTCGACAGCTTCGGAGGGAACGGCAAGGGAAAGCATCGACGGCCCCAGCACCAACGCCAGAGCAGCGGCTCTGGGCTGACCCTGGCCGCCCCCCGCCAATGTGATCCGTTACGATCTGTGAAAGAATCCCGCCGTCGAGGTCCAGGCCACCGACCGCATCGGCCGGCACTCAAACCGTGCGGATGCACCAATTTATGACCCTCGACACGTTGGAGGAACGTATCAACGACCAGATCCACGCCAAACGTACATTGGCCGACCCGATGGTAGGCACCGAAGGAAAGTAGATCAGTACTCTGAGTGAAGAGGAATTGAAGACATTCAATTGACTATTCCTTGTCGCAGAGCAACCACCCCGTAGTTTCAGGCCGAGCAATTTTGTTATACTCCGTGGCTTGTTTATACTCGCCGCAGAGCTGAGTTTAAGGATACACTGGCGACTAAAATACTTGAGGATTACCTAATGTTCACGAGCAACCCCTTTTCTGAGCTTTCGGCCATTATATCACCGGCCATTATGCAGGCATACATTATTTTGATGGTCCTGCTGGTGATCGGTGGGACGATACTTGACATGGTTCATAAGAAAAGCGCTCAGTACTTTTTTGAAAATGCAAAAAAGGCACAGAAAAGCGCGAAACGTACAGTGAGTAGCGGCGAGAAAGCATCGATTGCCATTAAAGTGCTGGCGAACGAAGTGCTGACATCTGGCGAGTTCTGCAATCCAAGACGCAGACTTTCTCATCTGCTGACCATGTATGGCTTCATTATATTCGTCGTCACTACCGCCATTATGATTTTTGGCTACTCGACGCCCGCGACGTCTACACCCACCACCCTGCCACTGCTCTGGCATCTCGGCGCGCTGATGCTTGCTGCCGGTGGATACTGGTTCTGGTTCTCTATCCGGGTCGATGTTTCTGCGGAGGGCCTGACGTGGTATCGCATCGAACGTGCGGACCTCTTTATCCTGTCGCTATTGGCAACTTCAACGTTTGCATTGCTCTGGTCCTTTGCGCAGTCGATCGGTATTGCCGGGTGGTCAACCCTGTTCCTCGTTTTGTTCATCGTTTCAAGCACAACGCTTTTTGGCACCGTATTCTGGTCGAAGTTCGCCCATATGTTCTTCAAGCCCGCCGCTGCTTTTCAGAAGCGTGTTACCAGGGCCGATGGTTCGAGAGAAAATCTACCTGCTGAGTACGATCTGACGGATCCTGCAGTACAGGCGAAATTCCCGGATATCCCCGAATATATGGGTAAGAACCCAGCCTACATGGGACCTGGTATCAGGCGCGAGTCTGCAAACAACTACTAGCATTCATTCAACAACTTTCGAAGTTAAAGAGAGAACATTATGCCAACTTTCGTATATATGACTCGTTGTGATGGCTGCGGACAGTGCGTTGATATCTGCCCGTCAGACATTATGCACATTGATAAAACCCTTCGACGCGCTTACAACATCGAACCCAGCATGTGCTGGGAGTGTTACTCCTGCGTGAAAGCCTGCCCCCACCAAGCCATTGATGTGCGTGGTTATGCCGATTTTGCACCCCTGGGCCACTCGGTACGTGTGCTTCGTAATGAGGAACAAGGAACGATTGCCTGGCGTATCAAATTCCGCAATGGCAAAAAGGACATGGAGTTGTTGGCGCCTATCACGACAAAACCGTGGGGCACGGCCATTCCTGAACTTTCCAAAGAAGCCGCACCGAGTAATGAAATGCGTGCCAGTGAGCTTTTGTTCAACGAGCCCAAGTATATTCGACTGGATGAGGGTGGCTTGCACACGCTCAAGTCGAATGGCCTGAAAATGCAAGAAGGGGTGTACTACTAATGGCCTACAAAACTATTATCGAAGATGATATCGACATCCTGGTCGCAGGTGCCGGCCTCGGTGGTACCGGTGCTGCATTTGAAGCAAGGTACTGGGGCAAGAACAAGAAGATCGTCATTGCGGAAAAAGCAAACATTGATCGCTCTGGTGCGGTCGCCCAGGGCTTGTACGCGATCAACTGTTACATGGGCACGCGCTTTGGCGAAAACAATCCAGAAGATCACGTCCGCTATGCGCGCATGGACCTGATGGGTATGGTGCGTGAAGACCTGGCTTTTGATATGGCGCGCCACGTCGACTCCACGGTGCACCAGTTTGAAGAGTGGGGCCTGCCACTGATGAGAGACCCTAAGAAGGGCTCCTATCTGCGTGAAGGGCGTTGGCAGATTATGATTCACGGTGAATCCTACAAGCCGATTGTTGCCGAAGCTGCGAAGAAATCAGCTGACAAGGTATTCAACCGTATCTGCATAACCCATCTGCTGATGGATGATTCCAAAGAGAACCGCGTCGCCGGTGCTGTTGGTTTCAACGTTCGCACCGGTAACTACCACGTATTCAAGTCCAAGACCGTAATCTGTGGTGCCGGTGGTGCTTCCAACATCTTTAAGCCGCGCTCCGTCGGTGAAGGCGCGGGTCGCGTCTGGTACGCACCGTGGTCATCGGGATCCGCGTACGGTCTGATGATCGAAGCCGGCGCGAAGATGACGCAAATGGAAAACCGTATCGTGCTGGCTCGATTCAAGGATGGTTACGGCCCAGTCGGTGCATACTTCCTGCATCTCAAGACCTATACCCAAAACGGTCTGGGTGAAGAGTATGAATCCAAGTGGTTCCCGGCGCTGACGGAAATGGTCGGCAAGGAATACCTGGATACGGAAGGACAGCACCTGTCCCACAAGCCCATTCCGACCTGTTTGCGTAACCATGCCTTTATCTCCGAGGTGAATGCCGGTCGCGGTCCCATACACATGGTGACCATGGAAGCGTTCCAGGATCCGCACCTTGAAGAGATCGGCTGGCACAACTTCCTGGGTATGACTGTAGGCCAAGCGGTACTTTGGGCTGCCACGGACGTCGATCCGAAATACGAGAACCCTGAATTGACGACCTCTGAGCCCTACGTCATGGGTTCACATGCAACGGGTTGCGGTGCATGGTGCTCGGGTCCTGAAGATGTTTCCCCTCCGGAGTACTACTGGGGTTACAACCGTATGACCACTGTCGAAGGCCTGTTTGGCGCGGGTGATGCGGTAGGTGGCACACCACACGCATTCTCATCGGGCTCCTTCACTGAAGGTCGTCTGGCCGCCAAGGCCGCCTGCAAGTACATCGACGACGGCAAGGCCGAAGGCATTGTAGTCTCTGACAAGCAGATCAATGATCTGAAAGAGAAGATCTACAAGCCGCTGGAGACCCACAGGGTTTACAGCAATGAAGTTGTTGCCGGGTCGGTGAACCCAAACTTCATCAATCCACGACAGGGTCTGGATCGCTTGCAGAAACTGATGGATGAGTATTGCGGTGGTTTTGGCGTCAACTACATGACCAACGAGAAACTTCTTCACATCGGCCTCAAGAAGCTTAAAACGCTTGAGGAAGACATGGAGATGGTTGCGGCATCCGATATACACGAGCTGTTGCGTGCATGGGAATTACATCACCGTGTCCGTACTTCCGAAAGTGTGTTCCACCATACGTTGTTCCGCAAGGAAACGCGTTGGCCTGGCTACTACTACCGTGGTGATGCGATGAAACTGGATGACAAGAACTGGCACGTGCTGACCGTTTCTCATCGTGATCGCAAAACAGGTGCATACACGATGGAAAAAGCCCCTCTGTACCATCTGGTAGCTGATGAATAGAGGTAATAGCTGAGCAGTAGAAAAATAACTTCAGGAACCCCTGGTGAATTCGTCGTACCGTCATTGCGAGCGAAGCGAAGCAATCTTCTTGTCGCTACGCTCCTCGCAATGACAAATAAGCCAGAGGTTCCTTTACTTAATCTTTAAAAGTAAGACCAGCATATTGTTTGTTGGTCTTTTTTTTCTATGGTTTACAGCATGCGACTTTTTTACGATGGCAGCCCTGTAAAACCAGATGCATGCTCTAAATGAAGAACGAAATGATGAATATTATTGAAAAATCAGATGAAGAGATTCTAGCGCTGGCAAATCCAATGTGGGCTGATCTCGTCAAGTACTCGAACGAACAAAACTACGGCGCTTTCACCCGTAATTTTGCAGCCGCCATGCTGTTGGGTGCGAATGAAATCGAGATGGGTAAACAGTTCGCGAGAAGTGAATTGACAAAAAACCTGTCAGAAGATTACGAATATCTTGGCATGATACGCCGCGGTGAATATGTAACGGTGTTATATAAGCAGAGGCACACCAAGAAAGAGGGTGAATGGCTGGGCCGACTGGTACTGGGTTACGAGAAGGATAAGGTAAAAATATTTGGTGCTACGCTGTTCTAAGACAGCATTACCTACATCAGGCTTTGTCAGTTATGTCAGATATTATTCGAAACGAAAAATTCGTTGAGCTGAATTATAAGGTCATCGACCAAAAAACCGGTGACGTGCTTGTTACCGTTGATTATCCCCTGGGCTATGTACATGGCGTGAATGATGTCATGTCTGAACAGGTGACAAAGCAACTGGACGGCAAAAAAGTCGGGGACATCATCGAAGTTCCGATCGATACCAAACTGTTATATGGTGAGAGAGACGAATCACTCGTGTTTACTGATCACATCGATAATGTTCCTGAAGAGTATCGAGAGATCGGCATGACCATCACCATGGAAAATGAAAAAGGTGAACTTAAAAACTTCATCGTTACCCGATTCGATGACAAGACATTGACCGTGGACGGCAACAACCCACTTTGTGGCAGAGACGTAATTTTTACATTGGAAGTTCTGAGCATACGTGAAGCGACCGATGAAGAAATTGACCTCGGCGGAGCTGTTGGCGCCGATCCGGACATCAATGAAATTCTCGGTCGGGCATAAATGAAATTCTCAAATACCTACCTGTTTTACCCGGTCAATAAAGCCCTGGAACGTGCAATAGCCAATGCTATCGGCATGCTTGGCGAAGAGTTGGCCGTTGCTGCCACTCCGGATACCAAGGTAACAGTAGCTGATAATTTCCTCTATACACGGGGGAATTATGAACAACGCCGCTTCAGTTCCAATGTTCTTGGCAGTGCGCGTGAGGCTCATGAGGCAACACTGACAGCCAAATATCGTGATCAGGAACCATTAGCCTGGGCTGAGACCCAGAATGATCTTGGCAATATCCTTGCGGCGCTGGGGCAGCAGCAAAGAGATGTTGCATTGTTTGAAAAATCCATTCAGTGCTTTACTAGTGCGCTGGAAGAGTTCGACCAGGAAAAGTCACCCCTTGACTGGGCGGCAACACAATATAACCTGGGAACCGCAAAACAAGCATTGGGCCGGCAACTGGATAACTCGAAATTATTGAAAGAATCCATCGATGCTTACACTAATGCATTATTGGTATGGTCCCGAAAAGAGACGCCTGAAGAATGGGCAGCAACCATGTATCAACTTGGCGCCACGTTCCATACGCATGGCAAACTTCTGAAGGGTAGTCGTACTTTTCAAAAGTCCGTTGTCGCCTATAAAAATGCAATTACCGAGTTCGATGCTGATAACAACGCTTTCGAGTTAGCCGCCACACACAATAATTCTGGCGCGGTACTGCATAATCTGGGTGAATCAGAAGAAAGCCCAGATCACCTGGAAGAGGCAATCAGGTCGTATGAAACGGCATTGACAGTATGCATGGAGCAACAACTTCCCATTCATCTGGCAGTGCTATGCAGGGTGAACAGGTCTACTGCACGGGGCGTGCTGGCTGAGTTGACGAAGGACGCCACACTTGCCGACGAAGTGGCCGATGAATTTGAATTGATTATCGAATGTTTCCCGCATGCGCTTCAACCACTCTGTTTAAAGCATTGCGAGGCGCAGATTAGTTCAGTTGCAGGGGCTGCAAAATAGTTTACATTTATCCCGTTCAAACCAGCAAGGAGTTAGTACTATGAGCGAAGCACCAAAAACCAGGCCCAAAGTTCCCGAGGGCAAGAGCCGTTTTCTAACGACCCGTCAAATGCCGGCAAATGAAAAGGGCTATGTTGGTTATGAAACCATCTGGGAATCCTTCCAGAAAGAAGTTCCCTACACCACCCCCAAGAAGCCCTAAGGCAATCAGCCACGCGCAGCCGGTGCTCGCGTGGCTACTTACTTCAGTTCTTGGTTGTGAAATGCACGCTTTTTGTAGCGTGCATTTTTTTTGGCTCTGAAAAATGGCAGAGATTACTTAGATACGCTCAGAAAGCCGGTAATCCACATTTATGAAAGCCCCGATATCCGCCAGAAAGCGGATTGTTCTGGCACCAAAACCAACGTCGGGTACTGATTCATCTTTATCAGTCGACAAAACCAGGACCACCCCGATTCTGGGGGACAAGTTGTGGCTTTTAATCACCTGCAGGATCTTTTCCTTGGCCGGCTCCACTTGCTTGATGAGTTTTCCAGTCAAGTCATAAACGTCCACATCATCAGTGATCGTATCCGTCGATAACTCCCATGAACTGATCACAGGCTTGTCCAACCCACTGGCCGCACCAGCGGCATTGATTGAGGTGGGTTGTATGCCCAGCAGGCGAGTGATGTCGTCTGGATTGAAATGATAACCACTCAGCGCGAAGTAGGCCCGTGCTTGATTAGATGCCATTATACTGTCCTCATTGTCATGGTAGCAGTTCGTGTGCCTGCCATATTGGCTGCTGCACGCGCCATCCGATCTCAGCAAGCTGCCGTCGGCAGCTGGGCAAGCAGCTCCTGGACGGCGACCTCTGCCGCTTCCAGCGCTCCTTCGAGATAGCCACCGTGCTCGCGGGCCGACTCCGTGCCGGCCAACCACAGGCGGTCCTTCCAGCGCCCGGGCAGGGCCGTGTGGGCGCCATAGGCGGGATGGGACAGGGGCGCCGTCTCGTCGTCGCGCGTAGCGATGAACGCGTCGTCCACCCAGTCCTTGTAGAAGGTGTGCAATGGCTTCGCCGCGGCGGGTCCGAACAAGCGCTGCAGTTGCGCGAGCGCAGCCTCATGGAGCTGCGTACCAGCCGTACGGCGGGCTTCAACGGGCACGCCGAAGAACCCAAACAGCGCTGGCTGCCCGCCTGGTTCTGTCGCGTCGTGGATCTCCACCAGTGGCCCGACCCGGCTCTGTGCCTGACCGGACAGGCCGGCATCGCACCAGAACGCACGTTCGAAGACCGCTACGAACTTGGCATGCGCGGCCATCCACGTCGGGACCGCCAACCAGTTATCAATGATGGCATCCGGCAACGGTGGAGCGAAGGACACCGACCGGGCCAGCAGACGTGGCGGCAGTGTGCAGACGACCCTCGTCGCACGCAGCTGCACGCTTGGTCCCTCGTCGCCAGTGGCGACGTCCAGCTCAAGGACATCATCGACCAGGTGCAGGCCGACCACCCGATGGCCAAGCCGAATGCGGCTGGGGTCGATGTGTGACGCAAGCGCAGTGATGAGGCGCGCCATGCCGCCGTGCAGGCGCATCGAACCGGCCATTGCCGGGCTATAGGCCACACGCTCAGTCTGGTCGGGCGAGGACTCGAACAGCACAGCGCCGTCGGCCGGCTGCTCGAACACATGCAGACCCAGCTGATGAATCAGTTGTGGGAGGCGGGTCTGCAGCGCGGGCCAGTACCAGGTGGGCCCGAGGTCATAGGCGGTACTGACGGGAGGGGCCAGCCCAGGCAGAGGCTCCGACAAGATCCGGCCACCGAGCCGCGGCTGTGCCTCCACCAGCACAACGTTGACCCCGACCTGCGTCAGCCGCCAGGCGGCGTACAGTCCGGCAAGCCCGCCACCAATCACGACCACCGGGTCGCCGGCGCCGGTATCAATCTGCGTGGACGTCGACATGAGGCTTACGCTGTAGGCAGGCCGGCGGATCGGTCGATGGATGCACGTTCACAATGAATTGGTCTACTGATAGGTGGGAATGCCAGCATCAATCCATCATCATGCTGCCCTCCGCAACCCACGATGTGGATCCCTGAGTACGGGGAGCATAAACGTCCTGTTTGCTCAGGTCCAGCAGCAGTTTACCGTCAACGGCCCGTTACTCCGGCCCGCCACTTCACCGCCCGATACGTTGAAGTTCGGCGCCACCGAAACGTTGCATCCATGTCACCGTACCCGTATGGGTCATCTTTTTCCCAACGCCCGCTTTTTCGTTGAGATCCCAGGCAATGAGGCGATAGCCGATGCCCAGCACCTGAATCATGGTCCGTTGGTGGGTGCAAGAGCTCGCTGGGCGGCTGCCTGAAAATAACCGGGAAGCAATCAACCACAGTATCGTCACCTTTCTGGATTGCCTCGTCGGCTGAAGCGCGACGCATGGTTTGAACACTTTGCGTCAATTCTGGTCTATAAGTAATACTACGTACGCCAGATATGCCAATCATCAACGGACGGAGGGTGGGACGATGACATTGCTGGTCAGTAAAACGGGAATAGAAGTTGAAATTCCGAAAATTCAGCGGGTAGCGGGCGATGCGCCGTATCGCTGGTTGCGACAGGGGTGGGCGGACGTCAAGATAAACCGCCTGCTCAGCATAGGCATCGGCGTGCTTTACGTTGCCGTGGGTTACCTGGTGAGCTACGTGGGCTGGCAGGCACCCTGGGCCCTGATGACAATTGGTACCGGCTTCGTACTGGTTGCGCCGGTACTGGCGATCGGGTTTTACGGCATCAGTCGCGCCCACGAACAGAATAAGGTACCCACGTTCGCGCAAGCATGGCGTTATTGGCGCGGCAACGGCCTATCGGTGTTCTTATACGGCATGATGCTGTTGCTGGTGCTGTTCTTCTGGTCCTGGTTCAACTGGCTGACGACAGTACTGGTCATAGGCGTGGCGGATGGTATGTTCGTGCCAAGCCTTGAAGTATTGTTGTTCTCGTCGGAAGGCTGGGCACTCATCGCAATGTATGCTGGAATGGGCCTGCTGGTCGCTATAGCGGTATTCTCCGGTAGTGTTGTCACCCTGCAGATGATGATGGATCGTAACATTGATCCGGTTACCGCAGTGGTGGCAAGTGTGAGTGTAGTCAGGCAGAACAAACGCGTCATGGCGAAATGGGCCGTCATCATTTTCGGGTTGACTGCATTCGGCATCGCGACCGCTTACCTGGGGCTGATATTGATTTTCCCCTTGCTGGGGCATGCGAGCTGGCACGCCTACCGCGAGTTGGTTACCTAGCGGGAGCCCCGCCTACGAAACCTCATGGCATTTGCGGCACTTCCTGCGGACGCAGGTCGAACACCAGTACCTCGGCATCCTTGCCGGCGGTCAGCTGCAGCGTCTGCGGGTTGCGCAGGCGCACACCGTCACCGGCCTCCAGCTTCACGCCGTCGAGTTCGATGCTGCCACGGGCGACATGCACATAGGCGTGGCGGTTCCTGTCCAGCGTCAGTGTGGCACTTTCATCGCCATCAAACAGACCAGCGTAGACGTTGGTATCCTGCTGGATACGCAGCGAGCCGTCGCGACCATCGGGCGAGATGATCAGGTGCAGACGCCCACGCTTGTCCACGTCGCTGAAGTGCTGTTGCTGATAGACCGGCGCGCCACCGGTGTGCTCCGGCACGATCCAGATCTGCAGAAAATGTACCGGCTCATCCTCGGAGCCGTTGAACTCGCTGTGGGTGACGCCGCTGCCGGCGCTCATCAGCTGCACGTCGCCGGGCTTGATCTGCGAGCCGGTACCCATACTGTCGCTGTGCGCCAGGGTACCTTCCAGCACGTACGAAAAGATCTCCATGTCGCGGTGCGGATGTGTGCCAAAGCCCTGACCCGGTGCCACGCGATCTTCGTTGATCACGCGCAGATCGGAGAAGCCGATCTGATCGGGGTCCCGGTAGTCGGCGAACGAAAAGGTGTGGCGCGAGCTCAGCCAGCCGTGCTCGGCCACGCCGCGGTCAGCAGCCTTGCGTACTTGCATCATGGTGTTTCTCCTCGTTGCTGAGTTGTCGGGGAGCCATGCTCCCCGTGGGGTTTCAAACGTGAGGCAGAACGAAGCTGTGGGAAACGTGCGATGATTCAGTTTTCTACCGCCGGAGACAGCCGACAACGTTACAGAGGAGCATTGCCATGACCGACATCGTGAGCTCAAACCTCTGGCCTGAACTGCCCGTTCTGGCCGCTTGGCAGGAGACCGCCGATACCGTGCATATGTGGGCGCAGGTCGTGGGTAAGATACGTCTGGAACTCGGCCCCTGGATCAATCATTCCTGGGGTAATGCCCTGTATGTGACGCCCCGCGGGCTGACGACGTCATCCATTCCTTACCAGCGTCGAAGCTTCGCAATCGACTTTGACTTCGTGAATCACGCACTCGCAGTGTACACCTCGGATGGCGGCGAACGCACGTTCGCGCTACGCCCTATGACGGTGGCCGCGTTTTATCATCAGCTTATGGACGCCTTGGGTGAACTGAGCATCCACGTCAATATTTTTACGCGCCCGGTCGAGGTCGAAGTCGCCACGCCGTTTGAAAGCAATACGTCGGATGCGAGCTACGATGCCGACGCCATGCACCGCTTCTGGCAGGCACTGGTGCAGGCCGATCGCGTATTGAACGCGTTTCGTGCCGGCTATCTCGGCAAGGTCAGTCCGGTTCATTTTTTCTGGGGGGCGTTCGATCTGGCCGTGACGCGTTTTTCCGGCCGTCCCGCGCCAACCCATCCCGGCGGTGTGCCCAACTGCGCCGACTGGGTTATGCAGGAAGCCTATTCGCACGAGCTCTCCAGCGCCGGATTCTGGCCGGGGGCCGGCCTCGGCGAGGCGGCCTTTTACGCGTATGCCTACCCGACGCCTGATGGCTTCGCCGGGTATCCGGTCCAGCCGGCGGCGGCCTATTATCACGAGGGCCTGGGCGAGTTCATTTTGCCTTATGCGGCCGTGCGCACGGCCGCTGCACCGGACGACACGCTGCTGGCTTTTCTGCAGAGCACCTACGACGCCGCGGTCGAGACTGGCGGCTGGGATCATGCTGTACTGGACTATCCGGACTATCCTGGCGGCCGGACCAGCAACCCGCGCGTGGTCTGAGCGAGCCGAGCAGTATTGCCGGGTGAGCCGCTGGTATCGTGAAAAATACCAGCGCATGACCTTCCGCAGCGTATCCGCATCGTCTCGTACCCAATGGCGCTTCAGCTCGCAGCCGAACGCGATAGCGTGAATGGAATCACGGTCATGTGGGCGTGACCAGATGCGTGATCTTCGGTGCGGTGATCAGGAAGCCGTGAACGCACTCCTCCACCGCATGATCGGCCCGGGTCACACGCTCGTGCAGGCGCAGGTGCTCGAGCCAGGATTCGACCAAATAGGTTTCAATGAATCTGCCGCGCTCTGCGGCGTCTTCGAATACACCCCAAGCGTAAGCCCCATCACGCCGCCGCTGAGCCGACAGACGGTAGAGCGCAGCGAGAAACGGTTCGCGCTGGTTCGGATGCACGGTGTATTCGATGGTAACCAACACAGGGCCGGCATCGTCATCGATCTGACCCGCGACTACCGGCACCGGCCAATGCATCGAAGGTGCAAGGTCCATTGCGCGGGACCCCTGCAGCTTCCAGCGCCGTGTCAGCGGTATTGCGAGCAGCGTGCATGCCGCTGCAACAAAATGTGTCATCGACAGACCGATGATGCTGGCCAGCCCTCCCCACAGCGCGCTGCCGATCGCCAGTGCACCGGAAAAGATGGTGACATAGATTGCGAGCCCGCGCCCACGCACCCAATCGGGCAGTGTAAACTGTGCCGAAACATTCAGACTCGAGACCGCGGTGATCCAACAGCTGCCGGCCAGCAGACTCGCGATAAGCGCGGTCCACGGCTCGCGTGCAACGCCGAATATCACGAGCGCAAAGGCGGTACCCACTGCCGCACCTGCGACCAGTGCATTCGAACTGAACATCGCCCGGAGCCTGGGCAAAATCATGGCACCGACGATGGCGCCGCCGCCAATCGCGCTCAGCAAGAGCCCATAAAGCGTAGGGCCGCCACCGATCTGCGTGCGGGCAACGAGCGGCAACAAGGCCCAATAGGCGCTTGCAAACAGAAAGAATCCGATCGAGCGAAACAGTGTTGCGCGCAAGGGTAGATGATTGCGTGCATAACGGACACCTGTCCGGATCGCGGCAACAAAGCGTTCCGCCGGCAGCCGACTGCTTGGCTTCTTCGGGGGACGCCACCACAGCAACCCGCCGATGCTCCCAATGTTGGCAATCGCATTGACCCAGAACGGTGCGGCGATGCCGACACCGACGGTCAGCACACCCACTAACGCCGGGCCAATGGCCCGACTGATGTTCATGCCAACGCTATTGAGTGCTACAGCCGCAGGAAGTTCGTCTTTACTCCGGATCAGCAGCGGGACGATTGACTGCAACGGGGGTGTGACGATCGCAGCGCCTGCGCCGAGCAGAAAGGTGAAGATCAATAGTGTGACCGGTGTGATGCGGTCATGCCACACAAGCACCGCCAAGGTCGCCGCAATAATGGAAATACCGCACTCGGCCCAAATCAGCAGGCGCCGCTTGTCGACGATATCCGCCAGAGCGCCGGCCGGCAGCGCCAGCAGAAACATCGGCAGGCTCGACAAGGCCTGCACCAGCGAGACCATCAAGGGATCGATGCTGAGGTCCGTCATCAGCCAGGCTGCGGCAGCGGTATACATCCACCAACCGATGTTGGTGACGACCGTTGCCGTCCACAGTACCGCGTAGGGCGGATGGCGTAACGGGCTCAAGGCCTCGGCCAACACCGAGACGTCTTTTAAAGGCTTCATACGGCGCATCCTGGGACGGCGAAGAAATGACTGCTGATCCACTAACTATGAGTGCTGGCGGACATCGCGGCTAACGTGCTCGTCAAAGGAATCACTCTACAAGACAGTGGCGAAGTGCTTCGCTGCCCCGTTCGAAATCAACAGATGCGCCGTTACGATACGCAGGACGGCCAGCACCTGCGGGCGCCACGTCTATAATAATGTACCGTCAATCTCCATAGCATGCTCCTTTTTCGTAACGTGCGTTTTCTAAAGTGGTTGTACTCCGTCATCAGCCGGCATGCTTTTTTACCCAAACGACGTAGCGGTCCATCCAGTCCTGCAGGAACTTTCTGCTATCCGCACCAATGTTGCCTGACGGGTCGAACAATCCCTCCCTGACGTGGATGAACGCTTCGGGCTGCCCCAGCGTCGGCACGTCCAGATACGCGAGGCTGTTGCGCAGATGCTGCTGCGCCACCGCCGTGCCGATGGCGCCAATCGAGGCACCCAGCACGCCGGCCGGTTTGCCCGCCCAGACGCTTTCACCGTACGGGCGCGAGGCATGGTCGATCGCGTTCTTGAGCACGCCTGGAATGGAACGGTTGTATTCGGCTGTGACAAATAGCAGCCCACGAGCGGCCGTGATTTCACCTTTCAAGCGCTTGACGGCCTCGGCCTGGTTTTCATCATCGTCCTGGTTGTAGAGTGGCAGATCGCCGATCTCGACTTGCTTGAACGAGAACTCTGGTGGGGCAAGTTTCGCGATCGCAGTCGCGAGTTTGCGGTTGAACGAATCACGGCGAAGGCTGCCGATCAGTACAGCGATGGGATATTGGCTCATGTTGATCTCCTGAAGTAATTGACTTATTGCAATCGGACTATCGGTACACCAGTCCGCCGTCTATGAGAGGGGCCTGCCCTGTCATGTAATCCGAATCGGGGCCCGCCAGGAACGACACGAACGCGGCAACGTCCTCCGGCGTCTGCGCCCGGCCCAGCGCGATGCCCTCGACATACTTCTTGTAGGTCGCGCCCACCGCCGCGCCTGTAAGCTCGGCAAACCGCTGGTCGATCTCTACCCACATATCGGTGCCGACGATGCCGGGGCAGTAGGCGTTGACCGTGATCCCGGCACTCGCATACTCCTGCGCCGCCACCTGTGTCAGCGCCCGCACCGCAAACTTGGTCGCGGAGTAGACGCCAAGCATGGCAAAGCCGTCATGCCCGGCGATGGATGAAGCGCTGATGATCTTGCCCTTCTGCTTGCGCTGCTGGAACTTCTTGGCTGCAGCCTGGATGCCCCATAACACGCCCTGCACATTGACCTTCAGTATCTTGTCCACTTCCTCGGGCGTGACGTCGGCGAGCGGCTGAACCTGCGCGATACCGGCGTTGTTGATCATGACGTCAAAACCACCGAGCGCCTTCTCGGTATGCTCGATCGCGGCATAGACATCGTCACGGTTGGTAACATCGGCCTTGAAGGTCGTCGCCTTGCGGCCCAATTTGCTTACCTCCTCCGCGACCGCACTCGTGTTTGCATCATTGATATCCACGACCGCGATGTGCGCGCCGTCCTTTGCCAGCCTGAGCGCGATAGCGCGGCCGATGCCCTGGCCCGCGCCGGTTATGAGAACTACTTTTCCGTCGATACTCATGCTTATTCTCCTTTCAATGCGTCGGCGATGCGGCGATCTTATTCCGCTTCGCTACGCCCCTTCAGTAAATGAAGCGCTATCACATCATTCCTGATCTCATCCACAGATCTGAGTATTTGCTTTGTCCCCCAACCGATGAGTCCGAAGCCCACTTCGTATCCCTGTCACTTTGTTTTCCTGAAAACATCGGGCATGATCTCGTAGCCCGGGTCGGGGCGTTTGAACAGGTATTCGCCATGGCGGATCGATGCCAGCACATCAGCACGCTGGCGCACAGCTTCGAAGGGCGAACTGGCGTCCAGCACCAGGAAATTGGCCGGTTTGCCTGCTTCGATGCCGTACTGATCTTCCACGTTCAACGTCTTGGCGCCGTTGTAAGTGATCAGGTCAAGGCACTTATCCAGTTCCTCGAACGACATGGTCTGCGCCAGGTGAATGCCGTTGTCCAGAATATTCATCAGGTTGCCGTTGCCGACCGGGTACCACGGATCGTTGATGGAGTCCTGGCCGAAACACACATTGATGCCGCTTTCCCACAGCTCCTTCACCCGGGTCAGACCGCGCCGCTTGGGATAGGTGTCCTGCCGGCCCTGCAGATAGGCATTCTCGGTTGGCAGTGAGATGAAGTTCAGCCCCGACTGCCGAAACAGACTCATCATGCGGAACGCGTAGGCATTGTCCGCCGAGCCGAAAGAGCAGGTGTGGCTCGCAGCCGTGCGAGTACCCATACCCTCGGCCATCACCAGGGCATTGAGCAGCTCGACGAAGCGGCTCATCACGTCGTCGGTCTCGTCGCAATGCACGTCGATCAGTTTGTCGTACTTGACGGCCAGCTCAACGGTGCGGTGGATGGATTTCTCGCCGATCTCGCGGGCCCACTCGAAGTGCGGGATGGAGCCGACACAGTCCGCGCCCATCTTCAGCGCCTCCTCGATCATCTCGTCGCCACCCTTGTAAGCGTACATACCCTCCTGCGGGAATGCGACGATCTGAATGGTAACGTTGTCCTTGAGCTGCTCCCGGATCTCCAGCATCGCCTTCAGCCCGGTCAGTCTGGGATCATCCACGTCGATGTGGGTACGGATGAACTGGACACCTCTGGAAACCTCTTCCTGGATGCCCTTGAGCGCACGTTCCCTGGCATCCTCAAGCGTCTGGGTTTTCTTGACATCGTGCCAGCGGGCGATGCCTTCGAACAGCGTGCCGCTGGTATTCGTGGCGCCTTCGTTGCCGGCGGTGTACACGTAGTCCAGGTGCAGGTGGGCATCCACATAGGGCGGAACCACCAGACGACCCTGCAGGTCGATTTCCTCGTCTGCCTTGGGCAGATTCTTGCCGATCTGTTTGATGACGCCTTTATCGACCAGGATCTGGCTGGCTTCATCGTGTTGTCGGTAGATCAGTGCGTTGGTGAATTTCTTCATGTCTTTCTCCTTCACGGATTGACCACTGCCGCTGGTGAAGACCGCAGGGTACGCTTGGACAGGAACGCGATGATGATGGCCAGGACGAAACAGACCAGTGACATGACCACGATGTGCCTGACGCCAGATGTCGGGAAATCATTCAGGAACATACCACCGACCCAGGTGGCGATCATGATCGACAAGTTGAAGATGCTGGATTGCAATGAAGTCGCGACATCCTTGCCGTTCTCGACCTGTTTGCTGACAGCGGTCTGATACATTGTCACCAGCGGGCCGAAGGCCAGGCCCCAGAGAAAAAACGCGGCATGCGAAATGACGATCGTTCCCCTGAAGGCCAGAAACATGGCCATGGAAATCGCACCAATGGCGAGCATGCTGACGATCAGAGGACGCAGATATGCGTCAATATATCTTGCGGAAACAATGACCGAGATGACCGAGCCGATTCCAAAGATCAGCAGTGCCAGGCCGATGCCGCCTGTGAAGCCGATCATCTCCACCAGCAGGGTAATGTAGGTGTAGATGCCGTAGTGGGCCGCGACTGACAGGAAGGTCAGCAGCAGCACGATCAGAATCGAGGGCATTTTCAGTACCGTCAGGGGCGAATTGCTCCTGCTGAGCTTCTCACCTTTCACCGCAGGCAAATAGAAATACGACAACACGGCAATGACTGCGACAATCACACCCAGGACCAGGAAGACGCTGCGCCAGCCGAATGTGAGGCCGATCGTCGTCATCACCGGCAGGCCGATACTGATACCCAGAGTGTTGCCCGACATAATGACCGTGATGGCCTTGCCATGCATGTGTTCGGGGACCAGCCGCGTGCCGTAAGCTGCGATCATCGGCCACATCACGCCCGCGCAAATGCCGCCGACGATGCGGAAGACGATGATGACCGTATAGGATGACGACAGACCGACGACGATATTGGAGGCCGCGAAGCCGATCAGCAGCGCCATCAGCAGCGTCTTGCGGTTGACCGCCAAAGTGGCACTGATCAGGGGAATGGCGGCAATGGCGGAAGCCAAGGCATAAACCCCGACCAGAAAGCCGACGTCGCTTTCCTCGACGCCCAGCCCCGCGGTCATCTGCGGCAAAATACCCGACGGCACCAGCTCGGACAGGATGCCTACAAAAGTGACACTGGCCATCAGGCCGAAGACAAACAATGGCAGGGTCTGCTTTCCATCCGTTGCGGAAGCTGTAGACATCTCGCTCTCCGTAGCTGTGATTCGTTCTGGTTTCATCCCTGTCGGAGCAAGGGTGCACTACTTCAACGCCTGTAGGGACACTCGGCCTACCCGGGCCCGGGCGACGTGCGCCACGTTATATCAGCCCTTCGCCGATAGACCGCCGCCCTTACACATACTGTAGTCGACTGAGCCGCCAACGTTGCACCTCTCGGCAATTCGACCCCCCAGATACTGGTCGACCTTGCGCTGTTGATCTTCGGAATCGGCTCGATAATTTCGATGATTGTTTCTGCAAAACACATCGATGCCTATTTATACCCGCTGGTCGTGCTTATGCCGGCCCTGGCGCCGTTGGACTTTGCATTTTTTCAAACGGGCCCACGATCCATCTGCGACAGCACTTCGTTCACAACAAAGATCTTTCCATTCACATGAGGGATCCCGAAGCCTTTGAGGCGCGCCGTGTGCATTGCCAGGTAGGCTTCGGCACTGGCAATATCCGTGAACAGATAGATGCCACCCGCCTCGCCAGCAGCCTCGTTTTCCGTCCATATCTTCCAGAGAAGTCCCGGCTCTTCGGCAATCGACCGTGCGAGATCCTCCATGGCTTTGGTCATGGCCTGTTCCCAAGGGCCAGCATAGGGAAAATCAACCTGAAGCAGGTAGCTCATGAGGCAACTCCTTCCCTATTCGAAAATGACGTGTACGCGGCAGCGATCACGCACCTGCGGTACTCGGGCGTGGTGAGATTCGACTCAAGTGGCGATTTTTTGCCGCAGTCGGGAGAATATTTGTTCTGCCGTGACATACCCCACGGCCAGCGGCTCTGTCTGGCCATGGTGCTCCAGCAACAGCGTCGGAAAGGAGCGCACGCCCCATTGCCGACAGCGAACGAATTCCTGTTGAACCGCCTGCAGGGCTTCTGGCGAATCGAACACAGCGCGGAATTCGTTAAAACCCAGTCCCAGGCCGGCACAAATGCTGGCATAGAAGTCCGTCACTTTGGGGTCTTGTCCGTCCACATAGAATTTGTGCTGCACTGCCGAGAAGAATTTCAATGTGGTCGAGTTCGGGAGGCGGTTCCGGGCCTGCAGCAGCTTGACGGTCGCGACGGCGCGGCAGGCGGGCTCGGTGTCATAGTCGAAATGCGGTGACTCCAGCAGTGTGAAGCCGAATGGCTGCCCGGTGGCCTGGGCGATGCGGCGCCATTCGTCGCGGAGAAAATCCTTGAATGCCGCGTTCCACGGGTCGCCGCCACCCGCTCGCAGGCCGCCCATGGTGAGCGAGAATTCAATGCCTTCCGCTGCGCAAAAGGCCTCTACTGCGTCGATGGTAGGCGCGATGCCCCAGCACCAGGAACACATCGGATCGCCAATATAGTGGAGGGCCCAACCGTGGTTCCTGGCAGGCGCGATGGAGTCGCCGGGCCTGTCCGGGTCGGGCAGCAGGCAGGCGCCTGTAATGGGATCACAGTCCATCATGGTGGGGGCTCCTTTGTTTCTTCCTCGGCACCATCAACTCATTTCCCGCACGGGCTCGATGGTAACGCCGCTTGCGGAGTCCTCACAAGCGAGGCGCCTGCCGGAAATTCTGATCAAAACACCATTAACCCGCAGAGAGCTCATTAGTGCCACCACACCAAGTGACATAGTCCAGGTCATACCCGTAAAGCCCCCGACACTGCATTGACCGGCCAGGTAGTCTTTGCACAGCGTTGTCAATAACATACTGTAGACGATCGGGCAGCTATGGGAGCACCCCCATCGTGTTCATGTGAGGTTGATACAGTAACATGCAATCAACATAGGATAGGCCGGAGAATCGATGGCATGGTGACCAGCAAATAGTCTCTTTTTATGTGTCGGATTTAACCTCGCGTAAAGACACCGACCAAGGTCCTGCGCCAGCATCGGTGTAGTGGTCAGCTCTTTCTGGCCACTGCCATCTTCCAGCGCATGTTGGCCTTGATTCGTGACCCATACATGCTGATGCGTCTACCCGTTAAGCGTATGCAAGGTCTGTGGCAACCACATGACGAGCAGACGGTCAATAACTTTTTAAGTATGGCAATGATTGTCAGCACAAAACCATTGAGCAAAACGTACGCATATGGTTGCAACATACCCAAGCGGATGAGCTGAATTTTACCTGTGATCTGTATGAGTACAGAGATCGTTTGCATTTATTTGATATTGTTACCGGGTTGAAGGGTTACATCACTGCAATCAGACAAGAACAACAGGTTAATTGAAACATTTGGAGAGTTTTCAATGGATGATCTGCAGTCTGCTCAAGCGCGTGACAAGGCGATGCGCGATACGAGTGTAGTAGGCGCTATCGTTAATCTGGCCTTGACCATCCTTAAAGTGATTTTTGGAATAATCGGTCAGTCACATGCCTTGATCGCCGACGGGGTGCATTCTTTAGCGGACTTAAGCACTGATCTGATGGTGTGGTTCGCGGCCAAATACAGTAATCGGCCCGCTGACAAAGAGCACCCTTACGGGCATGCCCGGGTTGAGACTGCCTTCACTGTTGGGCTGGGTGTGGTGTTAATCATTACGGCGATCGGTATCGTGGTTGATTCGGCGCAGCGTTTGCTCAACCCGGAAACCTTGCTGCAACCAACCCAAATTGTATTATGGATTGCCGCCCTCTCGATTTTCGCCAATGAAGGCCTCTATCATTACACCATACGCGTCGCGCGCGCATGTAATTCAAGTTTACTGAAGGCCAATGCGTGGCATCACCGTTCCGATGCAATCTCTTCGATTATCGTGCTGGTCGGTGTGGCCGGCAGTTTGCTTGGACTGCCTTACCTGGATGCCTTCGCTGCCGTAGGGGTGGCCTTGATGATCGGTAAGATTGGTTGGGACCAGGCCTGGTCGTCTATCCAGGAATTGATCGATACGGGTATGGAGCCGAAAACCACTGCGGCACTGAAGCGTATCATCGAGACGATTGACGGTGTGCGGGGTGTTCACATGCTACGCAGCCGACGCATGGGCGGTGTGTATTTGATTGATGTACATATCGTCGTGAACGAGCGTTTAAGTGTATCCGAGGGCCACAAAATTGCAGAGTATGTGCGCTTGAAGTTGATTGACGCGCATAAGGATGTCAGCGATGCCCTGGTGCATATCGATCCTGAAGATGATTCAATCGCGATATCGTGTGCTGACTTGCCGTTACGACGTGAAGTGCTGGGGGACTTATGTAAAGTTTGGACTGAGGACATTGATTCATTCGAGTTGGATGAGGTGACATTGCACTATCTGAATGGCAAAGTGCATGTAGATCTTGTGCATAGTAGCCACGCTGCCATTGTAAATGCTGAGCAATTAAGCCGGCGTTTACACGAGCAGGCCAGAGTGCTGGATTATATTGGTGATGTGCAGGTGTATAGCCGGTGTTGAGCACTCATTGTCGCCTGTAAGGCGGCAAGCTCCTTCCGTCTCCCCGGATATCGTCAACTTATTTTCAGTACCGGCTTGATGGTGATGCCGTTTGCTGAGTCCTCAAACGCCTGGTTGATCTGTCCAAATTCATAGAATTTGATCAGTTTGTCGAATGGGAACTGGCCCGCTTTGTAGTACGCGATCAACTGTGGAATGAATACGCGGGGGATAGAGTCTCCTTCAATAACACCGATCATGCTTTTTCCTTCGGCCATCAAATCATTGTGGATATCAAGATTCACCTCGGGCGTGATACCAACAATCGCTACGGTGCCCAACGGCCTCAAGGCATTCAGTGACTGCTTGACAACCTGAGGCACCCCTGTGGTTTCAACGGCATAATGACTGCCGCCCGCGGTGAATTTCTTGACTTCCGCCACCACATCCACGTCTTTACCGTTGAAGACGTGGGTTGCGCCAAGCTCTTTTGCCAGAGCCAGACGACTCTCATGCACATCAACGGCAATGATGTACTGACAACCTATAATTCTGGCAGCCATAACCGCACTGAGACCTACAGCGCCGGCACCGTAGACCACCACACTGGAACCAAATTCCGGTTTGAGACGATTCAGAATGGTGCCTGCCCCGGTCTGGATACCACACCCCAGCGGTCCCAACAGCGCCAGATCAACATCCGGATCGACCTTTACCGCATTCCTGGACTTGGCAATGGCGTAGGTGGCAAATGACGATTGGCCGAAAAAAGTCGCCAGCGACTTTTCGCCCTGAGCCAGCCGACGACTGCCATCGTCCATGGCACCGCCGAAGTTAAGATCGTTGAATGTATCGCAAACGGTTGGGTGGCCGGTCAGGCAATGCCCGCAATTACCACAGTGCGCAAATGACAGCACCACATGATCACCGGCTTGCAGATCAGACACACCCGCACCAACGGCGTCCACAACGCCGGACCCCTCATGACCCAGTACGATCGGGAACGGCGCTATGCCGAGATCCCGCGCAACGACATCCGTATGGCAGACTCCGGCCGCGACAATCCTGACCCGTATCTCGTCAAACTCAGGGTCTGCGAGCTGCACGGGTTCCAGTTCGAACGCCTTGCCCTGGCTATGGGTTACCGCTGCTGTAATGTCCATCCAGTCGACCTCTTCAATCAAGTAACCCGGATATTTCCTGTCAAAACCCGGACTCTTTCAATTCACGAGCGCGATCAGAACGGATACTGTCTCGGAACCCGCTGCACGCTCACCCACTGCACGGTGGAAAACTCTTCGATGGCCCAGTCGCCGTTGAAACGGCCCAGCCCGGAATTTTTCTCACCGCCAAACGGCAGGTGTGCCTCATCATTCACCGGCATATCGTTAACATGCGTCATGCCGGCCCTGATCTTGCGGGCAAACCTCAGGCCTCTGTCCAGATCACCGGAGAATACGGCGCTGGAGAGACCAAACTCCGTACCATTGGCCAGCTCCAGGGCGTGTTGTTCGTCCCGGGCTTTCTGAATACCCACCAGCGGGCCGAAGATTTCCTCGCGGCTGATTTCCATATCGGGCGTTACGTCGCCAAAGACGTGTGGCGGTACCATCTGCCCGTGAATCTCGCCCTCCAGGAGTACTTTTGCGCCCTGCTCTCTGGCTTTGGCAATTTTCTGCTGCAGACCTTCGAGCTGGGCTTTATTGATGATCGGGCCGATGACAGTTTCCACCGCCGAGGGGTCGCCGACCTTCAGCTTGCTGGCGTGAGTGATAAACCCTGCAACAAAACGGTCATACAGGCCTTGATCGACAATAATCCGGTTGATGGCCATACAGATCTGCCCCTGATGCAAAAACGCGCCAAACACCGCCGCTTTCACAGCCTGTTCGACATCCGCATCATCAAGCACCACAAACGCGCTGTTGCCACCCAGTTCCAGCGCGACTTTTTTGAGGTGACGACCACTTGTGGCGATCTTGCCGATGTTCTTGCCGACCGGCGTTGAGCCGGTAAAAGAAATCATCGAGGGTATGGAATGCGCTACGAAATCATCACCGATGGCCGATCCCGGACCGATCACCACACTCAGCACACCCGCTGGCAGGTCCGCTTCCTCAAACATGCGGCCCAGCAACAAGCCACCGGTGATCGGCGTATCGCTTGCCGGCTTGATCACCACCGCATTACCCAGGGCAAGCGCCGGCGCCACGGAACGTTGCGAGAGATGCAGTGGGAAGTTCCAGGGGCTGATCACACCCACAACGCCTAATGGCCGGCGATAGACCGCGTTTTCTTTCCCTGGAATGTCGCTGCTCATGGTAGCGCCTTGGACTCTGGAAGGCATACTTGCCGCTTCCAGGGTGATCGTGCGGGCGAGATCCCATTCGATGGTGGCTTTTAGCCGCGTGCTGCCGGCCTCGCGGACCAGCCAAGCAATGATTTCTTCTTTGCGCGCGTCGAAGATCGACACCACACGCAGCATCAGTGCAGCCCGCTCCGCCGCCGGCGTATCTGCCCAGGCCACCTGCGCCACTGCGGCCTTTTGGTACGTCGCATCCAGGTCGTCGGAGGTAGCTGCGCGGATTGAAGTCAACGTCTCGCCGGAATATGGGTTTACCACAGGATGGGATTCTTCGCCGCTGCCTTCGCGCCACTCTCCCGCCAGCAGTTGCAGATGAAAATTCCGGTAGTTCTCACTCATGGGTCCGACCTCGCTTTACATCTATTGTGTACGTTTGTTGCCAGTGTATTCGTTGATGGGAAACGTACTATGGAGCTGGCCTGGGAACTTCACTATGTATATAGACGGAACGATCAGGCCTTTTTATAGGTGTCCAGATCGATGCCCGAGCGGCCCGGCGCCAGAATGTTGTTCGGGTCCAGTGCACGCTTGATGGCGTGTTCCACATCCCGCTTGACCGGGCCGTAGCTCTGCGCCACACGCTCCTGAAAGCGTGTATTCACACGGTACACCGCATAGCCCTGCTTCTCGAACTCATCCAGCAGCTCGTTGAAGCAGGCATCGGCACGGCTGGTTTCCTCGTCATTGGTGCGGTCGTAGAGGACATCGATGACGTGGTGCATATCGCGTGGAGCGACGATGAACTCGCCTACATAATCCAGGCCGTACTGGTGCAGGATGCGCTTGGCCAATGCCGCCTGCTTCCGGCACTCACTGCCACGAGCCTCGCTGACCGGTGCGAACCACATGGAGCCACCGCCCCCGCGCCAGTTGTACAGACCAAACTCCTGCAGGTTTGGCACGCCGGACATCAGTTCGGCACGGTATTTGAAAGGCTGGGTATCGCCAGCCTCTTCCTGGGTGACAATGCGCCCCTTGCCGTGCTTTTTGAACACATCGGAGACGATCTTCCAGTTCACGTCGACCTGCTCCTGAGTGCCGTACAGTGCAGCGTACAGATTCCAGGCACCCATGCCGGTATCCTCCTGTATTTTTTTCAGGATACGGTCGGGGGTGTGTCCGGGCTCGCTGGTATAGGCTGAGCGGCGCACATTGCCACTACTTGCTTCCCACAGAATGTTGGCGATGACCACTGAGTTGGGAATGGTCCCGGACATCCGCAGTGGACGTAACAGATCGACGATCTCGACGATATCCTCTTCGTTTTCGAAGATGACCTCGAACGGCTTGTATACCGGTGGCTTGGGCATCAGCCAGAAACCCATTTTGGTAGTGATACCGTAGTTGGCCTGGGTAAACATGCCATCCAGCGTCGGACCATAGCCCCACTTGAAGATCTGCCAGGTATTGCTGCCCTCAACACCACCCATGCCGGTGCGATAGACAGCACCGTTGGCCATGACCACTTCCATGCCGCACTGCATCATGAAGTGCTCGCCATAGGGCGTGTAGCCGACGCCGCGGTCCATGGTGTTGCCCACCGGCCCGGCAATGGCCGATGGTGCGGAGAACGACAGCATCAACGGCAGTTGATGCTCCTGGATATAGTCATACAGCTGCCCGTAGGTGACGCCGGGTTCGACCAGTGCGGTACACATGACCGGATCGATATTGATAATTTTGTTCATCTTTTTCAGATCAAGGATGACCTGGCCACGCGCCACCGGCGCGGCCGTGCCGTAACCGAAGTTACGCCCGGTGGAGATGGTCCAGATCGGGATACGATGCTCATTACAGATCTTTACCACGCCCTGAATCTGCTCGACGGTGGTCGCGGTCAGGGCGGCTGAGGGCGCATGCGCCGCATTCTTCACGGGCATCATGATCTTGTTGTAAGGTACCAGCTGGTCGGCTTTGACCAATACGTTTTCTTCGCCCAGCAAGGCGCGGAACTTCTCGATCGCCTGGTCAAATTCCTTCTGGACCACCCCTTTGGGTAGCACCGTAGTATTTTGTTCAGACATTGATCCGACTCCTTCAGACCTCGATCGAAAAAGAAACAAAGCTGCCGGTGACCGGCTTGCCCGCAGTGGGCGCCCATGGGGTGGTCAAGGCCGGGTGCGCACCCAGCGAAGCCAGCAGATAACCAATACTGGCGGCCCACTGTGCGGACTGATTGCCTCTGCGCGCTGACCCAGTCAGCTGGCGCGGCACCAGCGGACCGCCGTGATGCTCTTCGTCCAGACTGAAACCAGCGCCACAGGCATGCAGCTGGCGGCTGAACTGCCGGGAGCAGCCCGCGGCAATGTCGGTAGTGAGCAGATGATGGCGGGTGAACCCGGCTTCGGCGGTGTGCTGCCCGAGCCATTGCACGCGCGCGCCGGCGCTGCGCGCCATATCCACCATCAGGGCGGCCGAGGCATCATCCAGCAAACCAATGACCCGCAGCGGCGGGCCACTGCGCAACTGGCGCTCGAAATTCAGCATGAAGCCCAGATCGCGGCCAGGCCTCTGTACCTGCAGCCGTGAACTGCTGGCCGCCATGGCGCCGTCCAGGAAAACCGACTCGGCCGCACCCTCGTTGATCAGCGCCAATATTGGCCGGCCTGCCGCATTGGCGATCGGCCTGGCGGTGGTGCCGGACAAAGCACCCACCCAACTACCCATGGTCAGACCAGCCATGCTGCCCAGGGCCATTCCCTTGAGCACGAAACGACGATTTACACTCATGACAGGCTCCTCAAGGCTGGGCTGTCGGGGCCGGTAGGGTCGACAGGTATTCGGTCACCTGAGCAATGGATTCATCGTCGATAAAGGAAGCCGGAAAGGCCGGCATGGCATTGAAACCGTTGCGTACGGTGAGTTTGACATAGACTTCAGGCAGACCGCGCCCTGCGATCACCGGACCCACACCGACCTCGGGGGCGTGGCAATGGGCGCAGACTTTGTCATACAGATTCTTGCCGCCGCCCCATTGGCTGTCATCCTGCGCCTGGGCCGATGCTGCCAGCAAAGCAAAAGGCAAGACGCTCGCCACCAGTACCCATTTCGCAGCCTTGCCGCTCACGGGATATGACATCTCTGATTCTCCACAGTAAGTAAATCGGAGTATAGGAAGTATAGGAGGAAAACGAACATGGCTGCGTGCAGGGAACATACTGCACAAGTCGCGACGGTCATCGACTGGCCGTGCTATACCTGCCATGAAGGCAGTAAGGCGCGTTTGGGTCTACGACGAGGGTGGACGGATTTCGGCTTAATCCCTGCGCCCAACTTTATTTCCCGTCACTTCATCGACTGATCCAAGCTCCACATCCGCCGTTTCCCAGGCCCGCTCGAAGTCGGCTTGCACAACGGCCGCTTCCTCCTCGCGGCCCTGCTCCCGGAGCGCCACGGCGAGGCCATGCAATGACCAGCCGTTTAGGGGGAAGTGTTGCAGATCCTCGCGGAATGCCTGCTCGGCCTGCTCATAACGACCCGCTGCCAGAAACACGGCACCGAGATCCTGACGGACGGGAACGGTCCAATCCGGTGGCTCGCCATACCGAAGCCGGTCTTCGGCGGCGACAGCCTCGCGCAGGTCGCGCTCGGCCGCATCGAATCGCCCGGCCGCCGCGTGTATCCGGCCGGCCAGTACTTTTTCGGCGATGGCCAACAGATCGGCCGATTCGTTGAACTCCATCTTCACACCCGCCAGCACGTTGCTCGCCAGGATCTTCCGCAGCTGTTCCAGTTCGACGGTCGCCGCTGCGACATCACCGGTGGCCGCAAAGGCACGCCCGCGCGCGTAGTGCGACATGGCGCTCATGTGGGGAAAAGCCGCATCGGGCTCCGGAGTGGCGAGTATCGCATCCCAGCGGGCAAAGCGGATCTGCAGCAGCAATGGCCGGCTGTACCAATGCTGCAGAAAATCCATTCCGGGGGTGCCGAGCAGCTCTGCGGGGATCAGTGCGGCCACCTTTTTCGCGGCCTCCACAGAGGCATCGCCCTGGCCGATCATCATGGTGGCGAAGGCCAGGAAATCATAGTTGTGGGGATAGTAACCGGCCGTGTACATGCCCATGGCCGGGTTCTGGTCACGAATGTAGGTTTCGTCCGCGTGAATCGCGTGCCGATTGGCCTCGACCGCGTCGAGGTAGCGCCCGACGCGGATATAGATGTGCCCCGGCATATGTACCAGGTGACCGGCACCCGGCATCAGGCTGGCCAGGCGCTCGGCACAGGGCACCGCGCGCTCCGGGTAGAGTTTTTCCACCGCGTGAATGAAGAAATGGCACGCCCCCGGGTGTTCCGGGTTTTTTGCGATCACCGCTTCGAGGCTGGCAAGCGCCTCGGCGATACCGGGTTTCGGGCTGCCGTCCGCTTCCCAGTAATCCCACGGGCGGATATCCATCAGGGACTCAGCGTAGAGGACGGCGATCTCGTGATCGTCGGGGTATGCGGCAGCCAGCCCGGCCATGGCATCCGCGTACGCCCGGTCCAGGTGCGCCCGGTCTTCGGGGGCGTCCGCTGCATAGCGAACCGCCAGTGCGTCGATCATGGCCCGCTCACGTTCGCTGGCATCGTCTCGTCGGGCGAGCGCCTGCTGCAACGCGCCATAAGCCACCCGGGCCGCGGGTTGGTCCATGGGCAGATTGATATTGGGGCCCGACGCGATCGCCTCACCCCACCAACACATGGCGCAGCGGGGGTCCAGCTGCTGCGCGGCGCGAAACGCCCGGATGGCCTCGGCGTGATTGAACGCGTAGTACAACCGCAGCCCCTGGTCAAAATAGGCCTGTACCTGCGGCACATCCGAGCTGATGGCGTAGTGATGGTCGCCGAGGTCGTCGTAGAGCGGCACCGTTGCGGCCGCTTCTCTGGCCGCCGGCTCCAACGATACCGGTGCGCTACCCGTCTTCTGCGCCTCACCGGCCGCGACCGGTGTTGCCTCCTGTTGCTCGCAGGCCACAAGCAGGCAGGTCGCCACCAGAACCAGAATCTGTCGCCCAATCACCTTCTGCTCCATGACCGGCCCTCCTGATTCTGTTCCACTCAAGGGGGTAGGAAGTATAGACCAGGGCAGGGTTATGTGAGTCGGACGGGCATGCTGGATGGAGCTCGTATGAGCGCGTGTCGGGCGATGTAGCCCGAGCCGACAGGATGTTTGACCGCGGCTTGTGCGTACAGGCGGACGTTCATCGCCTGGCTGTAAAAGGCATCGACAATTACAGTAAGTGTAAAAAATACCGACAGCAGTCAAACTATCGACGCGTTTTGATAATACCTGTGATTTCTGCTGGTTATGTCGGATATCCCAAGAGGTACGACTGTCGATATTATTTACACAGTCGTCTGCATGGATGCCAGTAACAGGACTTTATAGAAGTATAAACAATGATAAAACAATAAGTTAACAACCGGCGCCAAATGCTGGATCAGAACTTGCTATGGGCTGTTGGGACTTTACAGGATTAATTACATGCATCTCGCAGGCGTCGAGCCGGCTTACAGGAGAAAAACCAATAATGAATCGTTTACGCAGGACGATAAAGCCACTCGCGCTGGGTTGCGCAGTGTTCGGGGTCGGTCTGGCAAATGCCGCGACCATTTCCACTACCGGCAACTTCTCGGGTAACTCCCAGGGGACGTGGTATAGCGCCACCAGTGGCACGAGTTCATACCTGGACGTAGTGCGCTCAAATATTTCCGGCTTGCAACAGTTCGATCCTGCCCTGGGTACATTGACCGGAGTTACGCTTTCAACGAACTTTACGGTTACTGTTGAGGGTGAAATCGAAGTTTATGAAAGTGATGTTTATGGAATTATTGATCCTTCTATGTCGCATAGCGCGGAATTTTATCCCTGGGACGGTTACACAGCGGGCGTCACCACCGTCGTCGCTTTCTTTACCTCACCGACGACAACGGCCACGCTGGCGAGTGCCACGACCGATATCAGGCCCTCGTGCGCGGGTGAAGCTTCTGCGGAACCTTGTTTTGGTTCCACTGGTTACAGCTTCTTGTTTGCCGA
>JACDJB010000653.1_pt1 | contig 33141 bp, 25 predicted proteins | sample 7454121 | NCBI WGS metagenome assembly JACDJB01 (sample SAMN14253290, study PRJNA609438) | sludge metagenome | isolation source: sludge after 25d culture with pyrite | collected 2018-12-20
ACGGAGTGAGTTCGCCAACACGCGAAACGGGATGCTGGCGGATACGTTGCAGCACCTAGAGCAGACAGAGAACTGGGTCAGAGCGCGTTACGGCGCAGCCTGGCCAGCTGCGATAAGTGGCTCTGACCCGGTTAGCTCTCATCGCCTCGACGGCCCGGAACCATGGCCCACGGAAGCCCGCATCGGTTACCAGGATGGGGCAAACGTTTTCTGGTAGCACGGTGGCCAAGCGTTGCAGAAACCGCTTCTCCGCCTTGGGTGAGCCTTGTTGGCCCGCGGGAAACACCATGTCCAGCACGGTCAGTGTTCGACCGCCGACCGGCATGGCGGCACGTAACAGATGCCAGCTGCCATCGGCCTTTAGGTCCGACCAGTCCACGATGATCACCGGCTGCTTGCTGCGCACCAACCAGCGGGCCATCGCCGCATAAAGGTGCTCACGCTCGGCGTGCAAGTGACCATTGCCGAGCAGGCGATCCAAGGCCTTGAGGGGCGCACGAATACGCTGCGCATCGGGCCACGCACGGGCCAGATCGATCAAGGTCAAACGGCGACCTGCGATCGCGGCTTCCACCGCACGCATCAGAACCCTCGATCGCAGCGCATGGATGGCACACAGTGATTCTCCCAGACACTTTTGTAATACTTCGGTGGCACGCATGGGGCGGTCTCCTTCGGCTTCGATACCCGCAGGCTAGGACCGCTTCATGCGTGCACTGTTCCCTCAAAGTGTATGCAAGTTGCTGATTACGCTTGCTGATTCGTGGGGAAACCTCAGGCTCTGACCCGGTTAGCTCCGAACCTGACCCCGTTCTTGACCCCGTTCTTCGAAGCTGGAATACGCCGTCGGTTCAATATCTACGCTCGAACTACCTCAACGCCGACGGCTACTCCTGTAAACGTCAAACTTCCACTGCCTCCCCGGCAGAGCCGGGGGAACTCTCTTCTTGGTTTAGCCACGTCCCCATTAACTACGTCCCCATTAACTCTTAACTGGCCACCACTACCGCCGCATCGTCTCAGCCAAGCAACGGATGACCTCTTTCCCATCTTCATACGCCTCTATGGTCTCCTCGAACGTTGCCATACTGCTAATCTTACCTTCATGTGCAAAGTCATTACGCCAAGTAATGATATTGCCATACGAATTAACGATGTCACGTTTGTGTGCCTTGAGGTACAGCTCCGAGCATTCTTTTATTCTGTGTTTAAACCGCCTGTAATATTTTTCCCCGAACTGACGGACATACTCATCCTTGATTATTTGATAGCCAATTCTTCCGTTAATTCTATCGAAGTGGGATCGTACGTACTGACCAAAAACCTTATTTTTTGCTTCACCGAATTCAATAAAAATTGATTTTATCGCCCGCTCATATACGGTAACGCTAGCAACCGCTACGAAGCCTACAAACTTTATTTGCTTCAATGGGTCACCAACGGTCGGTACATAGGCGCGCAGGCAATCGACTACATCATCCGCGTGGACGAAGTGATCTCGATATGCCACGGCGTCACCCGATCATCTTTTGTAAAACTTTCTCGCAGCGTCTATGGACAGTTTTTGTATCAGTAGTGTTTATCCTTGTTGCATCATCAAATTCAGGGTCATTCAAGAGTTCAGCGAACGATTCTTTGAGTTTTAGTGCCGCGATTTTGGAGTAGTTATGCACTAGAACTGCCATTACGGAGTCTAGTGCAGATACGTTTAGAGGCCCTCTTAGATGAAACGGGCGTGAACCGAGCTCTTCAACGATACGCTGCGTTACATTTGGGAAGACGTCGAAGAATCGTTTTGCTTTGGTAGTTTCTCCGGAGTCGTTCGTTTTCATAGCTACGTTGAGGAATTCCTTCATGGGTTTTTCATACGTTCTCCATGCGCCGGCGAGTGAAAAAACCCGAAGCAACAGTTCAACGTCCTTTTGATGCTTATCTATGTATGGCTTCCCAAGTATCTTTCTCCAGTTAGGGTCGGCATTTGCGTCTTTCAAAAGCTGATTGAATTTGCCACGAAACACGCAGTTGCGTATTTCTTGCGGCTTAAGAGGTGTGCCGCCAGTGTTCAGTCGTTCAAAGATGTGGTAAGAACTGGTACTTTCGCCTGTAGGACTTAACTGTCGGATGTTAACCGCGCGGAGTACAGCTTGCTTGAATTTTCGCTGGTCTTTTTCATTAAGATCTTCGAAACGCGCTCGGAGATATGGGTGCTTCGGGTGGAGCCCGGTGAGCCGAAATACCTGGCGTCGGCCCTGCGTAGTCTCGCGCCCGAAGTAGCCTTCCATGAAAAAGACGACGCTTAGGATACGCTGTTGCCCATCAATGACGAGGTTCTTGTTGTCCTCGTCAATATAGAAAAAAACGGGCGGAACAGGCAAACCCGTGAGAAAAGAATCAATTAACAATGACGACTGCTTGATTGACCAGACGAATTCACGTTGAAAGCTTGGTATCACTATATCGCCGGCAGCCCACATCTCGGCGATGCCGCTCAGCGTGAAGTCCGATGGATAGCTTGCGATATCGTAGCTAACTGCAACTTCCTCATCTTCCGCTTCTTCATCTTCGACGCGGAGGTCGTCGTCATCAATCTGCACGTTCAAGGCTGATCTCCTGTTTATCTCGCGGTGAGGTTCGTTCTGGGTACGCAGTGCTAAGTAGATTCCAAAATGCAGTCTAATCCGGCAGCCTAATCCCGCCATGCAATTCACTAAGGCCACCAACCAAAAAAGGGCAGCCTCCCGGCCACCCTTCCCGTGGTCGCCTGAAAGCGAGCCCTACCTCACCCACACTTCGAATACCCACAATTCAAACAAGTCTGACAGTTATCCATCAACACCAGCGCCCGGGTATTGCACTTGTCACACATCATCGACCCCGCCGGAAACGTCAGCGCCTCCCCTTGCTCCGCGTCCGCGGCAGCACCCGCCCCAGTTACCTCAGAGTTTTTTTTTGCGCCCGCCGCCTCATACGCCTTGCGCTTCTCCGCAATCAACTTGCGCGCCCCCTCATCCATCTCCGGATCATGGATCAGCCCGATGTTCTTCAGGTGCTGCTCCACCACCGAGCCGATCTCGGCCACGATGGAGGGCATGTACACACCGCCGGACTTGAAGTAGCCGCCGCGCGGGTCGAACACGGCCTTGAGTTCTTCGACGATGAAGGTGACGTCGCCGCCCTTGCGGAATACGGCGGAGAGGATGCGGGTGAGCGCCACGATCCACTGGAAGTGGTCCATGTTCTTCGAGTTGATGAAGATCTCGAACGGGCGGCGCTGTTCGTACTTGGTGCCGGCGTTGAGCACGATGTCGTTGATGGTGACGTACAGGGCGTGCTCGAACAGCGGCGACTTGATCTTGAAGGTGGAGCCGACCAGTGTATCCGGACGCTCGACACTCTCGTGCATCTGGATCACTTCGGCCGGCTTGGGCGCGGCCGGGCCGGCCGGCTTGGCCGCACTGCCGGCTGCCGCGGCGGTGACCTTGTCTTCGGGCTTGACCACGTTGTAGCTGGTGATCTTCTGGTTGATCTTGATTGCCATAAGATTGGTGTCTTCTTTCCGTGATGGGCCGCGGTGAACGCGGCGTGGTGCGTGAAAAGCACCCGGCCCGGCGGATGCGGCGGGCCGGGTGGGGGTGGCTCACTTCTTCTTGCGGGCGGCCGTCTTGCTGGCGGCCGCGGCCTTGCCTGCAGCGGGCCGGGTTGCCTTGACGGCTGCCTTCTTGCTGGCAGTGGACCTCTTGGCTGTCTTGGCGACGGCCTTCTTCTTGCTGGCGGACTTTTTCACCGCCGCCTTCTTCTTGGGTGCAGCCTTCTTGCTGGCCGCCTGCTTGGCGCTGGCCTTGCCGGCCGGCTTGGCCGTTTTTCCTGTGGCCTTCTTCGCCACTTTCTTCGTGGCTTTCTTCACCGCCTTTTTCGCCGCAGCCTTTTTCTTCGGCACGGCCTTTTTCGCGGTAGCCTTCTTCTTCGGTACAGCCTTCTTCTTCGGCGCCGCCTTCCTGGTGGCGGCCTTCTTTCTTGGTGCCGTCTTCGTCGCCGGTGCGGCGGCCGTGGCAGCCGGCGCCACCTCGGGCAGGACCGGCAGCACCACGGCGGGTGCCTCGACGGGCGGTGCGGCGTAGTTGCTTGCTTCGATTTCGTTGTCGATGGACATAACTGGTGTTCCCCTCCGGTGAATGTCAGAACATGCCGTGGCTCTCGGGGATGTACGGGGAATCAGAACTTGCCGTAATACCCCTCTTTCAAGGCATCGAAGAGGTTGGCGGCGGAATGCATCTCCCCGTCGTACTCCACCTGCTCATTGCCTTTCAGTTCGACAACACTACCGTCCTCCAGCTCGAAGCGGTAGAGGGTATTTTCAAGGTCGGAATCCTTGACCAGCACGCCCTGGAAAGCGGCCGGGTTGAAGCGGAATGTGGTGCATCCCTTCAGGCCCTGCTCGTAGGCGTAGAAGTAGATGTTCTTGAAGTCCTCGTAGGGGTAGTCGGTGGGCACGTTGGCGGTCTTGGAGATCGACGAATCGATCCACTTCTGTGCGGCGGCCTGGATCGCCACGTGCTGCTTCGGGCTGATGTCGTCGGCAGACACGAAGTAGTCCGGCAGCTTGTTGGCGGCCTCTTCGGTGAACGCCTGGGCGTCGGCATTGATCAGCGCGCGGTAGGCCAGCAGCTCGAAGCTGAGCACCTCGACCTTTTCCTTGGACTTCTTGCCCTCGCGGATCACGTTGCGCGAGTAGCTGTGCGCGAAGCTGGGTTCGATGCCGTTGCTGGCGTTGTTGGCCAGGCTGAGCGAGATGGTGCCGGTCGGCGCGATCGAGCTGTGGTGGGTGAAGCGTGCGCCGGTTTCGGCCAGCTGCTCGACCAGCTCCGGCGCCACCGTGGCGATGCGCTGCATGTAGCGGCTGTACTTGGCGTGCAGCACGCGGCCGGGGATGGTGTCGCCGACCTGGTAGCCGTCGGCCGCCATTTCCGGGCGCTTGCGCAGCATCTCGCCGGTGACGGTGTAGTCACGCGCCAGCACCGGCGCGGCGCCTTTTTCCCTGGCCAGCTCCAGTGCCACTTCCCAGCCGGCGAGCGCCATTTCGCGCGAGACCTGCTCGGTGAAGGCGATTGCCTCGTCGCTGCCGTAACGGGTTTTCAGCATGGTGACGGTCGATCCCAGGCCGAGGAAGCCCATCCCGTGCCGGCGCTTGCCCATGATCTCGTCGCGCTGCTGCTCCAGCGGCAGGCCGTTGATCTCGACCACGTTGTCGAGCATGCGGGTGAACACCTTGACCACCTCGCGGTACTCGTCCCAGTCGAAACGCGCCTTGGGGCCGAACGGATCACGCACGAACTTGGTCAGATTGACCGAACCGAGCAGGCAGGAGCCGTACGGCGGCAACGGCTGTTCGCCGCAAGGATTCGTAGCGCGGATGTGCTCGCACCACCAGTTGTTGTTCATCTCGTTGACCCTGTCGATCAGGATGAACCCCGGCTCGGCGTAGTCGTAGGTGGACACCATGATCATGTCCCACAGGTGCCGGGCACGGATGGTGCTGTAGATCTTGCAGGCCACCAGGCCGTCCTCGCGGGCGATGTAGTTTTCGTGGACCGGCCATTCGCGCCATACCACCTGGGTCGGGTCGTCGAGGTCGATCTCGTCTTTTTCCTTGACGTGCACCGGGAACACCAGCGGCCAGTCCTGGTCGTGCTCGACCGCCTCCATGAAGCCGTCGGTGATCAGCAGGCTGAGGTTGAACTGGCGCAGCCGGCCGTCCTCGCGCTTGGCGCGGATGAACTCCTTGACGTCCGGGTGGCTGATGTCGAAGGTGCCCATCTGCGCGCCGCGGCGGCCGCCGGCGGAGGACACGGTGAAGCACATCTTGTCGTAGATATCCATGAACGACAGCGGGCCGGAGGTGTAGGCGCCGGCGCCGGAGACGTACGCGTTGCGCGGACGCAGGGTGGAGAACTCGTAGCCGATGCCGCAGCCGGCCTTCAGGGTCAGGCCGGCCTCGTGCACCTTTTTCAGGATGTCGTCCATCGAATCGCGGATGGTGCCCGAGACGGTGCAATTGATCGTGCTGGTGGCCGGCTTGTGCGCCAGCGCGCCGGCGTTGGAGGTGATCCGCCCGGCCGGGATCGCGCCACGGCGCAACGCCCACAGGAAGCGCTCGTACCAGTGGCGGCGCAGCTCGTCGGTGGCTTCCACCTGGGCCAGGGCGCGCGCCACGCGCTGGTAGGTCTCGTCGATGGTGACGTCGACCGGCTCGCCGGTCTTGGTCTTCAGGCGGTATTTCTTGTCCCAGATGTCGAGCGACGCGGGTTGCAGCGGAATGTCCACGTTGGCATCACGACCGGTGGCTGGATGGGTGGTTGACGCACGCATTGTGCTCATTTTTTGGTGACCTCTCGGTGTGGCCTCGCGGCCCCCGTTGATTTTTATTGGGATACGGCGGTGTCGCTCACGCTGCAGCGGCGGTGATGACAGTGACGGTGGCGACCGGCGTGGATGGCCCTCCAGCCTGCCTGCCACACGGTTTCCGACAACATGGACTCCCCCTCAAGAGTATCGCGTCCGGCACCAGTGCTAGTTTTGATCTTGGTGCTGAAACACAAGATGTTGTGGTTGCTACCGATGGGGAAGTTAACCCCGCCGCCCGGGGAAGTAAAGTACCCATGGCAGGCATTGGCCCGAAGGAACCCGCATGCCGCGGACCGGTCGAACCTGCGCCGCTTTCAGCCTGTGAAGGAGAACCTCATGTCGCCACGCCCTCTTTGTCCGCCATCCCGGCTGGCCGGCCTGCTGGTCGCCGCGGTGCTCGCGGTCGGCCTGCTGCTGCCTGCCGGCAGCCGCGCCGCCGCCACTTTGCCGGCGGCGATCGACGGCCAGCCGATGCCCTCGCTGGCGCCGATGCTGGCCCGGGTGACCCCGGCGGTGGTGAATATCTCCAGCACCACCCGGGTGCCGGTACGCGACGCCTATTTCGGCGACCCGATGATGCGCCAGTTCTTCGGCCTGCCTCCGGCACCGCGCGAACGGGTCGAGCAGAGCCTGGGCTCGGGTGTGATCGTGGACGCGGCCAAGGGCTACATCCTGACCAACAACCACGTGGTCGCCGGCGCCGATGACATCAGCGTGACGCTGGAGGACGGGCGCACCTTCAAGGGCAAGCTGATCGGCACTGATCCGGCCACCGACGTGGCGGTGGTGCAAATCCAGGCCGACAACCTGCATGCGCTGCCGATGGCCGACTCCTCCCGCCTGCGCGTGGGCGACTACGTGGTGGCGGTGGGCGAGCCGTTCGGGCTGGGCCAGACGGTGACCGCCGGCATCGTCTCGGCGCTGGGCCGCTCGGGCCTGGGCGATGCGGGCTACCAGAACTTCATCCAGACCGATGCCTCGATCAACCCGGGCAATTCCGGCGGCCCGCTGGTGAATCTACGCGGCGAGCTAGTCGGCATCAACACCATGATCTTCTCGCCCTCGGGCGGCAACGTGGGCATCGGCTTCGCCATCCCCAGCAACCTCGCCGGCGAGGTGATGAAGCAATTGATCGCACACGGCAAGGTGCAACGCGGCACGCTGGGCCTGCAGGCGCAGGCGATTACCCCGCGCATTGCCCAGGTGCTGAAGCTGAAGGCCGGCAGCGGCGTGGTGGTGACGGCGGTCAGCGACGACTCGGCGGCCGCGCGCGCCGGCCTGCAGCCGGGTGACGTGTTGACCTCGCTCAATGGCAAGCCACTGCACAGCGTGCAGCAACTGCGCAACACCGAAGGCCTGCTGCCGTTGGGCAGCACGCTGCAACTGGGCATCATCCGCGACGGCCAGCCGCGCCAGGTCAACGCCACCCTCACCGCCGAAAAGCTGGCCAGCGTCGACGGCGGCGAGCTCGACCCGCGTCTGGCCGGCGTACGCTTCAGCGAACTGAGCCAGACCCAGCGCGACCAGGGCTGGTACGGCGCGGCGGTGAGCGAGGTGCGAGCAGGCAGTCGCGCCGCGCAGGCCGGCCTGCGTCGCGGCGACGTGGTGATCGGCATCGGCAATCAGCGCATCACCAGCCTGCGCATGCTGCGTGGGTTGGCTGGCGTGCGGCTGCGCCAACTGGTGCTGGTGGTGGCCGATGACGAGGGCGGCCACTACGTGTTTATCCCCTGAAGAGGCGGTGAGCCACGTCCGTGTCCGTACGAAAAACCGGACGTGGGTCGCCTCCCGGCCGTGTCCCGGCGCACAACATGAACCCAAACTTCGCCCAAACGCGCGAAAATGCTTGATGTTTGGAGCCCGGACCGATGAAATACCCGGGGAGCGTGGGCCGTGGATGTCTTTGGGCTGCGATGCTGCTCTCCCGGGTTTCCGTGGGCCAAGCTCCTGGGAAGGGTTGTTCCCGCCTTGCGTCGGCCGGCTCGTCGGCTCGCGCCCTGTCATGGGTCTACATCACGCCGGGGTTTCGCCTCATCATGTCCGTACGTCTTGCCCGCTTGCTTTCCGTCGCCCTGATCGGCGCCTGCTTCTCCACCGCCACGCTGGCGAGTTCCCGGCCCGCCGCCGACAGCCTGGTCTGGCGCGGCGATGACGCCACCGCGCGAGCCGTGATGGACGAAGTGGCCCGGGCCTGGGCGAAGACCGGCCACGGCCGCGTCGAGCTGCAGCCGTTCAACACCGCCTCGGGCATCGACGCGGTGAGCAACGGCACGGCCGACCTGGCCGGCAGTGCGCGCCCTTCCGATGGCAGCCCGCAAAATGCCGCGCTCACCTTTACCCCGGTGGCTTGGAACGGCCTGGCGATCATCACCCAGGCCTCCAACCCGATCAGCAACCTCACGTTGAAGCAGGTGCACGACATTTACTACGGCAAGATCCACAACTGGAGCGAAGTCGGCGGGCGCGATGCCCCGATCGACGTGTACGCCGTGGCCAGCCCCGGCGATGGCGTGGAATACAGCCTGCGCAGCCTGCTGTTCGGGCGCGGCAACCAGCCGGTCGCCGCGCCACGCCTGTACGTGAACACGCGCAAGCTGGAGGAGGCCGTCGCACTGAACCAGAACAGCCTGGGCGTGGCCATGCTGGTTGGTATCCACGGCAACCCCAAGCTCAAGTCGATCCCGATCAACGGCCACGCGGCTACCCCGGCCACCATCGCCAATGGCAGCTATCCGCTGTTCATTCCGCTGTATTTGGTGACCAACCCGGACAGTCCCAAGGCGGCCCAGGCGCAGGCCTTCGTCGACTTCGTGCAGACCGAACCGGCCATGGCCGCCCTGCGTCGGCATGGCGTGCTGCCTTACCAGGAAGGCATGCAACTGGCCGCGATGGATGCCGAGCGTCGCAGCGCCATTCTCGCCGAGGTCGGGGCGCGCCCAAGCCGCGGCACGCCGATTGCGGCACCGGGTGCCACGTATGCCGCGCGCGCGGCGATCGCTCCCACTTCGCCGCGTACCCTGGAGGCCAAGGTCGCGCTGGAGCAGCGCCGCGCCCGGCAACAGGATGATGCCCGCCTGAGCGAGGTGCAGGGCAGTGTGAGCGACCTCACGGTCACCGGCGTGAAGCACGCGCAAGGCAGCGCCACCACCGTCGCCCAGACCGAGGGCGGGGACTTCGGACGGATCACCGCCAGCGCCAGCCAGGCGCCGATCCTGTACAAGGTGGCCCGCGGTGACACCCTGTCCTCGATCGCGCGGGACCATGAGGTCGAGGTCGCCCAACTGCGCGCGTGGAACCACCTGAAGAGCGACAAGCTGCGGCTGGGCCAGGTACTACGCATCAGCAACCAGTAAGCGGTCCGGCCGGGTGTCGATCCGCGCGCTCACGCTGGATCTGGACGACACCCTGTGGCCGGTGATGCCGGCGCTGCAGCGGGCTGATGAGGCGGTCGACGCCTGGCTGCGCCGGCACCACCCCGAGGTGGCGCGCGAGTGGCCGATCACGGCCATGCGCAAGCTGCGCGCCCGGGTCGCCGCCGAGCGGCTCGACCTGGCGCATGATTTCACCACCCAGCGCCAGCTCACCCTGCGCCGTGCATTCGCTGCCAGTGGCATCAGTCAGGCGCCGATCGACACCCTGTGGGAAATCTACTTTGCCGCGCGCAACCAGGTGATGCCGTTTCCGGACAGCCTGCCGGCGCTGGAACGGATCGCCGCGCGCTGGCCGCTGGCCAGCCTGACCAATGGCAACGCCGACCTCGGGCGCATCGGCATCGAGCGGCACTTTGTCCACCATGTATGTGCCCGCGACCACGGCACCGGCAAACCCGACCCGACGATTTTCCTTGCCGCGGCCGATCTGCTCGGGGTCGCGCCGGGGCGAGTGATGCACGTGGGTGACGATCCGCGGCTGGACATGGTCGGCGCGCGCGAAGCCGGCCTGCGCACCGCCTGGATCAACCGTGAAGGCCGGCCCTGGCCGGACGGGATGGGACCGCCGCCGGATCTCGATCTGCCCGACATGGCCGCGCTGGCCGACTGGCTGGACGGGCAGACTTCCGGTACCTGAAAGCGAACTGATGATTGTCCTCGCGGCTCCGCTCGCCCATCATGGAGCGTCATTGCCGAAGGATTCTGTATGTCTGCCCTGATCGAACGCCGCCCCAGCCAGCGCCATGGCATCGCCATCGAAACCACCGACGCGGCGCACCTCGCCGCGAGCCGGCGACGGCTCAGCGCGGCCCAGCGCCGCTGGCTCGGCGAGAGCGGGTTCAAGGCGGCGCCGGGCTCGTTCGCATTGGTGCCGGACAGCACCGGCAAGCTGGCGCGCGTGCTGGTCGGGGTCGACCCCCGCGACGCGCTGGCGGCATTGGCCGGCTTGCCCTGCAGCCTGCCCGAGGCGGACTATCAGCTCGCCGGCGAAGGCGTGCTGGATGACTCCCCGCTGGCAGTGTTGGGCTGGGCGCTGGGCGCCTATCAATTCGCCCGCTACCGGCAACCCAAGCGCGCGCCGGCCAGGTTGATGGTGACGGCCGAGGAGCTGGCCCGGGTGGCGCCGCTGGTCGAGGCCACCCATCGGGTGCGCGATCTGGTCAACACGCCGACCGAGGACATGGGGCCGGAGCAACTGGGCGCGGTGGTCAAGCTAATGGGCAAAACCCACAAAGCCAGGGTGCGCGACTGGGTTGGCGACGAGCTGCTCAAGGCGAACTTCCCGACCATCCACGCGGTGGGCCGTGCCAGTCATCGCGAACCCCGCCTGCTCGAATTGAGCTGGGGCAGGGCCGGCGACCCCAGGCTGGTGGTCGTCGGCAAGGGCGTGTGCTTCGACACCGGCGGCCTGAACCTCAAGGCCGGCGAAGGCATGCGCTGGATGAAGAAGGACATGGGCGGCGCCGCGCATGCGATCGCGCTGGCCGGACTGATCATGCAGGCGAGGCTGCCAGTACGGCTGACCTTGCTGGTACCGGCCGTGGAGAACGCCGTGGCCGGCAATGCGATGCGCCCGGGCGAGGTGATCACCACCCGCTCCGGCCTCACCGTCGAAGTGGACAACACGGACGCCGAGGGCCGGTTGATCCTGTGCGATGCGCTGGCCTACGCCACCGAGCAGCGGCCCGACCTGATCATCGACTTCGCCACCCTCACCGGCGCCGCCCGGGTCGCGCTGGGGCCGGATTTGCCGGCCCTGTTCGCCAACGACGACGAGCTGGCCGCGGCGGCGCTGAAGGCCGGCACCGCGGTCGCCGATCCGCTGTGGCGGATGCCGCTGTGGCGGCCGTACCGCAAGATGCTCGACTCGTACCTGGCCGACTTCGCCAACACCGGCTCCTCGCGCCATGCCGGCGCGATCACCGCCGCGCTGTACCTGGAGCGCTTCGTGCCCGAAGGTACGCCATGGCTGCACCTGGACACCTACGCCTGGAACGACACCGATCGGCCGGGCCGGCCGCACGGTGGTGAGGCGATGGGCCTGCGCGCGATATTCGCGCTGCTGCAACAGCGCTTCGGCGGCTGAGTGGTTCGTAGGATATAGCGCGCCCGGTGCGGCGATGTGACCGGACCAGACCGGGCCTGATCTTGCGCTCGCCAAGAAACAAGGGCTTAGGGGATTTGTTTCTTCAGGGGAAACAGAACACACGCAAGAAGACGCTGTTTTTTTTTGCGGCGACGTGTGATGCTCTGTGTCGATGCGCCCGTCCTCGCTGGCAGCCTCGGCCCCGTCATGAGCTTCGACTGCCGCCGGAATACGGGTGAATCGAGAGGCCTGCCTGGCAGGCCATCCTGGCCATCGGTTCCTGACGACAAGCGTGCCCTTGGGGGAAGGCCAGGCTGCCCGGGTCGTTCGAGTGCAGCCTGCAAAGCGCTTTTGCCTGAAGTGCCGATGTCTTCCATCCTTGGGGAAAACATCATGCATCTCGCCATACCTCGCAATTACCTCGCGCTGGCGCTGTCCAGCGCTCTCGCTGTCACCTTCTCGCTGGGCGCCACTGCGGCACAGGCGCAGGATCAAACCGGTACGGAGGGCCGGACCACGACTGACCTGCAAGCGGTCGAGGTGACCGGCTCGCGTATCAAGGGCGCCGACATGGCCACCCAGGTGCCGGTGATCACGATTACATCCCAGGACATCGCCAGAACCGGCCTGACCAGTATCGGCGACATCCTGCAGCAGCTGAGCTCGTCCGGCTCGGCGCTCAACACCAAGTTCAACTCCGCAGGCAATTTCGGCTTCCCGCCGGACGGCAGCGGCGTGGGCTCGGGCTCGGCGACGCTGGACCTGCGCCACCTGGGCGCCAAGCGCGTGCTGATCCTGGTCGACGGCTTGCGCTGGGTCAACGAAAGCTCTGCCTCGGGCGTGTCGGCCGCGGTGGACCTGAACACGATTCCCGCCAGTATCATCGACCGCATCGAGATCCTGCAGGATGGCGCCTCGTCCCTGTACGGCTCGGACGCGATCGCCGGCGTGGTCAACATCATCACCAAGCGCTCGCAGGAAGGTGCGGCGGCCAATTTCTACTATGGCAACTACTCCGACCTGTCCGGCGGCATCACCAAGAACGCCGATATCTCGCTGGGCGGCAAGGGTGACCGTTACGAGTTCTTCGTCGACGTGAGCTACAGCGAACAGGACGCGATCAGCGCGAGCGCATGGAGCCAGGCCAGCAAGGAATGCGTGCCCGGTACCGGGCTGGACAACTGTAGCTCCGGCACGCCGACCGGACGATTCATCTTCACCGATCCGAACACCAACGTGGTGCAGGACATCACGCCGAACGGCAGCTTCAGCGGCAAGCCGGCCTATCCCGGCGACTTTCACGATTTCAGCAGTGCCGACCGCTTCAACTTCGCGCCGTACAACCTGCTGCTGACGCCGAGCAAGCGCAGCGCCGTCTTTGCGCAGACCCGCTACGACGTCACCGACAACGTCACCTGGTACATGCGCGCCCTCTACAACACACGCAAGTCGGTCAACCAGGCGGCGCCGGAACCGATCTTTCTCGGCCCGGGTGCGGGCACCGGCGGCCTGGCTGACAGCGTCGGCGTGGACGCCACCAACCCGTACAACCCGTTCGGTTTCGACCTCGACGCCGACCCGGCCAACGGCAACCTGATCTTGATCGGGCGGCGTCCGGTCGAGGGCGGGCCGCGCGTCTATTCCCAGGATGTCGACACCAGCTATGCGGCCACCGGGCTGCAGGGCTTCTTCGGCGTGGGCGAGCGCAGCTACTACTGGGATGCGAACCTGTCCTATGGCGACAACAAGGCCACCCAGAGTGTGCGCGGCACCTACAACATCTCGCACATCGAGCGGGCGCTCGGGCCGGTCGCCGACTGCACTGGCAGTTGCGTGCCGCTGAACATCTTCAGCGGACCGGGCGGCATCACGCCGGAAATGCTGCAGTACATCCAGTACATCGAGCACGACCGCAGCGACAACAAGATCGCCACTGCCTCGGCGAACATCTCCGGCGGCCTGTTTGATCTGCCGGGCGGTGAGTTCAACTTTGCCGCCGGCTACGAGCATCGCAATTACAGTGGCTCCTACGAGCCCGACGCGGTGGTGGTCGCCGGCGAGTCCAACGGCGTGCCGTCGCTGCCCACTTCGGGCAGCTACTCGATCGACGAGTACTACGTGGAGTTGAACGCGCCGCTGCTGAAGGACCTGCCGGGCGTCAAGGCGCTGGATCTGTCCGGCGCCACGCGCTACTCCGATTACTCCACCTTCGGCGGCACCACCAACAGCAAGTTCGGCCTGCGTTGGCAGATTATCGACGACCTCACCTTGCGTGGCACCTGGGCCCAGGGCTTCCGGGCGCCCTCGATCGGCGAGCTGTACGGCTCCCCGGCGCGCTTCGACGCCACCTTGCAGGATCCCTGCTCGGCCCCGGTCGGCGACGCACAAACGGCCAGCAACTGCGCCGCGCTGGGCGTTCCGGCCAGCTATACGCAGCCGAACCCGCAGATCTCGGTGCGCACCGGTGGCAACATCGACCTGCAACCGGAGACCTCGCGCAGCGTTACGGCGGGCGCGGTGTATAGCCCGGGCTGGGCCAGCAACACCGCCTGGGCCAGCCGGCTCGACCTGACCGCCGGCTACTACCGGATCAAGATCGACGATGCGATCCAGGCGTTGGATGCACAGACCAAGCTCAATCGCTGCGTGGCAAGCGGCGACGATGGCTCGTTCTTCTGCAACGGCATCCACCGCAACGCCACCGGAAACATCGACGGGTTCGACGCCACCTTGCAGAACCTCGGCACGATCGACACCAGAGGTTGGGACTTTGGCGCCAACTGGCTCGGGCCGGACTCCCGGATCGGTGTGTTCAACGTGAACTGGCAGAGCACCTACGTCAGCAAGTACGAGTCCGGCAACAAGGCAGGCAGCTTCGAGCCGCGCAGCGTCGGACTCGAGCTGAACGACAGCGCGATACCGCGGCTCACCTCGAACCTGGCCCTGGGCTGGTCGTACGAAGCCTGGAAGGTCGACTACACCTTCCGCTACATCAGCAGCCTGAAGGAGGACTGCGCGGCGGCAGCGGGTTACGCGATCTGCAACCGTCCCGACGAGATCACCCCGACCCGGCCCGATGGAACGCACTACATGGGCGCGACGGTGTACCAGGACATACGTGGCAGCTGGAAGCTGCCGACCAGCCTGGACGTGACCCTGATCGCGGGCATCAACAACCTGTGGGACAAGCAGCCGCCGATTTGCGTGTCATGTTCGCTGAACGGTTACGATGCGTCGACCTACGACACACCCAGCCGCTTCATGTATGTCCAGGCCAGCGTGAAGTTCTGAGGCCCGGCCACGGGTCATCGCGTGGTGGCCCGTGCGCTTGATCCACCCCGACGGTACATCGCGGATACGAAAAGGCAGCGCCTCGGCGCTGCCTTTTCGTATCGGAACCGCGCGCCACATCCGCAGCCGGCGGCACGCCGGCCTCGATCAGGGGCCGGCAGGTTTCCCCGTGGGGCGGCTCTGGCGAGCCGGGATCAGTGTTCGACGGCCGGCTCGGCCACCGCGTGCCTGCTCTGGCCCGGCACCAGCACATTGGCCAGGGTGCTGAACTTGCCGCCATAGGGCAGCGCCTGGCTGGCCAGCTCGGGATCGGCCAGGATCAGGCCGATCGCGTCGGACAGGATGTGCGCGGTCTCGTCGAGCTTGGGGTCCTTGGCCTTCTTGGCGTCCTTCTCTTCCTTGAGCTCACTCTTGAGGCTGCGCTCGTTCGGGTTGAGGCCGTCGTCGAGCCCGCTGTCGGCATCCAGCAGCGCAGCATCGCTGCCGTCGATGGCCACGTGCCTGGCGCGGAAGTCGGCCTGGATCTGCTCCTGCTGCTTGCGCTCGCCCTCGCGCGTGGCCAGGTTCAAGGAGATCGTGGTCATGTTGCGCATTTTCTTGTACTGCGCCAGTTCGTCGAGCATCAGCTTCCAGGCCGGCGACTGCGCCACCCGCTCGGCGTGCAGTTTCTGCAACTGCGGCAGGTAGGCGTCGAAGTTCGCCACCGTCTTGTAGTCGGCCGGGGCGATCTGCGTCCAGGGCAGGGCGTTGTCGTAGGTCGATTCACCGAAGTCCTTCTCGTCGCCGTTCCTCGGGTATTCGATGTCCGGCGTGACGCCCTTGAGCTGGGTGGAACCGCCATTGATGCGGAAGAATTCCTGGATGGTCATCTTCAGCTCGCCGAGCTGGGGCTTCTCGCTGACGCCGGGGGCGAACTTGTCGAGGTCGACCAGGGTCTGCACGGTGCCCTTGCCGAAGGTCGGTTCGCCGATGACCAGGCCGCGTTGATAATCCTGGATCGCCGCGGAGAAAATCTCCGATGCCGACGCCGTACCGCGGTTGACCAGCACCGCTAGCGGGCCGCTCCAGGCCATGCCGGGGTCGTCGTCGCCCTGCACCTGGACCTGGCCCTGCGAGCCACGCACCTGCACCACCGGACCCTGGTCGATGAACAGGCCGGTCATCGAATCGGCCTCGGCCAGCGAGCCGCCACCGTTGTTGCGCAGGTCGACCACGATGCCTTGCACACCCTCCTGCTTGAGCTCGTCGATCAGCTTGGCGACGTCACGGGTGGTGCTGCGGTAGTCCTGGTCGCCGGCGCTGCGGGCGCCGAAGTCCGAATAGAACGAGGGTAGCTCGATCACGCCGATCCGGCGGGTGACGTCGCCATCCTTGATGTCGATGACCTTCTTGCTGGCGGCGGCATCCTCGAGGTTGATCTTGTCGCGCACCAGGGTGACCAGCTCGTGCTTGCCGTCCGGGCCGGCGTCGGCCGGCAGCATTTCCAGCCGCACCACGGTGCCTTTCTCGCCACGGATCAGGGCGGTCACATCATCGATGCGCCAGCCGACCACGTCGACCATCGGGCCTTTCTCGCCCTGGCCCACGGCCAGGATTTTGTCGCCTGGCTTGAACTTGTGCGATTTCATCGCCGGCCCGCCGGGAATCAGCTTGACGATCATGGTGTACTCATCGCGCGACTGCAGCTGGGCGCCGATGCCCTGCAGTGACAGGCTCATCGCAATGTCGAAGTTCTCCGCCGCCTCGGGGCCGAGGTAGTTGGTATGCGGATCGGTGCTTTCGGCGTAGGCGTTCATGAAGCTCTGGAACGCGTCGCCGCTGTTGAGCTGCCTGATACGATCGATGTAACCGCTGTAGCGCTTGTCCAGCGTCTTGCGGATGTCGGCGTCGTCCTTGCCGGCCAGCTTCAGGCGCAGCCAGTCGTTCTTGGTGCGCTTGCGCCACAGGTCCTCCGCCGCGGCCTGGTCCTTCGGCCAGGCGGCATCTTTGCGGTCCACCTCGTAGCTCTCGTCGTCGGTCAGGTCGAAACCGTCCGTCAACAGGCTGCGGGCATAGCTCATGCGCTGTACCGCGCGCTGCAGGTACAGGTTGAAGATCGAGAACGGGGCGGACAGGTCGCTGTTCCAGATCGCATCGTCAAGCTTGGTCTTCAGCGGCGCGAACCGGTCCATGTCCTGCTGGGTGAAGAATGCCTTGTCGCCGTCGAGCATCTCGAACCACGCCTTGAAAATGCGCGCGGACATCGCATCGTCCAAGGGTTGCGCGTCATAGTGGAAGCGGGTCAGGAAACGCGCAGACAACTGCGCCGCCTGCGCCTGTTCGGGCGTGGGCTGGAGCGGCCAGGTGGCCGCCTTGCGCGGCTTGGGGCCGGCGCCGAGGTCGGCGGCCGACTGCGCGAAGGCGCAGCCGGTTAACAGCGTAAACAGCAGGACCAGTGCGGGACGAAATTTCATGGATGCTCTCAGGCTGACGCGGTGACGCCGGCTGCATGGGCCTGCAGGTCGGCGTGGTAGGACGATCGCACCAGTGGGCCGGAGGCGACGTGATGAAAGCCCATCTCCTCGCCGGCGACACCCAGCGCATCGAATTCGTCCGGGGTCCAGTAGCGCATCACCGGGTGATGGTGCGGCGTAGGCTGCAGGTACTGGCCGATAGTGATCATTTCGACGTCATGGGCGCGTAAATCGCGCAGCGTCTGCAGCACCTGCTCCTGCGTCTCGCCCAGGCCGAGCATGATGCCGGACTTGGTCGGTACCCGCGGATGCTGTGCCTTGAAGCGCTTGAGCAGATCCAGCGACCATTGGTAGTCGGCGCCGGGCCGTACCTCCCGATACAGCTGCGGCACGGTTTCCAGGTTGTGGTTGAACACGTCCGGCGGGAAGGCCGCGAGCACTTCCAACGCGCGTTCCATCCGGCCCTTGCCGCGGAAATCGGGGGTGAGGATCTCGATGCGGATGTGCGGGCTGGCATGCCGCACGGCGCGGATGCAACTGGCGAAGTGGGCAGCGCCGCCGTCGCGCAAGTCATCGCGGTCGACCGAGGTGATCACCACGTATTTCAGGTGCATGTCGGCAATGGTCTGCGCCAACCGCGCCGGTTCCAGCTCGTCCGGCGGCTGCGGCCGGCCATGCGCCACGTCGCAGAACGAGCAGCGCCGGGTGCATACCTCGCCCAGGATCATGAAGGTGGCGGTGCCGTGGCTGAAGCACTCGTGGATGTTCGGGCAGGAGGCTTCCTCGCACACGGTGACCAGCGAATTTTCACGCAGGCGCGCCTTCAGCTGCCGCACGGCGTTGCCCTGCGGCAGACGCACGCGGATCCAGCTTGGCTTGCGCAGGGTCGGCACGTTGGTGTCGAAGCCGGCGCGGTTCCTCGCGATCTTGTCGTTGCCGAGCTGCTTTTCGGCGGTCGGCGTTGCGGCCACCGTCCGGATCGGAATGGCCTTGGCAGATGCGTTCGTTGTTTCGCTCATGTAGACAGCTCAGACCGCCGCGCGTGCGGGGAGTTCAGGAATCACGGCAGCGGCCGGTTCGGCGGTGAAGCCGAACTGCCGGCAGAATGCGCCGATCAACACCTCTTCGACGTCCGCCAGCCGCGATGGACCACCCAAGTCTAGCAGTTGCGTGACCGCCAAACCCTTGTAGCCGCAGGGATTGATGCGTTGGAACGGCTCCAGGTCCATGGCCACGTTGAAGGCCAGTCCGTGGAAACTGCAGCCGCGCCGCAGACGCAGGCCCAGCGCAGCGATCTTGGCCCCGCCCACGTACACGCCGGGTGCGCCCTCGCGCCGGACCGCGTTTACGTTCCAGTATGCCAGCGTGTCGATCAGCGATTGCTCGATGCGGCGTACCAGCTCGCGCACGCCCACGCCGACGCGCCGCAAGTTGATCAGCGGATAGCCCACGATCTGGCCGGGGCCGTGATAGGTCACCTGGCCGCCGCGATCGACCGGCAGCACCGGAATGTCGCCCGGCGCCAGCACATGTTCCAGCTTGCCGGCCTGGCCCAGGGTGAACACCGGATCGTGCTCCAGCAGCCACAGTTCGTCCGGCGTGTCGGCGGTGCGGTTGTCAGTGAATGCACTCATCGCCTTCCAGGTCGCCTCGTACGGCTGGCGGCCGAGACGACGGATGTTCAACGGCAGGGATTGGGGATGACCAGCCGTTCGGCTGTCGAGGGCCAGGATTGGGGATTCGTTGTTCACGGCAATGGTGCGGCTTTGCGGTGTCTGTTGAAGTGATGGTTGCGCACCTGGCGGCGGGTTCGTGCCGGTGCTTTTGCAAATCCCGAATCCCGCCTACAACGTATATCGGATATCGGGACTCCCGCGCAGCACGCGATGCGCCGCCTCGTATTGTTCCCGGTTCTCGCAGCGAAAGCTCACGGTCACCGAGACGAAATTGCCGGCACTGGAGTGCCGGTGCCGCACCGTTTCGTGCAGCACGTGCAGGCCGGCACCCTCCAGCAACTGCGGCACGTGGGTGGGCAGGTTGGCGCTGGCGTTGCCGACCGCGGTGATCTCGAACTCGCCGGGGAACCGGAAGCCCTTGCCCTCGCGCCTGGCCTTGTCGAAGTCGATCGGGTGCATCACTTGCCGTCCGCGGCCTGTCCGGTGCTGCCCTTGTCATCCTGGAACCACAGCAAGATGCTGTCCCACAGGCGCGAGAAGAAGCCGCCCTGCGGCGCGTCGTTCAGCGCGATCAGCGGTACCGTCTGCACCGGGTTTCCGCCCAGGGTGATGCGCAGGCTGCCGATTTGCTGGCCCTTCTCGAACGGGGCGATCAGGGTGGCGGGGATGTCCATGGCGGCCTTGAGCTGGTCGTACTCGCCGGTCTTGACCGTGACCAGCACGTCGCTCGCCACGCCGATCGGCAGCTTGTCGGCCTGACCCTTCCACAGCCGCGGCGACGCCAACGGCTTGCCCGCCTCGTACAGCTTGTGGGTCTCGTGGAAGCGGAAGCCGTAGTTCAGCAGGGCCATCGCCGAATCGGCGCGCGCCTTGTTCGAGCTGGCGCCCATCACCACGGCGATCATGCGTTGATCGCCGTGCTTGGCCGAGGCGTCCAGGCAGTAACCGGCATCGGCGGTATGTCCGGTCTTGATGCCGTCCACCGCCGGATCGCGCCACAGCAGCTCGTTGCGGTTCTGCTGCTTGATGCCGTTCCACTCGTATTCCTTGATCGACGAGATGGCGTAATCCTCGGGGAAATCGTGGATCAGCGCGCGCGACACGATCGCGACGTCGCGCGCGCTGGTGTAGTGGTTCGCCACCGGATAGCCCGAGGCGTTCGAGAAGTGGGTATTGGCCATGCCCAGTTGCTTGGCATAGGCATTCATCAGGTTGGCGAAGGCATCCTCCGAGCCGGCCGTATGCTCGGCCAGTGCGATCGCCGCGTCGTTGCCCGACTGCACGATCATGCCCTTGAGCAGATCCAGCAGCGGCACCTTGCTGCCCAACTGGAGGAAGCTGGTGGAGCCGTCGGTGCCGGCACCGCCGCCACGCCAGGCGTGCTCGCTGATGGTGACCAGATCGTCGGGGCGGATGCGTCCGTTGGCAATCTCGGCGGACACCACGTAATCGGTCATCACCTTGGTCAGCGAGGCCGGTGCGCGGCGTGCGTCCGGATCCTTGGAGGCGAGAATCTGGCCGGTGGCGTAATCCATCAGCACCCAGCTTGCACCATCGACATCCGGTGGCGGCGGCACCGGCGTCGCCGGCAGCGTCGGGCGCGGCACCGGCGATGGATCGGGTGGTGGGGTCTGGCCAACCACGACACCCGCTAGCAGGGCGGCGGCGGCAAACGGCATCAGGGTACGTCGAAGGAAATTCATCGTGTTTTCAAGTCCGGTTTCTTGGGATCGGCGTTGCGGGCGCCGGGGGTGATGAGGAAGCATGCGCAAATCTTGCTCAGTCTACTGCGACCTGAGGTGGCGGCAGGCCCATCTTTTCAATCTGGCGGCTGACCTGGTCGGCGCGCTCCACACTGGCCAGTGGACCGATCCGCACGCGACGCAACTGGCGCCCGTCGACCACGCTGTCGATGACCTGCACCGTACCGAGTCTGGCCTTGCGCAGGCGTTTCGCCAACCGGTCGGCGTTGGCCGCATCGGCAAACGCGCCTGCCTGCAGGTAGATCCCGGGCCGCCCGTGTGTGACCGTGGCCGGCGTCGCCAGTTCCTTCCCGGGGTGGGCCGGGTCGATGCCGCGCACCTCGACCAGGCCGGTGCCCTTGGGCCAGATGCCGATCTTCACCGCCGCGGCGTAGGACAGGTCGATCAGGCGATTGTCGTGAAACGGGCCGCGGTCGTTGACCCGCACGATCACGCTCTTGCCGTTCTCCAGGTTGGTCACGCGCGCGTAGCTGGGCAGCGGCAGCGTGGTGCTGGCGGCGGTGAACGCGTACATGTCGTAGGTCTCGAGACTGGAGGTCTTGTAGCCGTGGAACTTGTTGCCGTAGAACGAGGCGACGCCGCGCTTGCGATAACCACGCGCCGTGGGCAGCACGTGATAGGTGTGGCCACGCACGGTGTACGGCGACTTGTTGCCGTAGCGCGAGCGCGGTTCGGCCTTGGGTACCGGTTCGGGCAACTTGCTGACGTCGATGGGCGGCGGCACGCTGTCACGGCTGGCGCGATAACGGCTGGACTGCGGCCGGCTGAGATCGTCCCGAATGCCGCGGTTGGCGGCGCCGGACGAGCTGCCGACCACCGCACCTCGATGGCCGGTGGTGCCATGCGCTTGTCGGCTGCGGTTGCCGCTGCATGCGGCCAGCAGCACGCTCGCCAGCAACAACCCGGCCACGACGGCCACCCTCATCGCCGCGCGTCCGCCCGGGCCACCCCGGCGGCAATCGCCTGGGCGAGCTGGTCGACCGCCATCGCATACAGCGGGCTGCGGTTGTAACGGGTGATCACGTAGAAATTCTGGAAGGTGAACCAGTATTCCGGCCCATGCGGGCCGTCAAGCTTCTGCAGGCTGGTCAGCCTGCCCGGATCCAGCGGCTGTGGCGGCGCGTAACCCCAGGCCTCGAACTGCTCCAGCGGCCATTGCGGGGTCGCGTCCGTCACGCTGACCGCTTGCGCCTTTGCGTCCGGTTGGGCGCGAGCCGCCACCGGTCCGCCACGCTCCCAGCCGTGCGCCTTGAGGTAATTGGCGACGCTGGCCACGATATCGTCGATCGAGTCGTGCAGGTCGATGCGCCCGTCGCGGTCATCGTCGACCGCGAAATCACGGATGCTGGAGGGCATGAACTGGCCCCAGCCCTGGGCCCCCGCATACGAGCCGACCAGGCTGTCCAGCGGCCCGGCCAGCTTGCTGTCGGGCAGCTCCAGCAGGGTTTTCAACTGCTCCCGGAAAAACTTCGCGCGCGGCGGGTAGTAGAACGCCAACGTGACCAGTGCATCGAGCACCTTGTAGTTGCCGACGGTGCGGCCGTAATTGGTCTCCACGCCGATGATTGCCACGATGTACTGCGGCGGCACACCATATTCGTCCGCCACCCGGTCGAGCAGCGCGCGATGTGCCTGGTAGAACGCGACGCCAGCGTCGATCCGTGCGCCGGACATGAAGATCGGCCGGTAGTCCTTCCATGGCTTGCTTTCGGCTGGGCGGCTGATCGCATCGAGGATGCCCTGCTGCATCGTTGCGCCATCCAGCAGCGCATTCAGCGTTTGCGGGCTCTTGCCTGTGTCGCGGGCGACCTCGCGCACCAGTTCCGCCTGGCCTGGATGGGTCGCGGCCAGCGCCGCGCTCGCCCCGCCGATCCACAGCAGCAACAGCAAGGCTGCGTATCGGAACGGATGGGACACGGGGTGCTCGGTCATGCAAGGCCTTCGCGGGTGGAAAAAACGGGGATACCGGAAGCCTATCATGCAGGCCCGGGCAACTTCGGGCCCTCCGCTGACGCCGTGCTGACCGGATTCAGATATGCGTCTTGCGGTTGGCATGAATCGACATCAGGACGCCGAAGGCGGTCAGCAACGACACCGCCGAAGTACCGCCGTAACTGATCATCGGCATCGGTACGCCGACCACCGGAAGCATGCCGGCAACCATGCCGCCGTTGACGAACACGTAGACGAAGAAGCTCATGCCGATCGCACCGGCCAGCAGGCGCGAATAGGTGTCGCGTGCCTCCATCGCGATCCACAGGCTGCGGCCGATGATGAAGGCATACAGCGCGATCAGCGCGCACACGCCGACCAGGCCGAACTCCTCGGAAAACACCGCGAAGATGAAGTCGGTGGTGTGCTCGGGCAGGAAATCCAGCCGCGACTGCGTGCTGTGCAGCCAGCCCTTGCCAAAGATGCCGCCGGAGCCCACCGCGATCTGCGACTGGATGATGTGCCAGCCGTTGCCGAGCGGATCGGATTCCGGATTGAGCAGTGTCAGCACACGATCGCGCTGGTACTGGTGCAGGAAATGCCAGCCCACCGGGATCAGGCCGACGACCGCGCCGACAAGCAGCCCGATGCGCCACCACGCCATGCCGGACAGGAACAGTGCGAACGCGCCGGCCGCGGCCACCAGGGCCGCCGTGCCCAGATCCGGTTGCTCGGCGATCAGCCCGGCCGGTATGGCGATCAGCAAACCGACCATCGCGATGTCGCGCCAGCGCGGCGGCAGCTGGCGCGGGTGCAGATACCAGGCCACCATCATCGGCGTGGTCAGCTTGAGCAGTTCGGACGGCTGGAAGCGCATCACGCCCAGATCCAGCCAGCGGATCGAACCGCGCCCCTCGCCCAGCAGCGCCACCAGCACCAGCAGCGCGGTGCTGCCGGCGTACAGCCACGGCGTCCATCCACGCAGCACGGACGGTGGTATGCGCGAGACCAGCAGCAGCAGCGCTGCGCCGAGCACGAAGCGCGCGGCCTGGCCGCCAACCAGCGCGATGCTGCCGTCGCCGGCGCTGTACAGCGTGGCCAGTCCGGTCAACGCCAGCACGAACAGGCCCAGCGCCAGCGGCATGTCGATCCGCGGGCGGGTCAGGATACGGCGCAGGAAACGGCGGAACCGCATGACCAGTACGGCGATCATCGTGCGCCACCCGATGCATCTTGAAGCGCGCGCCTGGTGTCGGTGCTGTGCATGCGGCCCAGATCGAGCGGCAGCGGTGTATGCGGCGGCGCATCCGCACCCTTTGTCTCTACCCACGCATCCAGGATATGCCGCGCGATGGGGCCGGCCGACGACGAACCCCATGCCCCCGCCTCGAGCAACACCACCACCGCGATCTGCGGATCGTCCGCCGGCGCATAAGCCTCGAACCAGGCGCGGTTGCGGCTGGCCAGGTAAGCGACGTTGCTGCGATCGTCGAAGGCGCTGGTGGTGCGCGAGTAACGTTCGGCGGTGCCGCTCTTGCCCGCCAGCCGATAGGGAAAGCCGGCCACCAGCGCACGTCCGGTGCCGCGTTCGCCGTACATCACCTGCTCCATGCCCTGGCTGACCGCCTCCCAGTTGGCCGGCTTGCGAATGACCGACGGCCCGCTGGGAGGGTTGGACAGCGGCTGCCGCGCGGCATGGATATCGTCCTGGATCGCCATCACCAGCCGCGGCGCGTACGGGATGCCGTGGCCGGCGAAGGTTGCGATCGCATGGGCCAACTGCAGTGGCGTCACCGCCCAGAATCCCTGGCCGATCCCGGCAATCACCGTCTCGCCGGGATACCAAGGCTGGTGCATGTTCGCCGCCTTCCATTCGCGCGATGGCAGAACGCCGGACGATTCGCCGATCAGGTCGATCCCGGTGGGCTGGCCGAAGCCGAATTTGGCCATGTACTGGCTGAGCCGGTCGATGCCCATGTCCAGTGCCAGCTTGTAGAAGTAGGTGTTCACCGATTGCGCGATGGCGTCGGCCAGGGCTACCCGGCCCACGCCGCCGCGCTGGTCGTCGCGATAGCCGCGGGTCTGCCCGGGGATATAGAAGATGCCGGTGGAAACCACGGTGTCCTGCGGCGTGCGCAAGCCGGTTTCCAGCCCGGCCAGGCCGATCAGTGGCTTGACCGTGGAGCCGGGCGGGTACACCCCGCGCAAGGCACGGTTGTACAGCGGCGTGTCCGGGTTGTTGGTCAGCGCGGCATAATCGGCCTGGCTGATGCCGTTGACGAACAGGTTCGGATCGAAGGTCGGCACGCTGACCATGGCCAGCACCTGGCCGTTGCGCGGGTCGATCGCCACCGCCGCGCCCGGACGCCCGTCAAACGCGGCTTTCGCCGCCTTCTGGATGTTTACGTCGATGCTCAGGTAGAGGTTTTTGCCGGGGGTGGGCGCATGGGTTTCCAGCACATGCTGGGTGCGGCCATCGGCATTGACCTCCAGCAATTCGTAACCCGGCTTGCCATGCAGCACGTTCTCATAGGAACGCTCGATGCCACTGCGGCCGACATGGCTGGTGCCCTGGTAGCGATCAGGGTCGAGTCGCTGCAGGTCATCCGCATCGAGGCGGCCGACATAGCCGACTACGTGTGCGAACAGATCGCCGAACGGATAGCGTCGTGTCAGGTAAGGCACCACGTCGACGCTGGGGAAACGCCAGCGATTGACCGCGAAGCGATCGATCTCGTCTTCGGTGAGGTGCATCTTCAGCGGCACGCTGTCGAAGCGCCGGCTCTGCTTGAGCTGCTTGTTGAATGCGTCGATATCGTCCTGGCCCAGCGGCACCACCTTGCCCAGGCGCGCCAGCAGCGCGGGCATGTCCTTGACCTGCTCGGGCACCACCTCGAGACGGAACGCAGGCACATTGTCGGCCAGCAGCACACCGTTGCGGTCGTAGATCAGCCCGCGTGCGGGCGGTATCGCGCGCGGCTTTACCCGATTGTTGGTGGAGCGGGTAGCGAATTCGTCGTGTCGCGACACCTGCAACACCACGTAGCGACTGATCACCGCGCCCAGGCCCAGCAGGATCAGCGCGAACCCCACCAGTGCGCGACGCCGGAACAGGGCGCTTTCGCCGCGGGGATCCTTGAGCGTTCGCCGGTTCTTCATCTCACTGGATGCGCAGGCGCGCGCGCAGGTCGTCGAGCAGCAGGAACAGGAACGGCCACAGCGCGGCGCCGACGAACGGCGCGATCCACCAACTGGCCGGCGGCAGCGACGCGCCCGCGAGTACGCGCACGAGCAGCAGCAAAATGCGATCGTTCAGCAACAACGCCAGCACCGCCAGCGCCTGCTGCCACATCGGGAAAAAGCGCAGCCGCGAGCGGAAACGCAGCGCGATGAAGGTCAACGCACACAATCGCAAGGCCTGTTCGCCCAGCAGCACGCCATCGAGCAGGTCGGCACACAGGCCCACGCCGAAGGCCAGGCCCAGGCTCATCCGATCCTCCGACTCCAGCGCCCAGTACAGCAGGACCAGTGCCGGCCAATACGGCTTGAACGGCTCCAGCGCACCGGGCAAGGGCACCAGCATCAATAGCAATGCTGCGGCCAGCGTACCGGTGAACCACCATTGGCTCTTTCGTTGCCGGCTCATCGCGGCATCCCTTCGCGAGGAGGCGACCTGGCGGCCACCTCACCGGCCGTGACCGGTGCCAGCGCCCGGGGCGGCCCGATCGGCTTGGGCAAGTCCGGCGGTCCTTCCGGTTCGGCCTGGTCGTGCAACAGCAACACGTCGGTGCTGCGATCGATGTCCGCCGCCGGCTCGGCCAACGCGACCTGGAACATGCCGGTGGCTGCCCTCGACACATGCTTGACCCGGCCAACCGGGAAGCCCGGCGGAAAGCGGCCGCCGATACCGGAGGTGAGCAGCTTGTCGCCGGCCCGGACATCGGCTGCCAGCGGCAGGTTTGGCAGGCTCAGCTGATCGCCATCGCGGGTGCCGTAGGCCACCGAGCGCAGTCCGGTACGGGCGATCGTCACCGGAATCGCATGCGAGGGGTCGGTAATCAGCATCACCACGGCGGTGTGCGGAAGCACCTCTTTCACCTGTCCCATCACGCCATGGGCATCGATCACCGGCTGACCTGGCCTGATCCCGTCACGTGCGCCCATGTTCAGGGTCAACTGGTAGCGATAGGCGCCCAGATCCACGCCGATGACCCGTGCCAGTTGCACGTTCAGCGCCAGGCTGTGCTGGGTGTCGAGCAACTGTTTCAGGCGTTCGTTCTGTTCGGCTACGGCGGCCATCCGGTTCAACTTGGCATTGGCCAGCAACAGGTCCTCGCGCAGGCGCTGGTTCTGCGAGGTCAGGTGCTGGCGATCCGAAAAGGCGACGCCGAGGGTGTGGACTCCCGCCGCCGGCAGGCCAGCGAGCCGATAAACCGGCTCCACCACCATCGAGGCCGCCGAACGCAACCGCCATAACCAGCCATCGCGCTGGTCGAGCACCATCAGCACCACGGCCAGCGCGAGGTAGACGATCAGCCGCAGCGTGCGTGCCGCATTGCCGGCAAACAGTGGAGAAGAATCGTCGCGTGCGCGCGCCATGGCGGCCCCGGCTGCCGCGCGCTATTCGGGCGAGAAGAAGTCGCTGCCATGCTGATCGATCAGCTCCAGCGCCTTGCCGCCACCGCGGGCCACGCAGGTCAGCGGGTCATCCGCCACCTGCACGTGCAGGCCGGTTTCTTCGGAGATCAGCCGATCGAGGTCGCGCAACAACGCACCGCCGCCGGTCAACACGATGCCACGCTCGGCCACGTCCGAACACAGCTCGGGAGGGGTCTGCTCCAGCGCCGATTTCACCGCTGCCACGATGCCGGCGAGCGGCTCGTGCAGCGCTTCGAGGATCTCGTTGGAGTTGATCGTGAACATGCGCGGCACGCCCTCGGCCAGGTTGCGGCCGGAGATCTCGATCTCCTTGACGTCGTCCTGCGGGAACGCGCAACCGATCTGCAGCTTGATCCGCTCGGCGGTGGATTCGCCGATCAGGGTGCCATGGTTGCGCCGCACGTAGTTGATGATCGCCTCGTCGAAGCGATCGCCACCGACCCGTGCCGACTGCGAGTAGACGATGCCGTTGAGCGAAATCACCGCCACCTCGGAGGTGCCGCCGCCGATGTCCAGCACCATCGCGCCGCGCGCCTCGTGCACCGGGATGCCGGCACCGATCGCCGCCGCCATCGGCTCCTCGATCAGGAAGACATCGCGGGCACCGGCGCCTTCGGCCGATTCCTTGATCGCCCGCCGCTCGACCTGGGTCGACCCGCACGGTACGCACACCAGCACGCGCGGGCTGGGGCGCAGGAAACGTGACTTGTGCACCTGCTTGATGAAGTGCTGCAGCATCGCCTCGGTCATGGTGAAGTCGGCAATCACGCCGTCCTTCATCGGCCGCACGGTGGCGATATTGCCTGGCGTGCGGCCGAGCATGCGCTTGGCGTCGCTACCCACCGCTGCAATTGCGCGCGGACCGCCGGGGCCGCGATCCTGCCGGATGGCCACGACCGACGGCTCGTTCAGGACAATGCCCTGCCCACGCACGTAAATCAGCGTATTGGCCGTGCCGAGGTCGATGGAGACGTCATTGGAAAAGATGCCGCGGAACTTCTTGAACATGGGTCCGCCGTAGGTCGGCCAGGCTAACAGACAAGCTTGCCAGTCTAGTCAGCGCAACCTGTCTGCGCAAGGCAATTGACGTTAAGAAATCCTTCTACAACACGGTCATAAGCCATCTTCCTGTTCCTCGGATTGAACTGCGCCGCTCGATCCGCCGTTCGGCCCGAAGTCGCCAGCGCGGACAGATGGCGCTAGGATGGCGGCCTTTGACTGCAGCCAACCGCTCCGGAGCAAGTCCGGCCGTGGCGCTCGCGGTCGTCCATACAGCACGGGGATTCCTTCGCGTCATGTCTGCCGTCATCTGCGGATCGCTGGCCTACGACACCATCATGGTGTTCCAGGACCAGTTCAAGAACCACATTTTGCCTGACCAGATGCACATCCTGAACGTGTCGTTCCTGGTGCCGGCGATGCGTCGCGAATTCGGCGGTTGTGCAGGCAATATCGCCTACAACCTCAAGCTGCTGGGCGGTGATCCACTGCCGGTGGCGGCAGTCGGCCAGGATTTCGGCCCCTACCGGCAGCATATGGAAGCATGCGGCATCCGGCTCGATGGCGTACGCGTGTTCGACGATCAGTTCACGCCGCAGTGCTTCATCACCACCGACCTGGACAACAACCAGATCACCGCCTTCCACCCCGGGGCGATGTCCAGTGCACAGCAGAACCATGTGCGGGACATTCCCCAGGTCGACTTCGCGATTGTCGCCCCGGACGGCCGCGAGGCGATGTTGCAGCATGTCGACGACTTCGCGGCGTGCGGCGTGCCGTTCATCTTTGATCCCGGCCAGGCGATGCCGCTGTTCAGCGCCGACGAATTCCGCTCGATGATCGGCAAGTCCACCTACGTGGTCGTCAACGACTACGAATCCCAACTGCTGCAGGCACGCACCGGCTGGACAGCGGCCGAGATCGCCAGCCATGTCAGCGCCTATATCGTGACCCACGGGCCGCACGGCTCGATCATCCACGCCGGCGGCGAGGACCACCACATTCCACCGGCGCGCGAGCGCGCCACTGTCGATCCGACCGGGTGTGGCGACGCGTATCGGGCCGGCCTGATCTTCGGCATCATGCATGGCAAGGACTGGCCGACCACCGGGCGCATTGCCTCGCTGATGGGGGCCCTGAAAGTGGAGCACCCGGGCACGCAAAACCAGCGTTTCAGCTACGACGAGTTTGCCGCGGCATTCCTCGACCAGTTCGGCTACGCGCTGGACTGATCGACCCCGTGGCCACGCCTTTCAGCCGGCGCGAAACCCCATCGTAGCCTGTACCGCCGCCTGCCAACCGGCATACAGTCGCTCGCGAACAGACTCCTCCATGGCCGGCTCGAAGCGTCGGTCCACCTGCCACAGCTTTGCGATCTGCTCACGGCTGTCCCATACGCCCGCCGCCAGCCCGGCCAGGTAGGCCGCGCCCAGCGCAGTCGTTTCGGCAATCTTCGGGCGCAGTACCGGCACACCCAGCATGTCGCTCTGGAACTGGCCCAGAAAGTCATTGACGATGGCGCCACCGTCGGCGCGCAACTCCTTGAGCGCAATGCCGGCATCGGCTTCCATTGCCGCCAATACATCGCGGGTCTGGTAGGCCATCGATTCCAGCGCCGCGCGTACCAGATGCTCCCTGCGGGTGCCGCGCGTGAGGCCGAACATCGCGCCACGCACGTCGCTGCGCCAGTACGGCGCGCCCAGGCCGACGAAGGCCGGCACCAGATAAACCCCGTCGCTGGACGGCACGCTTTCGGCACAAGCCTGCGATTGATCGGCGCGGTCGAGCATGCGCAACGCATCACGCAGCCACTGCACTACCGCGCCCGCCACGAAGACGCTGCCTTCCAGCGCGTATTCGACCCGGTCATCCACCTTCCAGGCCACCGTGGTGAGCAAGCCACGCTGCGACGGCACGGCGACGGCACCGGTGTTCATCAGCATGAAACAGCCCGTGCCATAGGTGTTCTTGGCCATGCCCGGCTCGAAACAGGCTTGCCCGAACAGCGCCGCCTGCTGGTCGCCGGCGATGCCGCAGATGGGGACGTCGCAGCCGAAAAAGTACTTCGCCTCGATCCGTCCGTAGACTTCGCTGCAACCGCGCACCTCGGGCAGCATCGAGGCGGGCACGCCGAACAGCGCCAGCAGCTCCTCGTCCCAGCATTGCCGATGGATGTCGTAGAGCAGGGTGCGCGAGGCGTTGCTGACGTCGGTGACGTGGACCTTGCCGCCGGTGAGGTTCCACACCAGCCAGCTGTCGATGGTGCCGAACAACAGCTCACCGCGTTGCGCGCGCTCGCGCACGCCGTCGACATGCTGGAACAGCCAGGCCAGTTTGGTGGCGGAGAAGTAGGCGTCCAGCAACAGTCCGGTACGCTCGCGCACCAGGGCGTCGACCGCCTCGCTGCGCATGTCGCGGCACAACTCGGCCGACTGCCGCGACTGCCACACCAGCGCGTTGTACACCGGCTCGCCGGTCCTTCGATCCCATACCACCGTGGTCTCACGCTGGTTCGTGATCCCGATGGCCTGCACCGCCGAGGCATCGAGGTCGGCGTGGTGCATCGCCTCGGTCAGGGTGACCTGGACGCTGGTGAGGATGTCGCGCGGGCGATGCTCCACCCATCCCGAGTGCGGAAAGATCTGCTCGAACTCGCGTTGCGCCGACGACACCACGCGTCCTTGCCGGTCAAAGACGATGGCACGCGAGCTGGTCGTGCCCTGATCGATGGCGACGACCAGGCCGGATTGCGCGCTCATGCCGTTTCGCTCGCTGTTTCATGCAGCGGTCCGTCCGTCCGCCCCGGGACCGCGGTCTCCAGATAGCCTTGCAGGCGGCGGCGCTCCTCCTCGTTCATGCGCAACCCCAGCTTGGTGCGTCGCCACAGAATATCCTCGCTGGTGCGGGCCCACTCGTGGCAAACCAGGTAATCGACCTCGCGCTGATAAAGCTGGGCACCAAAGTGTTGGCCGAGATCGTGCACGCTCACGGCATCACCCAGCAAGATGGCCGCGCGGGTGCCGTAGTGCCGCAGCCAGCGATGCGCCAGCGCCACCGGCAACCACGGCCAGCGTTGCGACCAGGCCGCGATCAGGCGCTCCGCGTCGGCAAAATCGCCACCGGGCAGGGGATCCCCGTGCGCGGTCCATGCCGGCCGATCCGTACCCAGCGCCGACGCCACTTGATCGACCGCCTGTTCGCCCAGGCGGCGGTAGGTGGTGATCTTGCCCCCGAACACATTCAGCAGCGGCGCACCCTGGGCGCTGTCGAGCCCAAGCTGGTAGTCGCGGCTGACCGAACTCGCGTTGCCGACCTCATCCAGCAACGGGCGCACCCCGCTGTAGCTCCACACCACATCTTCCACCCGCACCGGATCGCGGAAATGGCGAGTCATCGCATCGCACAGGTAACGGATCTCGTCCGCCTCGATATGCACGTCGGCCGGATCGGCGTGGTAGTCCACGTCGGTGGTGCCGACCAGGGTGTAGTCGGTCTCGTAGGGGATCGCGAACACGATACGACGATCGGGCTGTTGGAAAATGTAGGCGTAGTCGTGGTCGAACAGCCGGGGCAGCACGATATGACTGCCCTTGACCAGACGGAGCTTCGGATGCTTGCGCCGACCCAGTGCGCTGCCCAGAAACGAGCCGGCCCACGGGCCGCAGGCGTTGACCAGGACCCGGGCGCGCAATGTTTCTCGCCGACCATCCGCCCCGCGCAACTGCGCGTGCCACACACCGGACTCGACATGCGCCGCCTGGCAGCGTGTACGCACCCGGATATCGGCACCGCGCTGCGCGGCGTCCATGGCGTTGAGAACGACCAGGCGCGAATCCTGTACCCAGCCATCGGAGTACACGAAACCACGCGAATAACCGTCATTCAGCGCAACCCCGCTGACATGGCTTCCCAGGTCCACTGCATGCGAGTCCGCCAACGTGCGATGTCCTGCGCCCAGGCTGTCATACAGCAGCAAGCCGAGCCGGATCATCCAGGCGGGCCGCAGACTGGACTCGTGCGGCAGGACAAAAAGCATTGGCCAGGCGATGTGCGGCGCCAGACGCAGTATCACCTCGCGTTCGGCCAAGGCCTTGGCCACCAGCCGGAACTCGTAGTGCTCGAGATAGCGCAACCCGCCATGAATCAGCTTGGTACTCGCGCTGGAGGTGTGTGAGGCCAGGTCGTCGCGTTCGCAAAGCGTCACGGAAAATCCCCGTCCGGCCGCATCCCGCGCGATCCCTGCGCCATTGACGCCGCCACCGACCACCAGGATGTCTGTGTCGTAATGCAAGCGGTCTCTCCTCGCGCACGTTCCCGGTCGCTAGCATGTCACAGCACACCACCGATGGTGCACCAACTGCTGCCCGGCCGGCTGCGGGCCAATTGCGGTGCCGAAGCTTATCGGTCATACCGTCCCGCAGAAGGGCGGAGAGCCAGGTGCGGTTCTCG
>JACDJB010000654.1_pt1 | contig 33126 bp, 29 predicted proteins | sample 7454121 | NCBI WGS metagenome assembly JACDJB01 (sample SAMN14253290, study PRJNA609438) | sludge metagenome | isolation source: sludge after 25d culture with pyrite | collected 2018-12-20
CGCCGAGCCGATGAGGATCTTGATCTCTTCGGCCGTCTGCTCCCCGATGGCGATCCCGTACTCACGACGGATGTGGGTGATGATCGCCGCGTCGATGTCGAAGCTGCCGACTCGGACCGCCTGCAACGCCACGATCCCGCCGAGCGAGATCAGCGCCGTCTCCGAGGTGCCGCCGCCGATGTCGACGACCATGTTCGCCATCGGCTCGTTGATCCGCAGCCCTGCACCGATCGCGGCGGCCATCGGCTGCTCGATGAGCTGGGCCTCCGCAGCACCGGCCTTGCGAGCCGCCTCGGTCACCGCCCGCTTCTCCACCGCGGTGATCGCGGAGGGCACGCAGATGACCACCCTCGGACGGTTGAACCGGTTGACACCGACCCGCTTGAGCAGCAGCCGGATCATCTCCTGGGTCACCTCGAAGTCGGTGATCGCACCCTGGCGCAGCGGCCGCACCGCCACGATGTAGCTCGGCGTCCGCCCGATCATCTTCCACGCGTCGCGGCCCATCGCCAGCACCTCGTTGGTACGGCTGTTGAGCGCGATCACCGACGGCTCGTTGAGCACGATGCCCTCACCGCGCGCGTACACGAGGGTGTTCGCGGTCCCCAGGTCGATGGCCAGGTCGCGTGCCAGGGCTAGTACCTCCGGCTCCGCCGGCGGCGAACCACCTGGCCTTCCGCCTGCGGATCCTCCGGAGCGAGCGCGTGCATCTTCTCCTGGAACCGGTCGATGCTCGAGTTCGGCGACGACGGCGGCCGCGACCGCACGACCAGGATCGACACTCCGACCACGCTGATGACCACGGCGACGAGCAGGAACGCCACGTTGCTCACGGACGCACCGCCGTCGTCTGATCGACCACGACCCGTCCGCCGTCCACCTGAGCGGCATCGACCTGAGCAGCATCGACCTGAGCGGCATCGAGGAGGTCCTGAGCGCCGATCCCCCAGTCCTCGCCGCCGTCCCAGCGCTCCTGCTTCCAGATCGGAACCGACGCCTTGACCGCATCGATCGCGTACCGTGCCGCGGTGAACGCCTCGTCGCGGTGTGGTGCGGAGACGACGACGAGCACCGCCTCCTGGCCGACTGCCACGTCGCCGACGCGGTGCAGCACTGCGACCCGGCCGATCGCAGGCCATCGGTCACGCATCTCGGCCACGACGACGGCCATGCGTGGGACGGCCAGCTCGCGGTACGCCTCGTAGGTCAACTCGGTCACACCCGACCGGCCTTCGGAGTGGTCCCTGGCGGTGCCGGTGAACATGACGACCGCACCGCAGTCGGGCCGCACGGCCCACCGGTACGCATCGAGGACCGGCAGGGCACCATCGCTGAGGTCGACCCAGTCCTCGCCGACCGACGACGGTCCAGGAGCGTTCGTTGTCGGATCGGACACGTGATCATCGTAGGGAAGATCCCGAACCGGCACAGCTTGAGCCCAGCGGCGCGACGGCTGGGGATCGCGAGCCGGTCCAGGGCGCGGCCATCAGCGGCGACGACGTCGGTATCGTCGAAGCCCATGCAGGAACTGCCCGGAGGCGGCACGGGGGACGATCGGTACGCCGAGCCCTCTCCGAGCGCCGAGCGCACATGGGTGCACCCCAGCGAGCTCGGGTTGGAGCATCGCAAGCGCTCCGACCGACGTCGCGGGATGTGGCTCGGCGCCGGCCTCGTCCTCGGCGGCTTCGGACTGCTGGCCATGTGCGCCGCCATGGGCGGGGGGTCGGACCCGACCGAGACGAACGCGACGGTGTCATCGCAGGAGGCCGTGGCCGCCACGCTCGTGTCCCTCACCGTCGTGAGCCCCGACGGCAGCCACAACGTCACCGGCGTGGTGCTGGACGACGACGGCCACGTGGTGGTCCGAGCGAGCGCGGTGGACGACGCGTCAGAGTTGTGGGCGAGCTGCGTCGGTCGAGCACCGGCGAAGGTCGAGGTCGTCGCCCGGTCCGGCGAGAACGACCTGGCGGTCGTGGCGATGGGCGAAGGCAGCGGGACGGCGGCCACCGCAGACTCGGACCTGGAGGTGGGCGACGAGGTCCTGCTCGCCAACGCCGGAACGGGAGAGGCTCCCCCGCAGCTGCGACGCGCTCTCGTGACCCAGGCTCCGACGACGGGCAGCACCGGGACCGGTTCGCGATCCGAGGCGGCGGCACCCTCGGAGACGACCGCAGGTCGGATCACCGTCGCCACGCTGGGTCCGACGGCCACCACCCAGCTGGCATCGACGAGGTCCGCAACCGACGTGGCGCGGTCTGCTCCACCTCCCGTCGATGGCGCGATGTTCACCGACCGGGGTCGGTTCCTCGGCCTGGTGATCGGCGGCACCGGAGAACGCACGGAGGTGCTGCCCGCGGCGACCGTGCTCGACGCAGCGCTGGCGCTCATCTCCTGACACCGGTCCCCGAGCCCGTGGGTTCGCGGGCGCGCTCCGTGCGTGCATTCCTGCTCCTCCGCAGCCCGCGGGCTCGCACCGGTCGGCCGCGTCCTACCATTCGGGTGTGAGCGACGCCGGCCCGCCCGATCCGTTCGACGACGACCCGTCGGAGGGCCACGTTCCCGGCAGCGACGACGACCGCTTCTTCGACGACGCCGGCTCGGGGTTCCCGGGCCTGGGCGGCCTGCCGCTCCAGGACATGGGCTCGTTCCTGCAGGGTCTCTCATCGATGCTCGCCGGCGGTGGCGGCGGCAGCGGCAGCTGGGACGCCGCGGCGCAGCTCGCCGGTTCGATCGCCACCCAGGGCCGATCCGAACCCAACATCGATCCCGCGGACCGCATCGCGGTAGAGCAGCTCGCCCGGGTGGCGGAGTTGCAGGTGCAGGGCGTCGTCGGCATCGGGGGCGACGATCCGATCCGCCTGGAGTCGCTGAACCGCACGCAGTGGGCCAAGCGCTTCCTCGACGACGAGCGTCCCCTGCTCGAACGCCTGTCGGCCTCGCTCGGCAACGCGCTGCAGGCCCAGCTCGGCGAGCTGGAGCGGGAGGCCGAGGACGACCCGTTCGCTCAGTTCCCGGGGATGGCCGACATGAGCTCCCCGGATGCCCTCATCCGCCAGGTGATGGCGATGATGGGACCGATGCTCCTCGGCATGATGGCCGGGAGCACGGCGGGCCACCTGGCCGCACGGGCCTTCGGTCACTACGAGCTGCCGCTGCCCCGACCGCTCGACGGACCGATCACGATGGTGCTGTCGAACGTGGACGAGTTCGCCGACGCGTGGAGCCTTCCCAGGGAGTCGGTGCGGCTGTGGGTCGTGCTGTCGGACGTGACCCACCACCGGGTGCTCGCCATCCCGCACGTCCGCCGACAGCTCGAACGACTGCTCGCCGACTACGCGTCGAGCTTCAACGACGACGTCGAGGACATGGAGCGGCGGATGGTCGAGCTCGGCATCCCCGACCTCCTCGGATCCGGCGAACCGGACATGGCGGCGCTGCAGCGGCTGGCAGCAGATCCCGACATCCTCCTCGGCGCCATGCAGTCCGATGCGCAGCGCGAGCTGATGCCCCGGATCGAGACGCTGGTGGCCGCGGTCGAAGGCTTCGTCGACCACGTGCTCGACCGCCTGGGCCACCGTCTGGTCGGCGAGTACGGGCGGGTGACCGAGGCCATGCGCCGACGCCGCGTCGAGTTCGGCCCGGAGCGCCGCTTCGTCGAGCGGCTGTTCGGCCTGGAGCTGCGCCAGGCCACCTTCGACCGGGGTGCGGCGTTCGTCGACGGCCTGGTGGACCGCGCCGGGGTGGAGGTCCTCGACGAGCTGTGGGCGGACACCGACCGCCTCCCGACGCCGGCCGAGCTCGACGCCCCCGGCCTCTGGCTCGCCCGGGTCGGCGTCGACGTCGGCCACGGCCCCGAAGATCTGCCGGAGCTGGACGAGCCGTTCGAGATCCCCGACTTCCTGGACCTCGGCGAGGACGGCGACTGAACCGTGTTCTGTGTGCAATGCGTTCGCCAGGGCCGAACCGGATGCACACAGAATCGAACGGGCCGTGTTCTGTGTGCAATGCGTTCGCCAGGGCCAAACCGGTTGCACACGAAATCGGACCCGGCGCGGTCTCCGGGTACCGGTCCCCGGTGTTCACCGGCGGCGATCTGGTGTCCCATCGATGGATGGACGTCACCGCCTTCAACCAGCTCTCCGCCGCCCAACTCGGCACGTTCTCGCTCACACAGGTGAGAGCGTTGGGGGCGACCCCGGCGGGAGTGCACACGGAAGTCACCACCGGCCGATGGGAACGTCTCCATCCAGCCGTGTACGGCCTCGCAGGACACCACCAGAGCTGGCGCCGTGCGCTGTGGGCGGCGCACCTGCATGCGGGCGAGGACTGCCCCGTCGGCATGGACAGCGCCGGACGCATCCACGGCTACCCACAGGCGTTCAGGGGCACCGTCGACCTGCTGGTCGCGACCGACATGACACGACCACCCGACCACGTGCGCTGGTTCCGTCGTTCCGACGTCGAACCCGACGACATTTTGGAGCTCCCGGGGCTTCCACCGGTCACATCGCCGGTGCGCACCGTGATCGACCTGGCCGGTCGGATGCACGTCGCCACGCTGCGATTGCTGGTCGAGCACGGGCTGGTCGAACGTCACTACCGGATCGTCGACCTCGGGATGCTGCTGGACCGCGTCCGCCGATCGGGGAAGAACGGCGTGCGCCGAATGGGCCAGGTGCTCGACGACCTCGGTCCGGGCGAAGGGCTCAGTCGCTCTGAGCTGGAGCGGCTCGGCGACGCCGTCATCTCCTCGTCGTCGATCCCAATGCCTGTGCACGAGCATCCGCTGCCGTCGGAACGCGGTCGTCACGGCTTCGTCGACCGGTGCTGGCCGGAAGCGAAGTGGATCGTCGAGCTCGACGGCCGCAAGTGGCACCACCGCTTCCAGCAAGCGCTCCAGGACGCGGACCGCCGAACCGAAGCCCAGACGATGGGCTGGGAGACGACACAGCTGCTCTGGGAGCACTGCCAGGGCGATCCAGAGCGGACGGCTCGCTCGCTCGAGCTCATCTACGCAGACCGTATGCGCCTGTTCGGATGACAGACGCCGCTCTGTGTGTGGTGAGCGCGCCGCGGCCGAACGGATTGCACACAGAACGGGGGTCAGGTGCCGGAGATCGACACGTCGTCGATGACCAGCGAGCACGCGCCGCTGCCGCCGGGGGTCCACTCGAAGTCGCCGCCGACCTCCCGCACGTCGAGCAGGAGCCGCTGCAGGGTGCTGGCGATCGTCATCTCCCGCACCGGTGCGCCGAGCGCTCCACCGGTGATGAGCAGACCGTCCGCGCCGACAGAGAAGTCGCCCGACACCGCGTTCACGCCGGAGTGCAGCCCGGCGAAGCTCGTGACGTACAGGCCGCGATCGATCGATGCCACCAGCTCGTCGAACGAGCGCTCCCCCGGCGACATGACCAGCAGGTGGGCGCCCACACCCGGCAACGACCGCGCCCCACGTACGGCGGAGGCGGTGGAGCCCAGACCGGAACGGCGGCCGGTGTAGCTGTCCTGCAGGAATCCTTGCAGGACGCCGTGGGCGACCAGGTCGTTGCGTCGGCAGGCCAGGCCCTCGCCGTCGTACTCCTCTGCGGCGATGGAGTCCGAGCGCGTGGGATCGTCGGCGAAGCTCAGCAGCGGCGACGCGATCTGCTCACCCCGTCGATCGGCGAACGGCGAACGGCCCTTGAGCACGACGTCACCGCCCAGCATCCCGGTGACGAGCGACACCAGGGTGATGGCCAGTCGCGGCTCCAACAGGATCGTCATGCGGGCCGACGGGGGCTTGGTCGCCCCGAGCAGGCGCACCGCGCGCTCGACGGCGTCGGCGGCGACCAGGTCGAGGTCGAGGTCGGCCGGATCGAGCGACACGTTGACACCCCAACCGATCTGCGTCTCTCCGTCCGCACGCGCCATCGGCGAGGTCGACACCGAGCACGAGGCGCCACGATCGTGCACTTCGATCCCGCTCGTGGACACGACCGCGGATTCGCCCCAGCCGTCGTGGTACGAGGTGGTGCGCGCGCTCGTGACCCTCGGGTCGAGGCCGAGGGTGCGACGCTCCAGGTCGAGCGCCGTGTCGATCCTGGCCGACTCGGTCATCGCCACGACGGCGTCGGACCAGTTGTCCTGGGGAACCGACGCCACCCCGTCGGGCTCGGCCAGTCCGTTGAACTCGTCGGGCTCACCGAACGCGCAGTTGTCGCGCGCCTCGTGGAACGTCTCGGCCAGCACGTCGGGCTCCAGCGAGCCGCAGTGGGCAAAGCCCTGACGGCCGTCGCGGACCACTCGGATGCCCGCCCCGTCGGACGTGGCCGAGGTGAACGACTCGACGTCGCCACCGAAGACCTTGACCGTCGTGGAAGTCGACCGGCCGAGCACCACCTCGACCTGCTCGCCGACGCGGGCACCGCGGAGCACGTCGCGTCCGAGCTTGACCAGGTCGTCGCCGGTGCCATCCGGCACGCGCTCAGCCACTGGCCTCGACCTCCCTCCGACGGATCCTGTCGCCGATGCCGCTGGTCGCCACATGCCGTTCCACGGCTCCATCCTGACCGCGATCGCACCCGGCCGCGGCCACGTCGCCCGCCGTCAAGAGGTGACGATCAACTGCCCGACATCGTCACGTCGGCGATCGCCAGCGTCACCCCGGCGGCATCCCACGGGAAGTAGGTCAGGTCCGAGCCGACGGCGGTGACGTCCATCAGCATGCGCTGCAGCGTCGAACCGATCGTGACCTCGCGGACCGGCTCGGCCGTCTCTCCACCGCGGATGCGCAGACCCTCGATGCCGACGGACAGGTCGCCGGACACCGGGTTGACCCCGGAGTGCAGTCCGGACACCTCCTGCACCAACAGCCCATCACCGACCGCCCGCAGCACCTCGTCAGCCGTGGACGTCCCACCTACGAGGCGAGCCGCCCGGGGTCCGACGCCCGGCACCGACCTGTAGCCGCCGCGTTGGGCAGATCCGGTGGAGCGGGCGCCCGACGCCCGTGCCGTGTAGGCGTTGTGGAGGTACCCGGCGAGGACGCCGTCCGCCAGCAGCTCGACGCGCCGGGTCGCCAGACCCTCGCCGTCGGTGTCGTCGGCGGTGGGCGCGAGCGGGTCGGTCGGGTCGTCGACGAGCGTGACGAGCGGCGAGGCGACCGCCTCGCCCACCCGGCCGGCGAACGCCGAACGGCCGCGCAGCACCGCCTCGCCCGACAGCAGCTCGGCCACCAACCCGAGGAACTGCGACGTGACGTACGGGTCGAGCACCACCGTGAGGCGTTCACTGGGCGCCTTGGCGGCGCCGAGCATGGTGAGGCAGCGGCGGACCGCGTCGGCCGCCGCCGGCGCCACCTGCAGTTCCTCCGCGGTGCGACCGACCGAGAAGCCGAACCCGGTCGTGGTACCCGAGCCGTCCTCCGCCAGCGCCCACGCCCCGAGGTACGCGGACGTGTCGGCACCGGCCACACGGATGCCGCTCGTCGAGGCGATCGCTCCAGCGGCGACGGAGTCCGCGTAGTCCGACGCCTCCAGGCCCACCATCCGCGGATCGGCGGCGAGGATCCGACGCTCGAGGTCGACAGCGAGGTCGACCTTGGTCTGCGTGGCGACCCGCTCCAGCCGACCGTCGTAGAGCGCCAGCTCGACCGGTGCCACGCCGTCGGGCTCCGCGAGGCCGGCGTCAGGATCGGGCGTGCCGAACTCGGCGTTGTCGCGCGCCTCGGCCACGCACTCGGCGATGGCGGCGGGGTCGTCGAGCGCGCCCACCCACGCCAGCCCGGTCCGGCCGTCGCGGACGATTCGCACGCCCAGTCCGGCGGCATCGGACTCGACGAAGTGCTCGACGTCGCCGTCGGCGACGCGGATCTCGGTGTCGTGGCTCCAGCTGACAACCGCCTCCAGCTGCTCGTCGGGATGGGCACGATCGACGACGGAGTCCGCCAGTGAGAGCAGCTCGTCGGGCGTCACGGACGGTCTCGTGCGGTGATCACCGGCTCAGACTGCCACGCGTGGCGGGCGGCCGAGCACGGCATCGACACCGGGGTCCACCACGTGAAGGAGGTCGACGCCTCGGCACTCGCCACTGCTGATCTGTACGTCTTCAGCACCCCCGGTCGGGTCGGGAAGCCGATCCGCAGGATGCGGAGGTTCCTGCGCAGCCTCCAACTGCCAGCAGGCACCAAGGTCGCCGTCGTGACGACCGAGATGCGTCCAGGCACCGCGCAGGAGGATCCGCATCAGCGGGTGGCGCCGATCATGGACGAGCTGCTCGGCGACCACGGGTTCGACCTCGTGGCAGAGGAGCGCGTGTTCGTGACCGGGCTCAAGGGGCCGCTCGAGGACGGCTGGGAGACCAAGGTGGACGACCTCGTCGACAAGGTCGTCGCGGCGATCGGGCCGAGCTGACGTGCGCCCCGTGGCCGAGCGACGAGCGAGCGCCATGCGGATCAGGCGATCGCGGGTGTGGCCAGGGCGGCCGCGACGACCGGATCGAAGGGCGCGAACGCACCCGTCGGCAGCGGGGCCTGCACGACCCCGGCGGTGAAGTCGATGTCGTCGAGCGAGATCGCCTGGGGGACCGGGTTGTCGTAGGTGCGCAGCACGTAGCGGCGATCGGAGAGGTTCGTCACGGTCGACCAGAGGGTGTGGTCATCGCCGGACGGGTCGTCGCCCGAGCGGACGAACCCCTGGGGGATGTCGAAGTCGTCGAGCACGTGCAGCGCCGTGCGCTCAAGCTGCTCACCGGTGGCGACCGGTCGAAGCGACGCCGTGTAGGCGGTCGCCCGCACGAACCGCGACGGCGAGCTCGCGTCGCCGGGCAGCCCGAACATGCCGAGCCCCTGACCCATGGTCGACAGCCGCTCGTCGTCGACGGCCACCGTCGATGGGTTCAGGGCCGACAGGCCCACGTAGTTGCGCAGGTTCGTCAGGTGCCAGTCCAGGTGCGGCGAGTTGCAGGCGACCCCGATCGGGTTGTCGAACATGACCATCTCGCCGTCGCGCCACTCGACGACCGCTGAAGCGCCCGTCGCGTCGTGGAGGATCAGGTGCGCTGGTGGAGCGAAGCCGAACGGCCCGAAGACCCACGGCCACACGGTCGCTGCCGCCATCGTCGAGCGGGCTTCCGAGACCGTGGCGCAGGTGCCGAGGACGTAGGCGACGACGTCGACGATCGACATCAGGACCGACGGGTCCTGGCCGTCGGCGGGCGTGTAGTCGCAGAAGCCGGGCATGTAGAGGAGCCCCGCGTACAGCCCCTGCGTGTTGGTCCCATCGGTCAGGCTCTGCGGCCGGCCGAAGACGTCCATCCCGACGACGCCGTAACGGGCGGTCCAGGCCAGCCCCTGGCCGTCGTCGTCGCCCTCGATGCCGTCACCCGGCGCGACGCTGGTGGCGCGGAAGCCCACCGGCAGCACGGTCACCCTCGTCGCCATGTCGGTCGGGAACTCCATGGTCCGCCCGACGACGACGGTGCCGTCCGTGGCGGCGATTCGGAAGCTGGTGCACATGGTTCGACCCTTCTCGTGGTGCCTGGCATCAGCCGGGCGCGGTCGGCGTCCACGCTAGGGACGGCTCCGGAAAAGCGGTCTGTCCGCAGCGAGACCGTCGGGTCGTGGTGCTGCCGATCGTGAGCGGGTGGGCCCGGCGTCCTCGTGGCGCCGGGTCAGGCAGCTGTGCCACCGATGGTCAGCCGTGAGCCCGCAGGGTCGGGACGCCGACGCCCGACCCAGATCAGCGGTCGGGATGGGCCACGTCGACGACAGCGAGCCCGTGGATGCCCGCGAAGTCGTCCGGGTTGCACGTGTGAACCGGGAGATCGTTCGCAACGCAGACCGCTGCGATCATCGCGTCATAGGCGCGTGCCGCCGGCTTCCGCCCGGCGGCACGCAGCGATGCGGCCACCCGGCCGAAGCTCCACGCCGCTGTCGCGTCGAAGGGCAGCGGGTCGAAGTCGGCCTCGGCTTGTTGGACGTGCGCCTGGCGTGCTGCCCTCTCGGCGTCGGTCGTCGCGACCAGCGGGCCGACAGACAGTTCAGCGAGCGTGATCGTGGTGATCATCGGCTCGGCCGGCAGCGATTCGACATCCTCGATCCGGCCCAGGAGGATCAGCGTGCTCGTGTCGAGCACCCCTCGCGCCACGTCAGAGCCGCCCGGTCACAGCGCAGGATCGAGGACGTCATCGATGTCCCGCTGGAAGGTGTCAGGATCGATGTCGGGCAGCAGCGCCCACCGCCGCCTCAGCTCACCGAGCGGAACGGGCGACCGCGGCAACGCGACGAGCTCCGCCACCGGCGCGCCGTCGCGGGTGATCGTCAACCGCTCGCCGCGCTGGGCGCGCTCCACGACCTCGCCACCGTGGTTCCGCAGCTCCCTGATCGAGACGTCGGCCATGAGCCGAGTGTATCACCCGTGAGACATGAACGGTCCAGCTCCGCGGACCGAGGTCGAGCGGCTCCGCGGCCAGTCGAGCCGGCGGGCGATGAGCGGGGTGCGGTCCTCGGGGTGCGTCGGGATCTGGTCCATCGTTCCCTCTCGGATCGCTCTCCAACTGCCGGGTCCTGGTCGAGGTCCTCGGCTACGCCGATTCAGGCCGCGGTGCCGCCGATCGTCAGGCCGTGGGCCCGCAGGGTCGGGACGCCGTCGCCCACCGGGACGCCCTGGCCGTCCTTGCCGCAGGTGCCGGGCGCGCCCATGGCGAAGTCATCGCCGACCGCGTCGATGTTCGCCAGCACCGCCGGTCCGTTGCCGATCAGGTTGCCCTCCCGCAGCGGCTCGGTGATGCGTCCGTCCTCGATCAGGTACGCCTCGGTCATCCCGAACACGAAGTCACCGGTCGCGGTGTTGACCTGACCGCCACCGAGGTGGCTGATGTACACGCCCGAAGGTGTGTCGGCCACGATGTCGTCCGGGTTCGACTCCCCGCCGAGAAGGTAGGTGTTGGTCATGCGCACCATGGGCAGGTGCTGGTAGCTCTGGCGGCGACCGTTCCCACTCGAGCGTCGGCCTTCCTTGCGGGCTCGCAGGCCGTCCCACATGTAGTCGACCAGCACCCCGTCCTGGATCAGCACGTTGCGCTGAGCGATGCGGCCTTCGTCGTCGATCGCGAAGCAGCCCCATTCCCCGCCCATCGTCCCGTCGTCGACCAGCGTGACCAGCGGCGACGCCACCTGCTCGCCGACCCGACCGGCGAACACCGAAGCGCCCTTGTTGACGAGGTCCGCCTCGAGGCCGTGGCCGCACGCCTCGTGGAACATCACGCCTCCGCCACCCGGCCCGATGACCACGGTCATCTCGCCCGACGGAGCGGGACGAGCGGCGAGCTTGGTCAACGCTCGCCGCGCGGAACGCTGAGCGAGGTCGGCGACGTCGTAGCGCTCGAAGAGCTCGAAGCCGACCGTGTGGCCGACCGATTCCCGACCCGTCTGCATGCCGGTGTCGCCGCTGGCGACGCAGCTGACGGAGAACAGCGTCTTGACCTGGTCATCCGCGGCGAGCACGCCGTCGCTGTTGGCGACGAGGATGCGGCGCCGGCTGTCTGCGTAGCGGGCCGACACCTGTGTGATCGCACCGCCTGTGGCCCGGGCGGCTTCGTCCGCGGTCAGGAGGAGGTCCACCTTGCGAGCCTTGAGGACGTCGCCCGGGACGACGGCGACGAGGTTCGGCGCGGGCGCGTCGAGCAGGTCCAGATCGACCGCCCGTGTCCCCTCGCCGGCGCTGCGGCTCGCCGCCGCCGCAGCCTGCGCGGCGGCGATCAGGCCGGACTCGGACAGATCGGAGGTGTGGGCGAAGCCGGTGGAGTCGCCGACCACCACCCGGATGCCTGCGCCTCGGTCACGGCCGGACGTGAGCTCCTCGACCCGGCCGTCGTCGAGCACGGCGGACGAGGAGCGCTTGTCCTCCACGAAGACCTCGGCGAAGTCGGCCCCTCGGGCCAGGCCCGCGCCGATGACCTTCTGGACGGTCGCCACGTCGAGCAGCGGTTCGTTCGGGTGCACGGTGTCGCCGGGCAACATGGACTCCTGTGGGTCGGGTGCGGAGCACCAGCATGGCGCGGACCGGCAGGGTTCCCCGGCCGCACCCTCCGAGCGACATCCGGCCGGCCGTCGCCGCCAACCGCCCTCGTCCTCCAACGTCGGGATTGGGGACGGCTCGGTGCAGTGCTTATCGTGTTGTGCGTGTCGCTCCGCACCGGCCTGTCCGCCGTCGTCGATCTGATCGTCGCCGACGACGACACCGCGATCGCGATGCGCTCAGGCGAGGTCCCCGTGCTTGCCACGCCTCGCATCCTCGCCCTGGTCGAGGAAGCCACCCTGCGGGCCATCGACGGCCATCTCGACGACGGCGTCTCCACCGTCGGCATGCGGGTGCAGCTGGAGCACATCTCGCCGACGCCCATCGGCGCAGCCGTCCGAGCGGAGGCCAACCTGGAGAAGGTCGAGGGCCGCCGACTCGTGTTCCACGTGTCGGCCCGTGACGATCGCGGCCTGGTCGCAGCCGGCAAGGTCACCCGCGTGGTCGTCGACGTCGACAGGTTCATGCAGAAGGCACGCTGAGCAGCTCTCGACACTCGGGGCCGTCACACGTCACGCTCCGGAGGACGGACACCGGCACGGGGCCGGGGGAGCGACGCGAGTTCGCTGATCTCGTGTCCCGGTAGCGTGGGCACGGCCATGGACGCCGACTCAACGGACGAGCGAGCCGCAGCCCTTCGGGCCATCGAGCTCGAGGAGATCGGCGATCCCGCACGTCCGCCGTCGGTGCCTCGCAACGACGTGGGCCGCATCGCTGTTCGGATCGCAGTGAGCTTGGCCTTCCTCGCCGTCCTGTTCTGGCGGCTGCCCGAGGTGTCGATCGACGAGATGTTCCCCAGCCCCGACGCGTCGACGTGGGCCTGGATCGCCGTGGCGGTCCTCGTGCACCTCGTCGCCTACGCCCTGCAGAACCTGCGCTGGGCGACCGTGTCGGACACGCTCGGGATCGGCCTCCCGTTCCGCCGGCTGTTCAGCCATCTGCTCGCAGGCGAGTTCGTGTCGAACGCGCTGCCGACGTCGTTCGGCGGCGACGTGGTGCGGGTGATGCGCCAGGGACGCGACGTGGGCGACTACGCCGACTCGTTCGCGTCGACCAGCCTCGAGCGGCTCACGGGCTGGCTCGTCCTCCCGCTGCTGTCCGCTGTTGGCCTGGCGGCCGGCGCCGGCTTCTTGTCGCTCGGCGCGGCGAGCACCGTCGCGGTCCTCACCGACGTGCTCACCCTCGCCGCGCTCACCGGGCTGCTGTGGGTGGCCGGCCACCCCCGAGGTGCTGGTCGCCTGGTCGATCGGTCGGGCTGGCGTCGCTACCTGGGCGCCGTGCACCTCGGGATCGTCGCCTTCAAGGGACGTGGCGAGCAGGCGATGAAGGTCCTGGTCGTCGGCATCGGCTTCCAGCTCCTGCAGTGCGTGACCGTGTGGTGCTGCGCCCGGGCGTTGCAGATCGACGAGGTCACGCTCGTCGCGGCCATGGCGTTCTTCCCGCCCACGGCGGTCCTGCAGAACTTCCCGCTGACCCTCGGCGGCCTCGGGATCCGAGAGGGAGCGTTCGTGCTGTTCTTCGGCGCCCTGGGTGTCAGCGACAGCCGAGCGATCGGTCTGGGCCTCCTCGTGTACGTGGTGTTCGTCGTCTCCAGCCTCGCCGGGGCGCCGAGCTTCGCCCGAGGCGGTCTGGGTGGAGGGCGGCCGGATGAGCTGTCGGGTGACGACGGCACACAGCAGTCTGACGCTCCGCGAGCACCGGAGTAGCGTGGTCGCACCGATGGATGCGGACCACCAGAGAATCCTGGACACCATCAGCTCACCGGCGGACCTCGCCGAGCTGGACGAGTCCCAGCTGAGCCAGCTCGCCGGAGAGATCCGCGAGTTCATCGTCGACACGGTGAACGCGAGGGGCAGCGGCCACCTGGGCTCGAACCTCGGCGCGGTCGAGATCACCCTCGCAGTGCACCGGGTGTTCCGCAGCCCGCACGACGTCATCATCTGGGACACCGGCCACCAGGCCTACGTCCACAAGCTGCTGACCGGGCGTCGCGAGGCGTTCAGCACGCTCCGCGACGAGGGCGGGTTGTCGGGCTATCCCAGCCGGGCGGAGTCCGATCACGACTGGGTCGAGAACAGCCACGCCTCGACCGCGGTGTCCTACGCCCACGGCATGTCCACCGCGTTGCACCAGCGGGGAGAGGACGACCGAGAGGTCGTGGCGATCATCGGCGACGGGGCGCTCACCGGCGGCATGGCCTACGAGGGCCTGAACAACCTCGGCCACTCCGGCCGCAAGGCGATCATCATCCTGAACGACAACGGCCGCTCCTACGCCCCCACGGCGTCACGGCTCAGCGAGAGCCTGTCGAGGTTCCGTGCCTCTTCGGCGTACCAACGCAACCGGGAGCGCCTCGAGCGGGTCATCCAGGACGTCCCCCTCGTCGGCGGCTACATCGAGCGCGGCGTCGACGGCGCCAAGGCCGCGATCCGTGAGATGTTCGAACCCCCGGCGTTCTTCGAGCAGCTCGGCGTCCGCTACCTGGGCCCCTACGACGGCCACGACATCGCCACGGTCGAGACCGCGCTTCGGGCAGCGAAGGACATCGAGCAACCGGTCGTGGTCCACGTCCTCACCCGCAAGGGCCTGGGCTACGGCCCCGCCGAGGACGATCAGATCAAGCACATGCACGACGTCGGCGGCGTGAAGGAGGGTTCGTACACCGCTGCGTTCTCCGACGCAATCGTCGCCGAGGCCGAGACACGGCCCGAGCTCGTGGCGATCACGGCCGCCATGCCCGACTCGACCGGCCTGCTCCCCGTCGCCGCTCGCTTCCCGGAGCGGGTGTTCGACGTGGGCATCGCCGAGCAACACGCCGTGACCGCAGCGGCGGGCATGGCCATGGGCGGGTTGCGCCCGGTCGTGGCGCTGTACTCGACGTTCCTCACCCGGGCGTTCGACCAGGTGAACCTCGATGTCGGCCTGCACGGCCAGCCGGTGGTGTTCGTCCTGGACCGTGCCGGGATCACCGGCGACGACGGCCCCAGCCACCACGGCGTGCTGGACATGGTGCTGCTGTCGAAGGTGCCTGACATGACGATCTTCGCCCCGTCCGGCCTGGCCGAGGTCTCCCAGATGCTCGGCGACGCGCTGGACCTCTGCACCAGCGGGCCCGCTGCGATCCGCTTCCCCAAGACCATGCCGCCGGATCCGTCGGACCCTGAGCTGGGCGTCACCGGGAGCGGCCTGGCTGCTCGCCAGCTGCGCTCGGGCGCCGACATCTGCCTCATCGGCGTCGGCAAGATGCTCGCCACCGCCCGCGACGCGGCGGACAAGCTGGCCGCCGAGGGCCACGACGTCACCGTGTGGGATCCCCGGGTGGTCAAGCCGCTCGACCCCGACATGCTCGCCGACGCAGCGAACCACCGGTTGGTGATCACGATCGAGGACGGACTGCGCGACGGCGGCATCGGTGCCGCGATCTCCGATGCGCTGTCGCGGCTGGCCCCGGTCGACGGTCCGCTCGTCAAGGTGCTCGGCGTGCCGTCGGTCTACCTGGCCCAGGCCAAGCCCGACGTGATCCTGTCCCGGCTGGGACTCGACGCAGATGGCATGGTGGACGAGGCGCTCGCCTGGGTCCGCCGAGCGAACCTGCCCGCCTGACCGTTCGATCCCGCTCCTCCTGCAGGGAGCCGGGGAATCCGGACCGGGGCAGGACCGGGAAATCAGGAGTAGAAGGGGTTCTCTCCAGCGGCGTGGTCGGTGGCGTCGATCACCTCGGCCACCTCGGCGATTGCGTCCTTGATGGAGCGTCGGATGCCTTCGCGCAGCGTCGCCGCGCTGGCGGCACAACCCTGGCAGCCACCGCCCATGGTGACGTACACGTTGTTGTCGTCGTCCACTCCCACGAGCGTGGCGTACCCACCGTGGGATGCCAAGGCCGGGTTCACCGCCTGGTCCAGGAGTTGGTTGACCTTGTCGGGCAGCTCGCCCGTCAGCTCGACGTCGATCCCGGCGAGAGGGTCGGGCCGGTTGGGGTTGCGGATGACCAAGCCCCCTTGGGCGCTCGCCCGGGGCAGGTCGAGCTCAGCGCCACGGAGGCGGTCGACGGTCGCCGCCGGCACCATCACCGACAGGTCGCCGACGCGGTAGATGTGATCGTCGGGTGCCGCGGCGGCCAGCTCCTCGAAGCTCAGGTCGTACGCGTACTCCGCGCCCTTGGGGCCGGTGATCTCGACCCGGAGCGCCAGACCGTGCGGGTCGTCCTCCTGGTCGCGGATCCCGAGCACGGTTGCCATCGCTTCGTCGGTGACGGTCATCACGACCTCGAGGTCCTGCCCCGCGACAGCGCCGCTGTCGGTATCCCCTGCGACAGCGCCGCTGTCGGTGTGCTCCGAGTGGTCGGGGCTGTCGGTCAGGTCGGAGGTCTCGGTCGTGCTCATCCTGCGGCTCCATCAGATGGCGGCCAGCGCCGCCCACCCGTCGAATTTCTCCCATGCTAGTAGGAGAAATCCTGGGCGCTGCAGCCGCCGGCCGGTCGGGGGTCACAGCTGGAGGCCGCGCTCCTCCACCTCCGCCGCGACCTCCAGCCACCGCTCCTCCGCGACGGCGAGTCGGTCCGACAGCGACGTGAGCTCGTCACCCAGTGCCCCGAGGGCGACGTGGTCGCCGGACTCGGCCGCCGCACGCAACGACTCCGTCGTCGTCTCGTGCTGCGCGGTCAGCTGCGCCACCTCCCGCTCGGCGGCGCGGAGCTGGTTGCGCAGGTGCGTCGGACTCGACCGACCCGCCGTTCCCTTCGCCCGCGTCGCATCCCTCGCCCCTGCGTCCCCGTTCTGCTCTGCAGAACGGGGGGAGCGCGTGGATTCGGGAGCCGATGTCGGCGACGTCTCCGACCTGGCACGGCCGACCGCAGCGGTCCGACGGCTGCTGCGGACCGCCCGTCGCTCTTGCTCGTACGCCGCATACCCGCCCGGACGACGACCCACACCGGTCCCGGTGCCGCCGTCGACCACGACCACGTCCGCGACGGTCCGCTCCAGGAAGGCGCGGTCGTGGCTGACGACGACCAGGGCACCCGGCCACTCGTCGAGGAAGTCCTCGAGCTGGCGCAAGGTGTCGAGGTCGAGGTCGTTGGTCGGCTCGTCGAGCAGCAGCACGTTCGGCCGTTCGGCCAGCACGAGCAGCAGCTGCAGTCGCCGTCGCTCGCCGCCGGAGAGCAGCCCGATCGGCGCCCACTGGGCATCGCCGTCGAACCAGAACGCCTCGAGCAGCGCGGCGTCGGACCAATCCGCCTCCCGATGCCCACCGGTGACGGCGTCACGCACCCTCTGGGTCGGATCGAGCTGGCGACCGCGCTGGTCGTAGTAGCCGATCCGCGCCGTCGAGCCCACCTCCCGGCGCCCGTCGCTCGGCTCCAGGCGCCCGGCGAGCACGTCGAGCAGAGTCGACTTGCCGGCACCGTTCGGGCCGACGATGCCCATGCGCTCCCGCGGATCGAGGAGCAGGTCGACCCCGGTGAGGACGGCCGGTCCTCCGTCGAAGCGATGCCCGACGTCGTGCAGCTCGACGACCTTGTCCCCGAGGCGGGGTGTCCCGGCATGCAGAGGCAGGTCACCGGAGCGGGCGGCGGCCTGAGCCCGGCCCTCGACCAGCTTCGTCGCCGCCTCGATCCTGGCCTTGGGCTTGGAGGTCCGCGCTGGAGCTCCCCGACGCAGCCACGCGAGCTCCGATCTGGCCAGGTTCCGGCGCTTGTCCTCCTCCCGCGCCGCCAACTCCTCGCGGCGAGCCCGACCCTCGAGATAGGAGTCGTAGCCGCCGACGTGCAGGTGTCCGCGGCCGCGGTCGAGCTCCAGCACGTCGGTCGTGATCCGGTCGAGGAAGTGACGATCGTGGGTCACGAGCAGGAGCCCACCCGGATGCTCGATGATCCTGTCCTCGAGCCACGCGATCGCGTCGATGTCGAGGTGGTTGGTCGGCTCGTCGAGCACCAACAGGTCTGCCGGAGTGACCAGCGCTCGGGTCAGCGCGACGCGCTTGGCCTGGCCGCCGGACAGCGATTCGACCTCTGCGTCGAGCAGGTCGCCGATGCCCAGCCGGTCGGCGACCGCCGCCACCTCCCACTGCTCCACGTCGCGATCGGCGAACAGGTCGTCGCTCACGGTCGGGCCGTGGAGCGCCGGATCCTGGCCCAACACCGACATCCGCACATCGCGCCCCCGGCGGACGACTCCCTCCTCGGGTTCGACCGAACCGGCGAGGATCGCGAGCAACGTCGACTTGCCGGAGCCGTTGAGTCCGACGATGCCCAAGCGCTGACCGGTGGACAAGGTCAGCGACAGGTCGTCGAACAGCGGTCGACCGGGCCGGCTCGCAGCGATGCCCTCGGCGTCGAACAGGATCACCCGGCGTTCCTACCGGAGCGATCAGCTCGTCGCCAGACCGGTTGCCTCCATGCGGTTGACCAACCACTGGTCGAGCAGGTCGTACGCCACCTGCTCGGTGAGGAACGAGAGGTGGGCCAGGAAGAACGCCACCTCCTTGGGCGTGCTGACCGGGTCCACCTGGGCCACGCCTCGGCCGTCGGAGGGGATCCCGACGGTTCCGGTCCGGCGGACCTCGAGCTGGATGGGAGCGATCTCTGGGCCGACCAGCGGCAGATCGACCAACGCGGCCAACCGTTCGGTGTTGACGTTCGGCACGACCCAGTCGCCGAGTCCGTACTGCAGGAAGACCGGACGCTCAGCGTCTCGCAGGTGATCCAGCAGGTAGGTGTTGTCGGAACGATCGAGCAGCAGCGTGCCCAGACCCTGCAGCGCGGCGGCGTCACCGGCGCCCAGGCCCTGCGGGATGAGTCCGGAGAACAACGGCCACAGCACCGAGTGGTAGAGGATGTCGGCGATCCCGCTGCCGGGGACCTGCAGGTACGCACCCTGGAGCTCGTCCAGGTGCGCCACCGACGATGCGCCGAGCACGCCGCCCATCGACGTGCCCTCGTAGAAGAGGCGCGAGGTGTCGAGATCTGCCACGCCGTCGGGGGCCATCCATCCAGCAGGTCCGCTCCCGGCGAGGTCGAGGTCCGACATGTGCGTCGTGATCGCCTGCACGAGCGAGACGGTGTCGACCTCGCCTTGGATCGGCATGGATGCCAACCGTCCGAACGACGCCGGATTCAAGATGTCGAGGAGGAACCCGCCCTGGCCCTCCTGACGTGCCCCGTGGTTCGGCATGTCGATCCCGATCGTGGCCATCCCCCGTGCCGCGTTCGTCCCGGCCACGACGAGCAGCGTCTCCTTGCTCGCCATCAGGCCGTGGCCGTACACGACGACAGGTGCCCCGGCAGGACCCGCGCTCTGCGCGGGCAGGGTCATCATGAACGGCGCCCAGGCGTCGGTCGCCGGCCCCGGACGGGCGACACCGTCGGCATCGCGGAAGTCCGTCAGCCGAACCTCACCGAAGACCATCGCCGCGCCCGAGCCGACGAGGACCGGAGGGACCACCGAGAAGTTCCTGACCGGGTGGTCGGCGCGTCGAGCGGTCGCCACCATCGCCTCGAGGTCGCCCGTCGCCGACGAGGTGCTGCGGACCGTGAAGCGCGTCGCCGCCACCGTGGTGGGCCACCGATCGCCCTCGATGCGCGACAGGTCCTCGCTCACCGAGGCGATGAAGCTCCCAGCGGGACCGTCCATCCCGTCGGGCCGAGCCGGCGGCCCTGTGGGCGACGTGAGGCCATCGGCCAGCCGGGCGACGTAGGTGTGACCGGGTTCCCAGCGCGTCATCGGCCACGCCATGACGATCGTGCCCGCTCCCCCACGGAGGACGGAGTCGAACGACAGCTCGACGCGCAGGTCGACCGGGTCTCCGTCGGCGACGTCGAACGCCCGCACGACGTCGCCACCGTCGACGGGCAGCGAGGCGGGATCGACCGGGCGGTCCAGCTCGAAGATCACGGGGCCGACGGCGGAGAACCCATCGGCATCCGCCTGCACGTCGTCCAACTTGGCCCCTGGACCGAGCGCGTCCTGTGCTGCAGCCGGGATCAGGTCACGGGGCAGCGAGACCCGGCGGCCCGTGGGTGTCGACCGATCCTCGACGGTGAGCTGGTCGCTCGGATACGGCAGCGCACACGAGCGCACTGCGGCCGGCATGCAGGTGCGGGCGGTGCTGCCAGCAGGTGACCCCGGAGTCGGAGCGGGTGTAGAGGGCGGAGCGGCGCACGACGCCGCCAGCACCGCGGTCGCCGCGACGACCAGAGACCCCCCTCTGAGCACTCCCCCGAGCATGGATCGGACGGTAGCGCGAGCCGACCGGCGGGTGCGAGCCGCACGGTCGGCTCGGGTGAGCGGCGCGGGTGGTGATGCTCAGAAGCCGGTGGGCGGCGGAGGCGGCGGCACCGTCCCGGGAGGAGGTGGCGGCGCAGTCGGTTCGGTGGGCGCCGCCGGTTCAGCCGCAGGTGACGGCGGTGCCGGAGGGGGTGCAGCGGCACCGGGCGGAGGTGGCGGTGCGACGCCTGCTCCCGGAGGTGGCGGGACCGACTGCGTCGAACCGGGAGGCGGTGGCGCGGTGGCGGCGGCACCCGGGGGCGGCGGCGCAGCGGAGGACAGCGCGAAGTTCAGCGCGGTCTGACCCTCGACACCTTGGAGGTTCGAGATCGCCTCCTGCCGGAGCCGGTCGATGTCGCCCGGAGCGCGACCCGTCGCCTCCAGGTAGGACAGCACGCCCAGGTCGCGGAAGTACGGGTCGGCCGATTTGGTGGTCGGACCGCCGGCCATCGCCTGATCGGCCTTGGCCATCGCCTGATCCGCCAGGCCCTTGGCCTTGTCGAGGAATCCCATCGGTGCCTCCGTTCTGGGCCGCCCACGCTGAGCGGTCGGTGCTCGCTGGCGCTCAGCGTACCGACGGGCTGCCTGCGTCCGGTTGCACACGCGCAGCGTCAACCCCGCCGATCCCGGACGCCAGCGGCGCTAGCGTGCCGCCGCATGGACGACACGAGCCCCAGTGCTGCAGGACCCGTCACGGTCACGGTCACCGACGGTGTCGCCGTCATCGATCTCGACGACGGCAAGGCGAACGCCCTCGGCTTCGACGTCCTCGACGGGCTCGATGCCGCGTTCGAGCGGGCGCAGGCCGACGACGTCACGGCGGTCGTCCTGGCGGGCCGTGACGGGAAGTTCTCCGCCGGCTTCGACCTGTCGGTGATGACATCGGGACCGGAGCCCGCCCGCAGGATGCTGGGTCGCGGAGCCGAGCTCGGCCTGCAGATGTACATGTTCCCCAAGCCGGTCGTGCTGGCCGTGACCGGCCATGCCCTGGCGATGGGCGGCATCCTCCTGTGCTGCGCGGACGTTCGCATCGGCGCCGACGGACAGTTCAAGATCGGCCTGCCCGAGGTGGCGATCGGCATGCCGGTCCCGGCGTTCGCCGTCGGTGTGTGCCAGGACCGCCTGTCCGTGCCGGCGTTCACCGCGGCGATCCAGCTGGCCAAGATCTACACGCCGGCCGAGGCGCTCGCCGCCGGATTCCTCGACGAGGTCCTCGACACCGACGCCGTCGGGGTGCGGGCGAGGGCGATCGAGGTGGCCACCGACTTGGGGACGCGACTGCACTCCGGGCCGTTCCGAGCCACCCGTCGCACCGTTCGGGGTCAGGTCGCAGACCGTCTGAGGGCGGACCTGGCCGAGGACCTGGCCGCCTTCGACGTCAGCGCCTGAGCTCCGCCCGACGCGGGAGGAGGCTGTCGTCCTCTCGACCCGGTTCGGGTGTCGGGATCGAACCCAGGTCAGCCCGTCGCCGGGTCAGAGGCCGGTCAGTAGTCGAAGTCGCCGCGCGGCTTGCCGACGCACGGCTGGTCCTTGCACACGTTGTTGATCGTGCCGTCCGCATGGAAGAACGCCTTCTTCTGTGCGATCACCTGCGGCTGACGACGCGGCATCTCGTGCGGGTCCTGGCAGGCGACGTCGGTCTCTGCCGCTGACCCCTGGCACTGGGCCTGGTAGGCCGAGCTCATCGTCGGCGTGATGTTGCCGAGCGGCGGCGGCAGCGTGCCGTCGTACCAGTAGTAGAGCGCCGAGCCGTCGAGCGGGAACTTGCGGATCGGACCGAGGTTGTAGAAGAAGTCGTCCTGGGACGTGGTGACGCCGAGCATCGGCTCGACGTCGTCACCCAGCGTCGGCTCGTAGATCGGGATCCGCAGCGTCCGGGCGATGTTGTCGGCGGTGATCGTGGCGACCTGGTGGTCGCCGAACGCCACGGTCATCAGGACCTGGTGGCGGGGGGTGCGGTCATAGGCACGGTCGGTCAGGTGCTGGACGTAGCCCGCGGTCTCACCGCGGTCCCAGAGCATCTGCAGCACACCGAAGACCAGCTGCTGCTCGAGCGGGTCGGGGTAGGCGCCTTCGAGGACGGGCAGGAAGCGGTTGAAGTCGGTGCTGCGCTGCAGCAGCGTCGAGTAGTTCATGCCGCCGACGCCGAGGACCGCCTTGGTCCACTCGGTCGACACGGCGGTGACGGCCCCGCCGAAGATGGCGCCCTGGCTGTTGCCGTCGTAGTACGCCTCGGCGTTGTTCAACATGTTGGCGCCATCGCTCGTCTGGAACTCCGCAGCGGCACCGAGGCCCGCGAGGTGGGTGAGCAGGCGGCCGAGGAACAGGTTGTTGAGCATCGCCTGCTGCAGCCGGTCGGGGATCGACGGGAACAGGTTGATGTTGCCAAGTGCGGATGCGGCGTAGCTGGTGTCCGCACGGGACATGCCGACCGTGTCGGTGGCGCAGTACACCGAGTTGTTCTTCGCGACGGTCTCCTGCACCTGGCTGCTCACGACCTCTTCGGCGCCGCCGAGCAGCCCGTGTCCGTACACGACAGGGACGGCCTCGCCCGTCGCTAGCCCCTTCTCCGGCAACGAGCACGTGAAGTTCGCGGTCGCGGTGCCGGTCGAGATGGGCAGCCCGTTGAGCGGGCTGTAGGTCATGACCGATCCGGGTCCGCCGTCACCGCTCAGGTACGACGGCACCTCGAAGGTGCCGCGCACGACTCTGCCCACGCCGTCGCGCAGACCCGAGGTCTGCACCTCGGCGACCTTGTACGCCGGCGGAAGGCCGGCGAGCTTGCCGAACGCGTCGTCGCGCATCGCGAGCACCCGACCGGCGAGCGACTGCTGGGACGCCACCGTGAAGGTCCAGGCCAGGTAGAGGCCCTCACGGGCGACGCCGGCGGAAGCCATGCGGGGGAAGGCCACGTTGAACGCCCGTTGACGCTCAGCGATGCGGGCATCGCCGGTCTCGTTGTTGTCCCGGATGGCCTGGAAGGTGATCGGCGCCGGCAGCGGTGCACCGTCGGTGCCGATCAGGTGGCGGAAGGCCACGGCGAACTGGTGCGTCTCGATCAACGAGGTCGCGGGGCGGAGGATCAGCAGGCGATCCGCGTCGTTGGTCGCCCGTGCATCCATCTCCGCCCAGTGCGGCACCAGCTGGCCGGTCGTCAGGTCCACGATCGCTGTCGCTGAGCCCTCGGTGACCGAGAAGCCGATGTCGCCCTCGGACGGAAGCGCCGTCCTGGTCGGATCCAGGCCCGGCACGTACGCCAGGATCGGCGTCGACGGGCTCCAGCCGTCGTTCAGGTTCCAGAGGCTCGGGTCGAGCGTCACACCGGAGCTGTTGGGGAGCTGGCCCGTCGGGAGGTCGATCCGCTTGTGCGTGCCCGTCGAGTCGTCGGCCCGGGTGTGGAAGTCGCTCGGGAACGGCAGGAGGCAGTTCTTGTCGCTCAGGACCTCGCAGTCCTGAGGGATCCGGGCCAGCGCGGATTCGAGCCGCGCCTGGCGTTCCGCGCTGAGCGGCTCGGGCGTGGGCGTGTCGGTCGAGATCTGCGCCGCAGCGGCCACGGTCGTCGTCGGATTGCCCTTGTCGATCTCGCCGCTGATCGCGGGAGCAGGGGTCTCGGCGTGCTGACACCCGACGGCAACCACCACGAGCGTGGTCAACAGTGCGGTGAGGCGGAGTCGGACGGTCACAGCGTTCCTCTGTCTCGGCCGGTCATACCGCGGGCGACCCTAGCCAAACGCGACGCCCGGCGGGAAAACGGCGGGGCGGACAGCGGGGTTCCCGCTCCTCGATCAGCGCTGACTGCAGACCGGCCACGCCCGCTTGCCCTGCAGGCGCAGCAGCGCCAGCGCCCGTGCGTCCTGCTCCGCAGGTGATGCTGCGGCCGGGTCGCCGCTGCCCCCGACGCCCTTCCAGGTCTGGACGCTGAACTGGTAGGCGCCGCGGTACCTGCCGGTCGAGCTGACGATCGAGTAGTTGCCATGCGACTCGCACTGGCGAACCCTGGCCAGGAACGCTGCCTCCTCAGCGGTCGCTCCGCCGCCTGAACTCGACACGCCGAGGCCCGCGGCACTCGAGGATCGGGCGGCGGTTCGCGGTGCACGCGTCGGACCCTGCACGACGGCACCCGACGGCGCTCCCTGCTGGGCTTCCGACCGCCGACGAGTCGACTCGGCGACCGCAGCGGCTCGGGTCCGTGCAGCGACCGCAGCGTCGAGCGCAACGAGCGCGTCGCGCTCCGCGGCCGAGGTCTGCACCACGTCGCTGCGAGCCTGGTCCTCGGCGGCACGCGTCCGGTCGAGCTCCTGTGCGACGGCCTGCTGCTCCGGATCGTTCTGCGCCTGCAGCTGCTCGTAGCGGTCGACGGACTCCGAGACCTGACCGGCCCCGCCGGCGACCATGCCGACCCGCCACGACACCGCCGCCGCCTCCTCGGGTTCGAGGCTCGCCTGCAGGATCTTCGTGCGACCGCCGTCGATGAACGCGGCGACGGCGAGCTCACGGACCTGGCGGTGCGCCTCGGCCAGCTGCTCGGTCGCCGCAGCGTCGGCACCGGCGAGCTCCGAGGTCCTCTGCTCGAGCTCACCTCGTCGGGCCGAGGCCGCCGCGAGTCGCGCTTCTGCGCCCTGACGTGCGGCGGTCGACGCGCTCGCCTGCTCCCGTGCCTGTGCGACCGGATCGAGGGCCGCTACCGCCGGGACCGTCCCGACCACCAGGCCGACGGCAGCCGTCACCGCCGCTGCGAACAGGGCGGCGCCATCCCGTCGAGCACGCACCCACGAGGCCGTGGCCGGTCGGAGAGCTCGAGCGCGATCGGGTCGGTGGGCGCTCGGGCCGGGCAGCAGAGGGGTCACGGTGGGGCAGTCGTCGATGAGGGGCGGCACGGTTCTTCGCAGCGGGCGGAGGGGTTCGGGGGCCGATCCTGGGTGTTGACGGGACCGTGACGCGGGGCCGGCAGTCTGTCATCGGTCCGTCACGACGGAAAGCCCGTCGCAACACAGAGCCGTCGATGCTCCATCGGCACGATCGCACCGGAAGTGAAGCCGGGCCCCGAACTCCGGGTCTGCCTGTCGCTTCGGCGACCGGAACGATCAGGTCGACAGCCAGAACAAGACCGGGCGCGGCTCAGCGGCGACGGCGACGCAGGAGGAGCAGCAGGAGCAACGCGGTCACCGCCGCTGCTCCGACACCGATGCCGACGAACGCGACCGCACGGTTCGCTGCCGGTTCGGGCGGCCGATCGGCCACCGGCACGGTCGAGTCGCTCGCTGCCACGGCCCTCAGGTGGCGGTCCACGGGTTCCGCCTCTCCCGGCGCGTCGACGGGCTCGGACACCGAGGCGGGAACGGGAGCGATCACGTCGGGGTCGGCAGCACCTTCCACGTCCTGGTCCGGCCGGTCGGTGGGTTCGGGCCGGTCGGTGGGTTCGGGCCGGTCGGTGGGTTCGGGCCGGTCGGTGGGTTCGGGCCGGTCGGCGGGTTCGGGCCGGTCGGAAGGTTCGGGGTCGAGCAGCGCCTCGACCGGCGCTGGCTCGTCGCCGCCGGCATCGGGTCGGGGGCGCTTGGGGTCGTAGCCGGCCATCAGATCTCCGTGTGCGTGGTCGCCGACCCGACGGCCGACAGGTCGATCGTGGGAGTGGGGAGCTCGGTCACGGCCGGAGCGACCCGGTCGACCTCGAGCGCCCGGGCGAGTGCCGAGAACTGATCACCGGACTCCGACGCGCCCTCCCGCCGGAGCAGGTGGATGGGCGACGACTGCGCCGCGGCCTCGGTGAGCGCCGCCCGCATGGAGATGGTCGGCCCGAGGAGCAGGTCGCCGTGGGTCTGGCGCAGCTGCTGGTACCAGTAGGTGGCGTCGCGCGTCCGCCCCAGCCGGTTCACCACGATCCCGGCGATCTGAGGTCGACCGTCGCGACGGTCGGCGATCCGACGCACGTTGCGCAGGATCTGCTCCACGCCGTCGAGGCTCCACGCCGCCGGTTCCGCCACGATCAACACCCGGTCCGCTGCGAACAGCGCGTTGACCGTGAGCAGCCCGAGCGACGGAGGGCAGTCGATGATCACGTCGTCGTAGCGACCGGCAACACCCTCGAGCGCCACGTGCAGTCGGTCCTGCGCGCCGATCGGATCGGTTGCGAGCTGGTGCTCCTGCTGGGCCAGACGGGGCGAGCTGGGAACGATGTCGGGAGCATGGCCGACGGGCGGGTCCCAGCCCGAGGACCGGATCGCGCCCGACGCTGAGCCGGCGCGGTCCTGCGCCAGGACCTCGTCGGTCGTGGTCACGGCGTCGAACACGCCCAGCCCCGTCGTCGCGTTGGCCTGCGGATCCATGTCGACGACGAGCGCTCGCCGGCCGCGCATCATGGCCGCCGACGCAAGTCCGAGCGCGACCGTCGTCTTGCCGACGCCGCCCTTCTGATTGACCACAGCGAGGATCCCCATGGGCCAACGGTACTCCGACGGCGAACCGGTGCCGTTCCATCGAGTGCCCCACCCACGGCGCTTCGACGCCGACGAGGTCCCCATCGACGACCACCGACGGTGCCCGAGCGCCACGACGGCGCGCTCGACTGGTCCCCGACCGACCGGCGAGGCAGCCTGCGGAGGTGCCCGAGCTGCCAGAGGTCGAGACGATCCGTCGACAGCTCGCGCCTCGGCTCGTGGGTCGATCGGTGCTCGACTCGTGGGCGTTCCCGTCGGCCAAGTTCGACCAGGCACCGACGGCCGTCGGACACCGGATCACCGACGTTGGGCGTCGAGGCAAGTACCTGTTGATCGGACTCCGACCGCAGGGGGCCGACGGCGAATCGATCGCCGTCGGCGACACCGGCGAGCGCGACGAAGCGGCCGAGCTGGTCGTCCACCTCGGAATGACCGGCCGGCTCGCGCTCGACGCCGACGCCGACCACGCCGCGGCGACCGACCCGCACCCGCACCTGCGCGCCTGGTGGTCCCTCGACGACGGACGACGGCTGACGTTCCACGACATCCGACGCTTCGGTCGCATCGCCGTCGTGGCGGCCGGACGCTACGACGACCTCCCCACGCTGGCGACGCTCGGGCCCGAGCCCGACGACGACGCCTTCACGGGCGAGTGGCTGCGAACAGAGATCAACCGGCGACGACGCCGGGTCAAGACCGCGCTGCTGTCACAACGACCCGTCGCCGGCGTCGGCAACATCTACGCGGACGAAGCGCTGTGGCGCGCCGGCGTGGACCCGAGGTCGCGACGGCTCACGCGTGCCGCTGCCGGTCGCCTGCGCGACGCGGTCCGCGACGTCCTGCGTGAAGGGGTCGACCACGGCGGCACGACGTTGCGCGACTACGTCGATGCCGAGGGTGCGGCGGGGACCAACCAGCACCGCCTGGACTGCTACGGCCGAGCGGGACAGCGCTGCCACCGCTGCGACACGACCCTGCGGGGCGCGATGCTCGACGCACGCTCGACGACGTGGTGCCCGACCTGTCAGTCCTGACGACCTGAACCGACCGACCTGAACCGACCGACCTGAGCCAGACCGGACCGAGCCAGACCGGACCGAGCCAGACCGACCTGAGCCAGACCGGCTCGATCCTCAGCTGTTGACTCGGCGCCGACCCACGACGAAGGTGGCTGTGTTAGGTTGCGGTCTCGTTACGAAATCCTCCGGGGGAACCCGATCCTCCGGGACGGGTCGAGCCGGCCCAGCAGCGTCACCGGCACATCGCCACCCGCTCCGATCACCCTCTCGCCGCCTCGTGCACCACTCCGCTCCGCACTCCACGACGACCCGCCCCGCACCGGCCCGTTCCCGGCGCGGACGACCGCTGCTCGCGATCGCCGCGATCGCAGCGACCGCGTTGGCGATCTCGCTCGTCCCGGCCGACGCCGCATCAGCCGACGACCCCAAGGGTTCGAGCCTGGCCGAGCTGCAGAAGAAGCGGGACCAGGTGCGCGCGCAGAAGGCGTCCAAGGCGTCAGAGGTCGACGGGCTCAAGGCGACGGACGCTCAGGTGACCTCGGCGCTCGGAGCGCTCAGCGCCCAGGTGAGCGCTCAGCAGGACCGGGTCGAGGAAGCCCAGCGTGCGGTGACCCAGGCCGAGTCGGAGAAGTCCGCAGCGGAGGCCGCTCAGGTCCAGACCCAGCAGGACCTCGACGACCTGACGACGCGCATGAAGACGTCTGCTGTGCAGGCCTACGTGACGATGGGCAGCTCCGATCCGATGTCGAGCGTCGGCGTCGATGACGTCAACGACGCCGTCACCAAGCGCACCTTCCTCTCGGTGCAGGCCAACGAGAACACCGACGTCGTCGAGCAGTTCCGCTCGAAGCAGGAGGACCTCGAACTGCAGCGGGCGGCAGCCGCTGCCGCGGCCGAGCGGGCGGCCAGGAGCAAGACGGCGGTCCAGGACCGCCTCGGCGACCTGAACGCCGCGTACGCGAAGCAGCAGGCGTTCGCGGCCCAGGTCGACAGCCGGATGGACCGAGCGCTGGCCGAGGCCGACTCGCTCGCCGACCTCGATGCCAACCTGTCGTCGTCGATCTCTGCCAAGCAGGCCGAGATCGCCAAGGCGCTCGCAGCGCAGCGCGCCGCCGCAGAGGCCAGGGCCAAGGCCGCCAAGGTCACCCTGACCGCTCCCAGCGCGAGTCGCGGAGGCGGAGGCGGAGGCGGTGCACCTGCGGTCATCTCCGGCGGCGGCGACATCGTCAGCGTCAACGGCATCCGCGTGAAGTCATCGATCGCCGGGCAGCTGCAGGCGCTGCTGAACGCCGCGTCCGCGGCGGGGATCAACTTCAGCGGCGGCGGCTACCGCGATCCGGCCGGCCAGATCGCGGTGCGCCGCAACAACTGCGGTAGCAGCGACTACGCGATCTACCAGATGCCGGCGTCGTCGTGCCGACCGCCGACAGCCCGACCAGGCAGCTCGATGCACGAGCAGGGTCTGGCCGTGGACTTCACACAGAACGGCTCCACGTTGAGCCGGGGCAGCTCGGGCTTCGCGTGGCTCAAGGCCAACGGGGCCTCCTACGGCTTCCACAACCTGCCGTCGGAGCCGTGGCACTGGTCCACCAACGGCAACTGAGCATCGCGTCCGACGATCTGCTCCACGGTCGGCGAGCTGCGACGCCCTCCTCATCATCGGAAGATCCGACGGTTGTCCCCGCTGGACGTCCGGGACCTGCCACCATCAGGAGCCATGTGCTCCGACGACATCCCACGTGGCCTCGTCGCCACCCCTGAGCCCAGTCGCCGCCGGTTCCTGCAGTCGGCAGGCGCTGCCGGTGGCCTCGTCACCGCAGCGGCCCTCGCGGGCTGCACCGAGGACGTCGGCACGTCGAGCGGCTCCGGTCATCTCGGAGCGGACGAGGCGATCATCGAGCACACCTACACCGGGCTGTCGAAGCGCAGCGAGGGACTGACGCTGCGGAAGATCATCGAGAGCTCCGACGCGGCGGCGCCGGACAACCAGCTGCGCGGCGTCCACCGGATGCTGTGGGACGTCGGGACCCAGCAGCCCTATGTGGCCCTGTCCTTCGACGACGGCCCCGATCCGCGCTGGACGCCACAGGTCCTCGATGCGCTCAAGGCGGCCGGGGCCCAGGCCACGTTCTTCATGATGGGCTACAACGTCGACCGCCACCGCGAGCTCGCCCACCGCGTGCTCGACGAGGGCCACGAGATCGGCAACCACACCTGGTCCCATCAGGACCTGGCCTTCCAGGACCCCGAGAGCACCCGGGATGAGATCGTCGACGGCAAGCGGGCGATCAAGGAGGTCCTCGGCGTCGACACCGTGTGGTTCCGCCCGCCGCGCGGCGAGCTGTCGGGTGCGGCGCTGCGGATCCTGGCCGAGGAGAACTACGACACGTTCCTCTGGTCGGTCTCTCGCAACGTCCCAGGGGTCGGCACACCCGAGCTGGTCGCGGAGCACATCGTCGAGCGACTCCGACCGGGGTCCATCATCGACATGCACGACTCGATCGGGCGGGGGCTGTTCCTGCCCCAGGACGACCAGATCGTGGTCACGTTGAAGGCCAAGCGTGACGTCGACGTGGCCGCCGTGCCGCAGATCCTGGAGCAGGGCATGGCCGCCGGGCTCCAGTTCGTCACCATGTCGACGCTGCTCGATGCCGCCGACGCGCCAGCAGCGATCACGGCCGCGACACCGGAAGACGAGAACCTCCCGGCCGGCCCGACCACGACGCCGCCGCGACCGGTGCCGGTCTGAACCGGGACGACCGATCCGGCAACGCCGACCCTCGAGGCTCAGCGCCGGTCGTCGTTGCCGTCGCCGAAGACCCGAGCCGCCAGCGTCTCGTCCGCGTACACGACCTGGTCCCGTCCGAGCTCCTTGGCTCGCAGCAGACCCGCATCCGCCACGCGCAGGATCGACGCGGCGTCACGACCCACCGACGAGTGCGTGATGCCGAACGAGCACGTGAACTCGGGCACCGTCGACACGGCCAACGCCTGGGTCAGGCCGTCGCGCACGCGCTCGACGGCCTCGATCGAGGTGGTCACCGACATGTTCGGGTAGACGAGCACGAACTCCTCGCCGCCCAATCGGGCGATCACGTCGTTGCCCCGGACCTTGTCGCGCAGCACCTGGGCGAACAGCTGCAGGGCGCGGTCGCCGATCTCGTGGCCGAACGAGTCGTTCAACCGCTTGAAGTTGTCGAGATCCGCGAGCACCAGCACGAAGGGCGTCGAACGTTCGATGAGCGACGCGAGCTGCGACTCGAGGAGGCGACGGTTCGGCAGTCCGGTCAGCTTGTCGGTCGCGGCCTCGAGCCGCGACGTCTCGAGCGCGCGCAGCGCGCCGAGTCGATTGCCGAGCTGCGTCGAGAGCGTGGCGAGCTGACCGACCATGCGATCGCCCGGAGGGTGGCGATCGGCAGCGACGGTGTGCAGGACACCGACCGGCCGGCCGGCGATGCTCACCGGCACGCACGCGGCCGAGCACGGGCCGTAGGGACGGCCGCGCAGGCGCGGGCAGGCGTTGATCGACTCGGAGCTGTCGAAGACGACCGACTGGGCACGTCGGATCGCGACGCAGCCCGACACCTCTTCGACGGGGCAACCGGGAAGCGGCTGGCGGCGGTTGGCGGCGACCACGGTGAGCTCCGTGGAGCCGTGCGGCGCGAGCAGGAGCTCCACCGGTCGGTCCGGATCGACGATCGCCAGCGCCTGGTCGGCCACCTCGTGCGCAGCCGACTCGTCCTCGGCCAGGTCGAGCGCCTCGAAGATCATCCGACTCTGCGCACCCCACTCGGCGTGTTGGCGGAGACGACGGAGGTGCCCCTGGATCGCGGCGATCGCCCCGTCGAGCTCCTCGGCGAGCGCGTCCACGTCGCTGGGCCCGCTGCGACCGCTGCGCGCTCCGAGGTCCCCGTCGCGCATCGCGGCGGCGACCTCTCGCAGTTGACCGACCGGCTCTGCGAGCTGTCGCCGGAGTCGATCGCGCTGGCGCGCCACGAGCACCAACGCCACGACGGTCGTCGGCACGATCACTGCGGCCTGGACCGCGACGAGCAGGGCGACGTCGTCGGACTGCACCACGAGCGCGCCGAGCAGCACCGACAACACAGCGCCGGCGACGAACACGCCGGCGATGGCCGCCGTCATCATGCGGACGGTCCGCGAGACCGGACGCCGGGCCAGCACCTCCATGCGTCGCTCGACCTCGGCGGGTGCTCCTGCCCGGGGTACCGGCGGGTCGACCACGTGGGCCGACGGCGCCGCTCCGGTCGGAAGGTCGCTCAGGTCGATCAACTCGTCGCGGACTCGCACGACACCGGTCGTCGACAGGCGGTCGGCGTCGTCACCGTCGGCCGGCGCGGTCGCAGCGGCGGTCGGGACAGCTGGAGCCTGCACTCGGCGCTCTGGCTCCAGCGGGTCGGACGCGGCCGACCCGACACGCTCGTCGGGGTCGTCCCCCGGGTTGCTCGCACCGTCCGCCACAGATCTCCCAGCACTTCCCCAGCGACGTGCCGATGCACCGATCAGCGACGCCGTGGGCACAGGGTACACAGCGACCCTGGCGCCTCGTGAGAGGTCGATTCCCCACCTCATGACTGCCCTACGTGAGCATCCGACCACGATGCGTCGAGAAGACCTGAGGAAACGTTCCCGCCAGGCCACGACCCCCTTGCGCCACGACCCGGATGCAGCGTATTCATTCGACCGCACAAGATGTGTCGTCCGTCTCGCCACCAACGGCGACGATGGGCTGCGGGAGGCGGATCGGCGCGAAGCCGATGCGTCACCGGCTGGGGCTGCCGGCGACACGCACCAGGGTCTGGAGGGCCGTCATGTCGAGGTTGTTCACTGCGAAGGGCACGCGGGTAGCCGTCGCAACCGCACTGATCGCGACGGTGTTCGCGATCGCCTCGGGCACGCCGACCTCGGCGGCGCCGCAGACGAAGACGTTGACCGGATCCTGCGTCGGGGCCGACGAGGCCTCCAAGGGCATCCTCGGAGTGCTCGGCGGCGCGTTGACGATCCCCTTCGACGTCACCTCCGACGTCCCGGCCCAGCTCGACCCCGAGGCGCCCGACCAGCCGATCGCCTTCACCTGGAGCGTCACGATCTCGCCGGACATGACCAGCAAGGTCGCGGCGATCGATCCCCTGCTGAGGATCAAGGACATGGTGCTCGACATCGGCGTCAGCGGTCCGACCGCCACCAAAGAGGTGCAGGGTCGTCCCGCCCCGGTCGACATCGCCGTGACCGCCGGCCAGCCGGCGACGGTGGCCATGGGTCCGTTCAGCGGCTCCCTGACCGAGATCGGCAAGGGCGGCATCATCAAGTACTCCGCCAAGTCGATCGCCCTGAC
>JACDJB010000657.1_pt1 | contig 32968 bp, 27 predicted proteins | sample 7454121 | NCBI WGS metagenome assembly JACDJB01 (sample SAMN14253290, study PRJNA609438) | sludge metagenome | isolation source: sludge after 25d culture with pyrite | collected 2018-12-20
AGATTCATTTCCATTAATTTTCTGAAAACAACAAATTTCAATGCTGCAATTTTTATCAGACGGAATTTTTTCAGTCGTAAAAACATCCGCAGAAGTTTTGATTCATCTGCAAGAAAAGGATATTTCCCTGATTTGAAAAGCAAATACAAATTGCGGACGCTTTCGGCTGTTTTTTTCAGGTAAGTGTGGTTGTCATCCAGCCCTTTATGAAGTAATGGGTTATCAATATGTTGAAAAGTAAAGCCTGCTTCATGCAACGCATGACCGAATAAAGTGTCTTCATGCCCGTATCCGGCAATCGATTCATCAAATCTTATTGTACAAAAAACTGATTTGGAAATCAGGAAATTAAAGGTGGCAAAATTCTCCTTATCGTGAGGTTGCAACAGATAAGCCAGATTCGATTCCCTTTCACGGCCATATTTCAGCCGCAGACTAAATGCCGGATTCTGACAGGCCGGGTCGTATGCTGTTCCGCCAATCACAATCACTTTCCCCTTGCAAAAAGGAAGGTATCTGAAGAGATAGTCTTTTTTACAGACAGCTGCGTCGCAATCCATAAAAAGAAGAAACGAAAACCTGGCTTCATCAGCAAGTCGGTTTCGGATAGCAGACCTTCCGATATTATACGGAAGGACAATATGCCTGCAGTGATTTAACGAACTAATTTGCTGATTTTTGACGAGAAATTGATCAGAACCGTCTTCCATAACAATTATTTCATACTGAACACCCAATTCTTCTGCCTGAATATGCAGATCGTTTACCAATTGAGTAATATCGTAATTGTATGTAGGTATCAGTATGGACAACATCCTTTACTCAACATTAATTGTATTTATGTGAAAGATTATTTCGTTCTTATGCTTTTATGCTTGCAAATATAAGCATTTCTCACTAAAGAAAACCATTTCTTAACTTGTGAAAAATAGTATAATTTGTTAATTTATTATTATAAATCAGCATTTGCATGTATATACTGTAGTTTTTTGTAATTTTGGAGCCCGTAACAAAAACGGATTATATATAATCATCAAGCATGTCTGTTTCTGCTCCCACACATATACTCAGCACTGAGAAAATAGGAAAACTGATCTGGCAATATTCTATTCCATCCATCATAGGCATGGTGGTCATGTCACTGTATAATATTGTCGACCGTATCTTCATCGGCCAGGGTGTGGGCGCTCTAGCCATATCCGGTTTGGCGTTGACTTTCCCTTTCATGATATTACTGATGGCATTCGGCATGTTAATCGGAGCTGGTTCTGCTTCGCGCATATCGATAACACTGGGAGAGAACAATATTGAAAAGGCCGAAAAGATATTGGGAAATGCACTAACGCTCACCATCCTGATATCAGGAACAATATCAATACTTACCTATATCTTCATGGGTGATTTGCTGCGTTTGTTCGGCGGGACAGATGAGACTATCGGCTATGCGGAGGAATACATGCGCATTATCGTACCTGCATCTGTTTTTTCTGCCATCAACTTTGGTTTCAACAACATCATGCGGGCAACCGGTTTCCCTAAAAAAGCAATGTACACAATGCTGATTAGCGCCATTATCAACGTGGTGCTTGATGCTTTATTCATTTTTGTGTTCGATTGGGGAATACAGGGAGCAGCGTGGGCAACTGTTATTGCATATACAGTTGGCAGTATCTGGGTAATGAGTCACTTTTTTCTTCCGGGATCACAAATCCGGTTTAAAAAAGCTTACCTGAAACTTGAAAAAGATATTGTAGGCGCCATCGTGAGTATCGGTATGTCGCCTTTCAGCATGCAACTGGCATCGAGTCTGGTAATTATAACGGTCAACACTACCTTGTTGAAATACGGCGGAGACCTGGCTATCGGAGCCTACGGTATCATCAATAGCTTATTGACATTAGCCATTCAAATTGTACTGGGACTGAATCAGGGAACACAGCCTGTTGTCGGGTTTAATTACGGAGCCAGACTTTATGACCGAATGTTCAAAACACTTAAAACTGCCATCATCATCGCGACCATACTGACCAGCGGGGCCTTTCTTTCCGGTTTGCTCCTCTCCAGATTTTCCGTGAGTCTTTTTACTTCCGACGCTGAACTCATCCAAATAGCCTCCAATGCGCTGAAAATAGTGATATTCATGTTTCCGTTGGTTGGTTTTCAAATTGTCATCAGCAACTTTTTCCAGTCAATCGGGAAAGCTAAGATCTCAATTTTCCTGAGCCTGACACGACAATTTATATTCCTGGTTCCCGCCGTATTGATATTGCCTCCTTTTTTCGGACTCAACGGAGCTTGGGCTGCTTTTCCGGTAGCCGACGGATTTGCCGCAATTGTCGCAGCTATCACCCTTGTTCGTTTTAATAAAAACTTTAAACGGCTTTAAAACTCATATCCAGACTTTTGACCGAATGAGTCAGAGCCCCAACTGAGATATAGTCTACACCACAAGAAGCATAAGTACGTAAAGTATCAAAAGTGATTCCGCCTGATGATTCGGTTTCGTATTTTCCACCGATAATTTCAACAGCTTTTCTGGTATTTTCAGGCGTAAAATTATCCAGCATGATGCGGTCGACACCACCGACTGCCATCACCTGCGCCAGTTCGTCAAAATTTCTGACTTCAATTTCGATTTTGAGATCTTTACCTTTTTCTTTGAGGTATTCTTTTGCTCTGTTAATGGCATTGGCAATACCGCCGGCAAAATCTACATGGTTATCTTTCAGCAAAATCATGTCGTATAAACCAACCCGGTGATTCACACCACCGCCGATGCGCACCGCTTCTTTTTCGAGCAACCGAAGACCAGGTGTTGTTTTGCGGGTATCCAGCACCCTTGTACGCGTACCTTCTAACGCTTTCACATACTGATTAGTTCGTGTAGCCACTCCGCTCATTCGCTGCATGATATTCAACATCAGCCGTTCGGTCTGAAGCAATGACTGTATTTTTCCTTCCACTACAAAAGCGATATCACCCGGCTTTACATGCGCACCATCCTGGATAAAAACGGTCATCTTTAAACCGGGATCGAAAGCATTAAAAATACGGCGGGCCACTTCCACTCCAGCCAGAATTCCTTCTTCTTTGATAATTAACTGAGATTTTCCTATCGCACTTTCAGGGATACAGGATAAGGTAGTATGATCCCCGTCACCGATATCTTCTGCAAACCACAGCGATATCAACTGTTCAAATTCATTAGTCATTGGATGATTCTATTCTTAATTGCTGAATTAACTGTCGTGTTGAAGTTTTCCTCACCAGTACATACACCCGGTAGGAAGCATTTCCGGCTTTCATCGTACAGATAGAAAATGCGGAAGTGTCTTTTGTTCCTTTATGCAAGACCTGAAAGGCGCTTACCTTATTTCTGCGGAAGAAATCATTGATGATGCCCGTTGCCTGTTGCTTGCTGAACACATCATTGCTGGCGCCGATGACCAGCTCCACATTGTCATTAAAATGAGCAGAAAGTGTTGCCGCATCTCCTCCTGCAAGCGCATCTAAAATACTTTCTGAAACTTCCTGTTGGGCGTTAACGACACCCAAAGAACACATTAACATTATAAATGATATCAGGGTTTTCATTGTTCTGTAATTTAAAAGTTCACAAAAACATGCCTTTACAGGCAGGATATCTCGTTAAAAAGTGCCATATTTGCACCTGATTAAAGGTGAAGTTCAGGGCAAAAATACATCAATTATTTAGTCAAAGCAAAACTTTTATTTTATTTTATGTATTTGCAGTTTAATTCAATGACGATTTGCGACTGATTTAAACCGGAAGGATATTAACAAATAGCAGACCATGAATCGTTAAAACCAATCATTATATGAAATTCATACTCCTGATGATAGGGAAAACCAACGGAACATCTTTACAAAAACTGATCGAAGATTATCAAGGGCGGGTACAACATTACCTGAATTTTGAAACAGTTACCATTCCTGAATTAAAAAATACAAAAAATTTATCAGTACAGGAACAGAAAGAAAAAGAAGCCGATCTGATATTAAAACAAATTGACAATCAGGATGATATTATATTACTGGATGAGAAAGGGAAACAATTTAGTTCGGTTGCCTTCGCTGGTTTTCTTGAAAAAAAACTGCATTCATCAGCAAAAAGAATGATTTTTGTTGTAGGTGGTCCGTTTGGATTTTCGCAGAGAATATACGACAGAGCCAACGGTATGATTTCCATGTCGCCGATGACTTTTTCGCATCAAATGATCCGGTTGATTTTCATAGAACAACTATACAGGGCTATGACGATCATCCGGGGTGAGAGCTATCATCACGAATAAGCTTATTTATATGAGGTTGAAAGGTAAATATAAAATACTTCCGGCAATATTCATCATTTGTTTACTGTCGGGTTTTCTGGTTGAGTATCTATACCATCAAACCCTTACTCAACCCTTTTCGGCTCAAAAATTCAACAATGCTCTGCATCATGCCATATCAAAATCCGACCGGCTAATCTCTTCTTCGGGGTTACCTGCGGCTTTGCATGAAGAATCCTTTCTTCAGAAACTGATTGACCAACAGGATCAAATAGCCTTTTATATTTTTGAAAACGAACAACTGACAGGGTGGAACACCAATCGTTTTGATGTAGAGTCGGAACATATCGTTCAGGACGAACGATGGCATTATATCAAATTACCCAACGCATACGGCATTTATAAGTGGTATAAAGTTAAAGCAAATACGGCAATTGTTGCTTTTATTCCTGTCAGAATGAACTTTCCGTACGAAAACGATTACCTGCAAAATGATTTTCATCCACGTTTCGATATCAGTAAAAATGTAACCATTGTTGAAGAAACAAGTCCCGGAGCAGTCAGCGTCAGCACGAAGGAAGGCGATTACCTGTTTAGTCTGATACCCGCTCCAAACGACAGTAAAGCACTCCGGATTACTGGTTTTATCCTCTTCTGCATTTCATTTTTGTTGTTTATTTTTATCTATTTCAACATCAACCATTTCTTTCGGGTTAAAAAGATTACACAAAGTCAGTATATCGCAGTCACCCTGCTATCCGGACTTATCATATTAATATGCAGCTACATTGATTTCCCGGGTCTGTTCTTTTCCAACCAACTGTTTTCATCCAATCATTATGCTACCAATCAACTCATCAATTCTTTTACACATCTCTCAGCAATTGGTCTCTTTTTAGTAGCCGCCATTCTGGTTTATCATCTGAAGGTAAGCTTTTCATACAAGCGTTTGTGGTTAAAGAAATCAGTATTTTATCTTTATGTGCTATTCTACTTCGAAACGCTTAAAAGCATAGTTCTAAACTCAAACATCAGTTTTAATATAGCTATTCTGCGCGATATCCATTTTATCAACATCTGGGCGCAAACAATTATCTTTTTACTGGGAACCGGAATTTTCTTTTTCTTATTGATAATAAACAGCAAAGAAGATTTCAAAACAAAACCAGGAAAAGAGATAAGTATCGAACTGATGTATATTGCTGTTATTACAGTATTACACGCACTGATATTCAAGAATTTCACATGGTTGCTTGTCTTATTACTGATTACAATCCTGATTTTTGATTCAATCAGGCGCTTCTTCTTTAAAAACAAATTCACATTCAATACTTTTGGCCTTTTTATTTTTACAATCAGTATCATCTCTTTTTGGAGTTCCTATCATTTATCCGAATATAAAAAGCTGATTAAATATAAAATTCAGGCAGAGAATATTATGGTCAACGGCAATTCCGACAACGACCCGATTGCCGAACTCCTACTGGAAGAACTGGACAAAAATCTGCGGAAAGATGAGACGCTCAAGCAATTAATGCGGGATAAAACCGATACCGACTCAGTCAACAAACACATATATCAAAAACACTTATATGGATTCTGGAATAAGTACAACGTACAAATTTATCCCGTATCGGGTAATGCTCCGGAAACTGATTATTACGTTCGGTTTCTTGAATTTACGGGCAAAAGACTCAAAAACACCGGTTTTTACAGTTTGCCGGCCTCTCTATACGACATGAGTTTTATCGGTTTGGTTGATCTTGTTCTGGACGATCCGGAGATTCTCCATACAGAAAAAGAATTGCTGGTTTTTGAATTTCAACCGAAGCGGAATTTCAGAAGTTACAGTTTTCCTGATCTATTAATCAGCAAAGAGTCGGATGCATTCAAACAATCCAACATCTCAATTGCAAAATATGAGAAATCAAAATTAATTTACAGTGATCAGAAATTCGACTGGAATGAATCGGACATCATGTTCCACGGCCTGGATGACGGTTTCACCAAAATAAACGATAAGGATCGTGACTATTATGTATATACCAAGAACGACACTCGGATTATCATTACCGAGATTATTCGCACATCATCCCGCAATCTGATTTTTTATTCTCTGTTTATCATCCTGGCTTACCTGCTGATAGCCAGGGTTGTTTTCTGGCTATTCGGACTGTTGAAGAATAAAAGAACATATGCACTCGGACTGACATCCAAATTTCAACTGGTATTCATATCGCTGTTATTTGTGAGTTTTATCAGTATCCTTGTATTCTCCGTGAATTATATCAGAAGTAATTACCGGCAGGAACAAATCGCTGAACTTGAAAAGAAAAAACAATACATCCGGAACTCGCTCCAGGATTTGTATTACTGGACCGAAGATATTGCTACCGTTGATGAGCAAAGTCTGAATACCAACTTACAGGAACTCGCATACAGATACCAAACCGATATCAATATTTATGATAACGCCGGAAAACTGAGAGGAAGCTCTCAGTCGCTTATTTTCAGCAAAAACCTGATTAGCGGTTTGATGTCACCTGAAGTGTATTTTCCTGACCGTACCACGGAAAACCAATATGAGAAAATAGGTAAATTAGCTTACCTGGCTGCCTATTCAGACCTTATCAACGGTGACTACCTGCAAATCGGTTATATTTCCATTCCTCAATATTTCAGTCAGACCGAAATCAATGCAAAAATAGAGCAATTTTTAGGAGCCATCATCCAGATATACCTGATTATCATCATCCTTTCTATCATTCTGATCCTGATAGCAGGCCGGCAACTTGCGGAACCGTTGCATCAACTTGAAAGCAAGTTGAGATCCATGCGATTGGGGGGTAAAAATGAAAAAATAGAATACAAGTCGAAAGATGAAATCGGCCAATTGGTTGAACAATACAACCGTACCGTTGATGAATTAGAGAAAAGCGCCCAGCTTTTACTGACAGCCGAAAGAGAATCCGCATGGAGAACCATGGCAAGACAGGTCGCGCATGAAATCAACAATCCTCTGACCCCGATGAAACTGACCATACAACAATTGCAGCGGACAAAAAAAATAGATCCAGAACAGTTTGACGGTTATTTTGAAAAGGCAGCTCACACGTTGGTGGAGCAAATCGACAATTTATCGCGCATTGCAGGTACTTTCTCACAATTTGCCCGTATGCCCGAAACAAAATTTACAGACGTAGACATTGCCGGGAAACTCGTTTCAGTCGTAAATCTGTTTCAACACAACTATGAAAACATCCGTATCAGTTATAGCGGACCTGAAAATGACATCATTGTATCCGGTGATCCCGAACAAATCATTCAGGTATTCAATAATATCCTGAAAAATGCCACGCAATCTATCAAAAAAGAAGTAAAAGGTAAAATTGATGTCACCCTGAAACTTCAGGAAGATACCGTTATTATTCGTTTTACTGATAACGGGACAGGTATTTCCGAAACCATCCGAAACGAAATTTTCAAGCCCAACTTCACAACAAAAAGTGCCGGTATGGGATTAGGATTAAGTATTTCAAAAAGTATCATCGAACACATGGGAGGTCATATTTCTTTTATCACGAAAGATAATGAAGGAACTACATTCGAAATCAGAGTAAATAAAAAAATCAAATAAATAAGGAAGTTGAAATATGAAAAGCAGAATTCTTTTTACATTGTTGATGATGATCACATTCACAACCAATGCAGATCAGTTTTTATACGACATCACGGATGGTAAGTTCAGACCGGAAAAGAGTCAAATTCCGGTATCCATGAATGACGGAGAACATTACACACTGATGGTTGACAGTCAAACTATTGTAAAATACAGTTACAAATCAGGAGCCGCCGTTGACACCTTGTTATCAATCAACAAAGTAAAAAATAAATTAATTGACTCTTTTTCGGGCTATATCTTAAGTCCGAAAGAAACCAAAATATTGGTTTACACGAATACAAAAAAGCGTTACCGGCGTTCTTTTACAGCCGATTACTACATTTACGACATCAAATACAGAGAGTTTGATCCCCTCTCATCCAAAACACCTCAGGAAGCTCCTGTTTTTTCGGCAGATGACCGGTACATAGCCTTTGCTCATGGTAATAACCTGCACATGAAAAAGGTTGACTTCAAAACAGACATCCAGATTACCAAAGACGGAGAAGCAGGTAAAATCAGTAATGGCATATCGGACTGGTTGTATGAAGAAGAGTTTGGAACAACGTATCATTACGATTGGTGCCCCGACAGTAAACTCCTTGCTTTCATCAAATTCGATGAAAGAGAAGTGAAAGAGTTTTCTTTTCAAACTTTCTTAAGCAAGGAAGAACCCGGATTCCTGCTTTATCCGGAAACAACCCGGTTTAAATATCCCAAAGCGGGAGAAAAGAACCCTAAAGCCATAGTATGTATTTACGATGATTTCAACAAAACTACACGTATTGTCGATCTGAAACAGCAGAACGACTACTACATCCCCAGAATCAAATGGACCGGCAACGCGAGTCAATTGGCTGTTTTTTCGATGAACAGAAACCAAAACCGGTTGGACATGTATTTTGCAAATCCCAGGACCGGTATCGCACGTTTAATCACCAGGGAAGAAAGTAAAACATACATAGATTATCAAAATATCGATTTGTTGAGATTTCGTAAAGACAATACCGGTTTTTATGGTGTTAGCGACCGTGACGGCTACTTGCACATCTACCAGCATCGTATGGATGGCACCATCGCACGACAAATCACCAAAGGAGAATGGGACATAACTGATTTTTACGGAGTGGACGAACGCAGAAACATCGTATACTATCAAAGCGCTGAACTTTCACCCGTACAAAGAAATATTTTTTCAATCGATGCAAAAGGTAAAAAAATCTGCCTGACTGATGCAAAAGGTAAAAACAATGCCTGGTTCAGCTCCGGATTCAACTATTTCATTCATGAATTTTCCAGTGTAACTGAACCTGAAAAGTTAATAATCAGAAGCAATAACGGAGCAAGGATAAGAGACCTGCAAGACAACACTGCTCTTGCATCCGCCTTTCAATCACTTCATCTTAACAACAAAGAATTCTTTAACTTTACAACATCAGACAACATCAGATTATATGGTTGGATGCTCAAACCTTCCGGCTTCGACCCTGAAAAAAAATATCCGGTTCTTATGATTCAGTATTCTGGTCCGGGTTCCCAGGAAGCTCTCAACGAATGGAGTATCGGATGGGAATACTACCTGTCCCAGAAAGGTTATCTGGTAGTATGTGTCGATGGTAGGGGAACTGCCTCAAGAGGAGCGACTTTCATGAAATCAACCTACAAACAACTGGGTGTGCTGGAAGCCAGAGACCAGACTGAAACTGCAAAATACCTGGGTGGTCTGAGCTATGTTGATAAAACCAGAATTGGCATCTGGGGCTGGAGTTACGGAGGCTCTGTGGTGTTATGGGCAATGAGTAGCGGCGAAAAAGTATTCAAAGCTGGCATATCTGTTGCACCCGTTACCGACTGGCGTTTTTACAATACTGCTTATACAGAAAGATTCATGCAAACTCCGGAAGAAAATTTTGCCGGATACGAACAAACATCAGCAGTAATGAAAGCAGGACAGCTGGAAGGAAAGCTACTGATTGTACATGGCACGGCCGACGACAATGTACACTATAATAACACCTTGATTTATACGGATAAACTGGTTGAAGCAGGCAAACAATTCGAAATGCATATTTATACAGACAAAAACCATAGTATAACCGGACAACAAACAAGACGTCATCTGTACACACGAATGAGTGATTTTATCCTCAGGGAACTATAAAATATGTTTTAGAACAGAATTAAACTACGTTATTTTTGTGGTTAAGCCATGGAAAAATTGTATTTTTGTGCGTTTTATAAAAAAATAATCAATTTATCCAAATAACTAATCAATCTATTAACAAAATGAGTACACAAAAGAAACAAGGCAGCAACGTCATTGCCATTATTGTGATGATATTCCTTTTCGGAATGATATCATTTGTAACAAATCTAGCATCTCCGATGGGAGATATTTTGAAGTTCCAGTTTAATGTTCCTAACTGGATGGGGACATTGGGAGTGTTTGCAAACTTCATTGCTTATGCTGTGATGGGTTATCCTTCGGGAAACTTACTTCAAAAGCTCGGTTATAAAAAAACCGCGCTGATAGCTATTGCTATAGGATTTGTCGGAGTTGGAATACAAACTCTTTCAGGAGCATTCGGAAGCTTTGGCATTTATTTATTAGGTGCTTTTGTTGCCGGTTTCTCAATGTGTCTGCTTAATACTGTGGTAAATCCGATGTTAAATACGCTTGGAGGCGGTGGAAACAAAGGAAATCAACTTATTCAAATCGGTGGTTCTTTCAACTCATTAAGTGGTACAGCTGTTATCGTACTAACAGGCATCCTGATTCCTGCAATCGCTGATGCCAAAATCAGTGATGTATTCCCATTGATGTATGCTGCCCTGGCCATTTTTGCATTTGCTTTTCTCGTGATTTCACGTACTTCCATTCCGGAAAAAACAAGAGAACAAAAACAGGCTTCTGCAGTAAAATCAGGCTACAGCGCTCTGTCGTTCCGTCACTTTGTATTGGGTGCTATTGGTATTTTTGTTTATGTAGGCGTTGAAGTTGGTGTTCCCAATGTACTGAATAAATGGTTGCAAAATCCAATCGGTGACGGTGGTGTTGGCATTGCAGAAGCTGTGGCCGGCTCTGTCGCTGCAACTTATTGGTTATTAATGCTTGTCGGTCGTTTGTTGGGTGCTGCCATCGGGAGCAAGGTTTCTGCAAAAGCCATGTTGGGAGTTGCTTCTGTTGTAGGTTTAACACTTACATTAGCTGCCATGTTCGCGCCTACTGATATCTTGGTTAACTTACCTGTTTTCAAAGGCGGATCTGAACTATTCGGCCTGGCAGAAGTACCTGTAAATGCTGCGTTATTAGTTTTGATTGGGCTTTGTACTTCCGTTATGTGGGGTGGTATTTTCAACCTTGCTGTTGAAGGCCTTGGAAAATATACTGAAAAAGCATCCGGAATTTTCATGGTACTCGTTTGCGGTGGCGGTATATTACCATTACTCCAAAATGCTATTGTTGACGGTACAAGCGACTACCTGGTTAGTTATTGGGTAATTGCAGCCGGTCTTGTATACCTATTGTTCTATGCACTTGTAGGAAGTAAAAATGTAAACAAGGATATTCCTGTTGAATAAAAATTAATCATTTGTTTATTAATAAATTAATTTAAATAGATCAAACCATTATGGAGAAACCTTATGTTATAGGCATGGATATGGGCGGAACCAATACTGTTTTCGGTATTGTAGATGCCCGTGGAAATGTACTTTCAAAATCAGCAGTAAAAACAGGAACTCATCAGGATATCAACCTGTATATTAACGATATTTATGTTGAACTCAACAAATTGATTGAAGGTGCCGGAGGCATTTCAAAAATCAAAGGTATTGGTGTTGGCGCCCCAAACGGAAATTATTATACCGGGAATATCGAATTTGCACCCAACCTGAACTGGAAGGGAGTAATACCATTTTCAAATTTAATGTCTGAAAAATTCGGCATTCCAACCGTATTGACCAACGACGCAAATGCCGCTGCTATCGGAGAAATGACTTATGGTGCTGCACGCGGGATGAAAAACTTCATCATGATTACACTTGGAACCGGAGTGGGAAGCGGAATTGTTATCGATGGAAAGTTAGTTTACGGGCATGACGGTTTTGCCGGAGAGCTGGGACACACTTGTTCTGTACGCAACAATGGTCGTCAGTGCGCTTGCGGTAAAACAGGCTGTCTGGAAACTTATGCGTCAGCAAACGGAGTTGCACGTACAGCACGTGAAATTCTGGAAACAAGAAAAGATGACAGTTTACTGCGAAACATTCCTGCTGAATCGATTACATCGAAAGACGTGCATGATGCAGCTCTGCAGGGAGATCAGGTTGCATTGGAAATTTTTGAATATACAGGTAAGATATTAGGCGAAGCTTTGTCGGATTTTGTCGCGTTCAGTGCCCCTGAAGCTATCGTATTATTTGGTGGTTTGACAAAATCGGGTGATTACATCATGAAGCCGATTGTTGAGCACATGGAGAAAAATCTGCTTGCTATTTGGAAAGGTAAAGTCAAAGTGTTATTCTCTGATTTAAAAGAAGCCGATGCTGCTATCCTCGGGGCAAGCGCATTAGCCTGGGAGATTTAACTACAGGATTTATCAATAATTTTACAAGCCCGGAACATCATTTTGTATGCTTCCGGGTTTGTTTTTAAAAATAAATATTTACCTTTGCGCTGTTTTTGGAAAGTTGCCGGAGTGGTCGAACGGGCCGCACTCGAAATGCGGTGTACGGGTAACTGTACCGGGGGTTCGAATCCCTCACTTTCCGCACAACATTCAACCTATATTATCAGTCTACCATCAAATGAAAGGTTTTCTAACCATCGCGTTGTTGATATTATCCAACACCTTTATGACTTTCGCCTGGTACGGGCATCTCAAATTTGCCGAATGGAAATGGTTTAACAAACTTGGTTTAATCGCCATCATTTTGATTAGCTGGGGAATTGCCTTGTTTGAATACATGTTTCAGGTACCGGCAAATAAAATCGGATACGCCGGCAATGGCGGGCCTTTCTCGCTTGTAGAATTGAAAGTTATTCAGGAAATTATCACTCTTTCGGTTTTTGCCGTATTTTCTCTGTTGGTTTTCAAAAATGAAAGTCTGAAAACCAATCACATCATCGCTTTTGTGTTTATAATTCTGGCCGTATATTTTATGTTCAAAAAATGATATATCAGTCAATTATCTTGGCTGAGCAAGCATTTACAAACAACACATTACCCAACCGGTCGTAGCCTTCGAAAACTTCACGACCGTTCTGTTTTACATCTTCAGGAATAAATCCGATGATAGACAATCCCGCTTCTGAGGAATAATCACTTATTATATCTTTAACCTGCTTGTTTTCCCCTCTGACAACAATCTCAATGTTTTGTTTGTAAATAGGCATTCTGCCACCCATGATTAGTTCATCCAACCATGATTTAACAGATTCGGCTTCTTCTTCGCGACACAAATAATGAATTTTAATATTGCTTTTTTTCCAATCAGGATGACCTAAGATAATAAAGCTCATTAATATCATTAAATTGGCATTCAATTCATCAAAGGTTTTAAGCCACACGTGAATACCATTTTTATAAAACACAGGCTTTCTACTAACAGCCAGTACACAAATATCAAAATTACCTGCATTTACAACCCGATAATTGTCTATGATAACATCCAACTCATCCGGTTCATCCTTATCAAAATCAAAAATAAGCATGTTATTTTCCATCCCGGCAATCCCAGGCAGCTGAATCGCCTGAACAATGGCAGAAGTATTCGATGGTGAAACAATTGTATCTACATAAACACTGTTTTCAATTTCAATATTTTTCAGAATTTTTTCTAATTCCTTATTAGCCTGCTCACTCGTACTTCTGGAGTAATAGTCCTTGATAAAATGAAGATAGGTACCAAAACCAAACCGGTAAGACAACCAGTTCAACAACCGGAATGCGTTATCATATTTAAATGAATTTTTTGAAATACAAATGGCACTGGGTCTCCATTCTTTTTCAGTACGTGTTACTTTCTCACGCTGGATATAAACCTGTAACCATCGGTTAAGTTGAAAAATAGAATTAGCAAATATTGATTCGAGCCCTTTTCGGCTCTTGTGCAGGTAATTGATATAAATATACATCAGGACCAATACAGCCAATGACAAAATGGTATATAAAACGCTGATCTGAAACATAATCCAGATTGAAGCAACAAATCCTACCAGCGAAAAAATCCATTTCGATCTGAACGAAGGACGATAAGAAGGCGATGATCCGAAATGATTCAGGAATGAAATCAAACAGATTGAGCCATAGGTTACCATAAAAAACATCGATATAATCTGAGCAACAACATTCACATCACCCAACAACACAAAAAAGAATGCAATAATGCAGGTTACAATGGAAGCATTGACCGGTTCTCCATCTTTTACCCTGCTCCTGCTCAACCAATCATTAATTTTTGCGGAAGGAAATGATTGATCTGTTGCGAGGGCCTGCAAAGTACGTGGCGCCACCATTACAGAGCCCAATGCTGAAGAAATGGTAGATGCCGCCAATCCCAACGGCACAACCAGAAAACCCCAAACAGCTATATCCACCATGATCATTTGATTGCCTGCAAGGTCGGCCGGACTTGCAGATGCTGCCAATTTATAAGCAATAAAAAAATAAATGACCATTCCAAGCAAGGTTGCTCCGATAGTGCCCAAGGGTATTGATTTACCAGGATTTTTCAGATCTCCGGACAATCCCACTCCGGCTGTCATACCAGTGAAAGCAGGAAATACAATAGCAAAGATCACAAAGAAACTACCCATATTTCTGAACTCTGCATTAGCCAAGTTAAAAGATGATCCCGAGGCATAACCGGTTGATCCTATGAAAAACATCAACAAAGAAAAAGCCAGTATGCCAACAATGACATACAATGCCTTAACACCCATATTAGCGCCTTTTTTGATAATCATATAAGCCAATAAAAACATTACCGGGATACTGATTACCTGCCTGGGTAACAAAATATCAAATTTCTCCTTTAGAAAATCAAATAAAAAAGAAAAGGCTTCTGTAAATGCAATCACATAAAAAGCCACACTCACAGCCTGTGACAGATACAGCACCAAACCAATCGTCGCACCGATATTTAACCCAAACGAACGAGAAATGATATAATACTCCCCACCACCTTCCACCCGTTTATTGGTAGCAATTTCAGACAAGGCAAGCGCGGTAGGAATTGTCACCACATGCCCCAACAGAATAATCAGGATCACGCCCCAAAAACCAATTGTTCCAACAGCGAAACCAAACCTTAAAAATAAAATTGCTCCCAGAATGGTAGAAATAGCCGTAAAAAAAACAGGAGCCGTTCCGAACTTTTGATGTGTATGCATTCAATAAAATGATTAGGGTTAGGATTATTAAATATACTTTGATTCAAACAAATAACAATATTATACTTCTTTCACAAATCTGCTTTTATCTCCGGATTTATCTTCTACAAATCCCATTTTCCGAAGGTATTCTTTATGTTGCGGATGCTCAATTTCACAAATTAAACGTTTTACACCCAAATCTTTCAACACATTTACTTTTTTCTTATAAATATATTCTCCGGGTTTCAGATCACGATACGGAGCAGAAACATAGTCAAGATAAACATACAGGTCCTCGGATTTCTTTATTCCAGAAAAAACGCCGGCAACCTGTGCATCCCGTAACAACAACAGTGTGATTGTATCCTCAGTTTGATCCTTGTCTGCTGTGAAAGACTGTTTAAAATCAGGAAAAAACGTATTGATTTCTTTATTATTAAAATCAAGAAAATACTGTAAATAAGCTTCTTTTAATGTAACAGGAATCAGCTTGAAAGTTTCTTTCCGGTTGTATATCTTAATCAGATAGTAAATGTTTGCCAGCACGATAAACAAATTAAGCAAACCAACCGGTAACGAGCCAATCGCAAAACCATAAAACGAAAAAATTCCTGCACCGACCAGGTTAAACCACCTGAGTTTCACAATAGAACTCATGGTCAGAGATACTGCTACCAGCACTGAACTCAGGTAACCAATCCACTCTAACAGACTAATATTCAAAAACATAATAATTTAAACGAGTAATTAATTTTTTTGATAGTAACCCATTGCCTCTGCCAATACTTTTTTCATATTGGCTATCCTTTTGGCATTGGTTGGGTGTGTACTCATAAAATCGAGTTGAGCGTTCGGGTCATTTGCCGACATGCGTTCCCAGAAAGCAAAAGCCTCATTGGGATCATAACCGGCCATTGCCATAAAAATCAATCCCAATCTGTCGGCTTCAAATTCGTGTTCCCTTGAATAAGGAAGTATTACACCCAGTTGAGCTCCAAGTCCATACAGTGTTTGAATTCCATAACGGGTAGTCTCTGATTTCTGCGAAAACAATAAATCAGCAGCTGAGGCACCATAAGACAACAATATTTGCTGACTAAGTCTTTCTTTGCTGTGATTTGCAACCGCATGGGCTATTTCATGTCCCATTACCACGGCAACGCCAGCCTCAGTTTGAGTAACCGGCAATATTCCTTCAAAGAACACCACTTTACCTCCCGGCATACAAAACGCATTTACCGTAGAATCTTCTACCAGATTAAACTCCCACTGAAAATTTGCAATCTCAGCCTCATGACCATTGGCTTTTAAAAAGCTTTCAACCGCAGTAGCAATTTTAGTCCCGGTTTTCTTTACCATAGCCGTATGTACAACATCTTTCGACAAGGGAACCGAATCTATAAATTGTTTATAACTCTGCAAACTCATGTTTAACAGTTCTGCATCTGAGACCAACACAAGTTGTTTTCTTCCCGTAATTAAAACCTGAGAACAGGACACGGTAAAAATCATTATCATGAATAATAAGCCAGCTTTTTTCATTTGTGTTTGTTTTATTTTTATACGTATGCAAATATAATTAATTATGTTTATAAAAATCAGGGTTATGATAGATAATTAAACATCATTTAAACCTCCTATAGAGATATAAACAATATCTATTTGTTTTATATTGATAAATCATATAAATTTGTAACATCAAAATAAGAATTATACTAACATTAAAAAATATAGCACAATGAAAACATTAGATTTTATCAGATTAGATGCAGAATCATCAAAAAAAACAGTCGAAGCATTACAACAACTACTGGCTGATTATCAGGTATTCTATACAAATTTAAGAGGATTACACTGGCACGTAAAAGGTAAAAACTTCTTCGTATTGCACGAACAATTTGAGAATCTGTATAACAATGCAGCAGAGAAGGTTGATGAAATTGCCGAACGCATATTGATGCTTGACGGAGTACCTGCACACAATTTCAGCGAATATCTCAAAGTCTCTCAAGTAAAAGAAAGCGGATATGTAACAGATGGCGATACCGGTTTGAAACATGTATTAGAAACATACGGTCATTTTATTGCATCAGAAAGAGCAATTCTGGAACTAGCTTCTGAGGCCGGAGACGAATCTACTGTAGCTATGATGAGTGATTACATTAAAGAACAGGAAAAGATGGTTTGGATGTTAGTCGCATACAACTCAAAATAAGTAAACACAGACACAAATTAACTACAACTTAATCAAAACGGATGAGTAATATAATTCATCCGTTTTTTTATTTACACTCCACAAAACAGACAATATACTATTAAACAATACATTAAACTACAAAAAAGAATATATTCGAGAAAAATATCAGCAAATTTATATTAAGTAACACTTAATTTATTAAATAAATATATTATCTTTGCAGCAAAATCAGACACATGCAAAGAATTGGTGAACGAATCAAACGAAAAAGAGAACAGATCGGCCTGCAATTAAACGAATTGGCAAAAAAAGTAGGAATCAGTTCCAGTGCATTATCTCAAATTGAGAAAGCAAAGGCATTTCCCACGATCATTACATTAAAACATATTGCAGAGAATCTGCACACAACTGTAGGAGATTTGATAGGAGAAAATGATTCTGAAGACATCCCGGTAATCAGAAAAAAAGAAGTCAAGCTGGCCGGAACTAATGAATTCGGCGCCGACATATTTTCTCTTTCTTATCAGGGACTTAACAAACTCATGGATACGTTCATGATACGTTTTCCTGAAAAGTCGAATAGCGCAGGCATGTTTGACAAGCAGTCGGGACAAATTTTTTGTTACGTAATCAAAGGTGAACTTGAATTTGAACTGGATCATCAAACATTTAATCTGGAAGAAGGAGACAGCGTGTATTTCAATGCAAGAAGAAATTTCAGGTTTTTAAATTCCAGCAAATACACAGCAGAACTGCTTTGTGTTACATCATTTAAAAACATATAGACTCCGAAATATTAAGTACTACTTCATTTTCGACACAAAATTAATAGGTATTAAGAACAACAAACTCAATCATGAACAATTTCATTTCAAACTTAGAAAAAAAAGGTATCAAATTACCTGCTGAGGCGGTTGAAGTACTAAACAACTGCAAAAGTTTCACTGTATTTAACAGTGTGGAGGAACTGGCCGTAGCCGCTTTGGGTGGCGAAGGCAACAACACCTTTGAAGTAACATACGATATTCCGGGAAAAGGATTGTACACAGAAGCAATTGTGCACAGGGTAAGCAATGGTGTTTCGGCCAACTACACAGACCCGTACATGCGTCGCCGCGACCCGGACACAATGGCTATTGCCGACAACGAACCAACAGATAAAGAATTATTTAAAACCAAATTTGGCTATGAATTCAATAATCTGAAGAAGGAAACATTCGACTGGCTGAAATCCCAGGATCTCGCAGTATTCTTCTATTTTGCAGGAAGAGAAGGTATCGGTGTAAGCGGTATAGCCATCGCACCAGCCAATGCAGGATTTTTCGCCATGGGATTGGCAATGTTACAAATAATTATGCCTGTCAGTGAACTTCCCGAGAATATGGAACTGGATTCAATTATATATGTCGCACCTACATTCAGACACACCCATTTCAACGGAAAACAGATTGTTGTTCATAACCGCGAAAATAATCGTCATGAAATATTTTCATATAACCTCTATCCGGGACCGAGCGCCAAGAAAGGTTTATATGGCGCACTACTCACCAAAGGTGAGAAAGAAGGATGGATTACCGCACACTGCTCTACCGTTCAGGCTGTAAGTCCATACGACAACACGACAACTTTTATGCACGAAGGCGCCAGCGGCGGAGGCAAGAGTGAGATGTTGCAACATATCCTGCGTGAACCAAACGGTCAGGTATTAATTGGAGAAAACCCTCTCACAGGAGAACGCCGGTTAATTAACCTTCCTTTATTTTCATCTTTCAATCCGGTAACAGATGACATGGCCCTGTGCCATCCATCCATTCAGAAAGCCAATGGCAAACTGACAGTTCTGGATGCAGAAAATGCATGGTTTATTCGTGTCGACAGTGTGAAAGAATATGGCGACGATCCTTTCCTGGAAAAGATTACCATCAAACCTCCGAAGCCGCTGTTATTTCTGAATTTGCAATCAAATCCTGATGGCACCGTCCTGATTTGGAACCACACGGAAGATGAACCCGGGAAACCCTGTCCGAATCCGCGTGTTATCTTACCAAGAGAAATTGTACCGAATGTAATCGGCACACCAGTCTCTGTCGATGTGCGTAGTTTCGGAGTAAGAACACCACCGAGTTCTGCTGAAAAACCAAATTATGGTATCGTGGGACTATTTCACATCCTCCCGCCGGCGTTGGCATGGTTATGGCGACTCGTGTCTCCGCGAGGACATGCTAACCCAAGCATCGTAGGTGGCAGCGGAATGGGATCAGAAGGTGTTGGTTCCTACTGGCCTTTTGCTACCGGCAAAATGGTAGAACATGCTAATATATTACTGCAACAAATCCTGGATACTCCGGCAACCAGATATACCCTTGTTCCCAATCAATACATCGGCGTCTGGAAAGTTGGTTTCAAACCACAGCTGTTAATGCGTGAGTACCTGACACGACGCGGCAATGCCAAATTAAGAAAAGATCAATATCAGACTGCCCGCTGTCCGCTTTTGGGTTACGAATTGAATTATCTGACCATTGAAGGAGCCAAAATCCCATCCAGATTCCTGCAAGTCCATAAGCAGACCGAAATGGGAAATGAAGGTTACGATCAGGGAGCTAATTTGCTTTATGATTTCTTCAGGAAAGAACTGCAACAATATCTGGTTCCTGAACTGAACCCACTCGGAAGAGAAATTATCGAAGCCTGTCTGAACGGAGCTAGCGTTGAGGATTACAATGCCTTTATTCCGATGGAATAGTAGAATTCCACACCATAAAAAAACCGGTTATTCAATTAATAGCCGGTTTTTTTATTGAACACCTTCTTCTCTCCGAGATTTTTGTTTTAAAAACACAATGAGTACATAAAAAACACCCATCAGAAACAAAGGTAATAGCCCATCACCGACAGGAACACTCACTAATTGGTCATCCTGACCTGGGTTTCCTCCGGGATGGGTAATGTCGCCTTCCCTGTAGTCATTGACAGGATTTAGCGGAACAAAAGCTTTGAAACCATTTCCGGATGAGACTCCTCCCGCAATCAAACCACTTCCATTCTGATTGCCTGAAACTGCATTCCCATTACCCGATCTGATTAATGGCAATGAAGGCATTACATTTACGCCCTGCCCTGTAACGGGATTATTATCCTTATTCATACGGTTATCAAGCAACCCTCCTGAATACGGCGAAATAGATGCAAGACCAGAATTACCATTTTGAGCAAGAGCTGCAGAACCAGCTTTTGTAACCGTTTTCTTACTCAAATCTTTCCCTATCAGACTCCGGGCTGTTGTTTGGGATGTTTGGGGTGAACGATAAGTGCTGTTTATATGATCCATTTTGGAGAAATCAACACCGGGACTTACATAAACAGGATAGTCGGAGAGAAAAAGCTCATTCGCTCCCTTTGAATTCAGAAGTATGATCCCTAGTCCCAGAATCACCACACAAAATAATATGTATAAAAACTCTTTCATTCCGTGTTTACTTTCTGATCAATATCTTCTCTGTTTTATGAACTGCTCCTGCATTTGCCTTTAAAATCATAACCCCTCCGTTATCCTGAACGTTGAATGAGCTATATGCACCTGCTTTTAAACTACCCGTTTTCAATATTCGACCGGCAACATCATAAAGTGCATATATACCATTGTTTTCGGTTAAATTATGAATAATAACCCTCCTATCATCTACGCTGTAAATCTTGATCAAGTCATCTCCGGATAGATTTGTATCTGAACTTGTAGTAATTTTAAACCGATTAGGAGACACACCTGACTCCGTAACGGAGAAACTATAAAAAGTAGTGTCAGGCTGAATATCAACAACCTTACCTTCCTGCATATCAATAAGATATAAATCAGGATAAACCTCATTCATATTGCTGTTTACAATTTTCAGGGTATAGTTATCATCTTTACCTGGTACAAAATGCAAATAAATATCATTAAAGTCATTCAGCGTATTCACCTGAAGATCTCCAGCCGGTTCATTGGCATAAATCATGGCAGAACCTTCTTTACTGAACATCTTAAAACCATCCCATCCATTGTCAAATTGTTTACTTGCAGTGGACTCATACAAAAGCCAAACGCGATCCAATGCCCGTTGCCCACTTAATTCAACCGCCAAATACGGGTTAACCGGACTAATCTTTTTTGCTCTTTGCCGGGTTGTATTTCTGGTTGCTGAAACATAAGGGATAGAAACACTCCCCTGATTTGCAGTTGCTCTGACAATGAAGCCCTGCATAGATGGGATTGCCGGCAAAATCAAACTTGCAGCATTCTGAGGAACAGCCAGATATTGGCCCCTGCCTGTACCAAGCCGTCCGTTTTCCTGATCTTCATTCCAATCAGCATAAGATCCTGAATGATATATATAAACAGTTGCTTCTGTGTTGGCCCCAAACACCATATCACTTATGTTGATTGAAGCTGTGTACGGATTTGCAAGTAAATGCTGACCTGCATAATAGGGAACTGCCGACTTGGTCAATGCAATTGTTGTATCTCTGTTCTCAAGAATACCCTTAAAAGTGTAGATCTTTTCACCAGGCTGAGCTAATTCATATCCTCTGAACGATGTAAGCATATCATTTACAGTCAGATTTTGCCATTTACTATAACCCGTCAGGTCTTCCCTCAACCATCTTATATACCAACCTGTATCTGGTTCGGGGGGCAAAGGGCTTAAAGATCGCATCGGGATACCAAAAAACTGCCAGTTGAATTTATCCAAATCATCGTCCGGTAAATTTTCATTGATATACGCCATAGAATACATCTCAACAGTTGCGGAAACGGGTGCAGAATAAGGATTTCTGAAAATCAATGTTCCATTTGGAGATGTCGCAGATGCTTTGATGTGAATTTTATCCGGATTTGTATTATTAATCGTTGTTTTAACTTCGAGTTGGGCCAGCGTATCAATATATATTTTACCCGCTTCTCCAATTAAAATAATTGATTTAGAAACAGCATCAGGATTTGTCACCGTAACTTCATTCACAACGGTAACCACATCATGCTCAGTAGGTATACGTCCTACATTCCATTTAGCGATATTATTCCAGATACCATTGCCCCGGTTAAATATCATGGAATATTCAACAGCTCCGATGTCAATCCGTCCATTGTATATCCGGGGATTGCCATTTACATCTTTATCAGGCACATAAGACGGGACTGATTGATTTCCGGCATTTACAAAATCAGTAACCGGCGAAACGTAATAAGAAAACTCATCTTTAGGCCAAACAACATGATCTTTATATTCCGTCGTACCCAGAATTGCTTTGTTCCCTGTTCCTGCCGGCACTACATCGCCTCTCACAGCGGAATAGCTCAACACAACAGACGGTCCGAACTGATTGTATTTCTGATCATTATCAACAATTGAATTTGACACAGTCAGACTGCCCGCTATACTTACAGGAGCAGTTTGAGCTATTGCCGTACAACTTAATGACAGCAAGACAAACATCAATATGTTATTTAACCATTTCATTTAATTATGAGTTATAATTGACATCGGACGAACTTTCAAGCTTACTGATTTAGCCGTATTTGCCGGTTGTTGAGAGGAGTGTGGAAAGAAATATGACCAAGCCTGCTGACGGGAATATTCATTTGAAGACCAATGATTCCCGGAGATTGTTGTTTTACCTAATTTCATAAGCACATGATTAACAAGTGTCAATTCATCTTCCAACACCCTTAACTGTCCTAACGACGGCAGAAACCATTTTGCTTCTTCTCCTGATATCCTTTTATATTCATAACTGTATTTTGCAGCGCAATTAGTGATTGTCAGAGCATACGACATCGGCGGGTTTTGAACAAATCCGGGTTCGTTTACGATCAAAGAAGTATTCATCCTTCCTTCATAATCCATCAAAGCAGCTTCTGCATTAGGAAAGTTAAACAACCCCGGAATGTCAATCGGATTGTAACCGCTGCTACCGGTCATCCCGTTCGGACACCATATCGTATTTGACTCGGTGACCGCAATAATCCAGGAACGTCCATCCATATAATTGTTATTCGTATTACTCCAGAAACAAACCCCTACTACATTCGATGCACTATATCCTTCCGGAAAAACAAGATTTCCATTCGTATCATACTGAGGTGTGTACACAACTCCATCATCAAAAAACAGATCACCCGGATTTACAATAGAAGTTTTCAGATAAAAATTATCTTTGATGGTGCTGTTCATCACTTCGCCCGTTGTACCAGCCACACCAAAACCGGTAACAGCATAATTATTAGTTACAATACTGTTTATCAGCTTTCCGTTATTTCTGATATAAACACCTCCTCCTTCTGCAGTTTGCGAATAAGCCACTGCAAGAAAGACAAAACTGCTTAACAACAGCAATAATATTTTTATCTTTTGTTTCATTTCAATCAATTCTGAGTCTGACTTTTTACCGAAACCGGGACAATATACCCACTCTGTGTTTTATTACCTCTTGCCAGTCCCCATCCCCCCCAGGGATAAGAGTAAGTAGATAATGCCCATATCTCATCAGAATCGTATTCTGATGATGATACGTAAAAATCTTTTTTAAACATGGGTGTCTGAGCAGTGGTCCAACCCAGCACATCACGCGCACATGCCTCCATTTGCGGAAACACCTCCCACATCTTATACAGTTCTCCTCCTGAAGGAAGATGCCATTGCCCCTGTGTACCAGCCGGGATATTGTATTCATTCACATATTTTGCAGCATAATCATTATTATACCAGGGATTACCTCCCATTTGTGCAATCCATCTTGGAATATATGCATTCAGTGAATCCGTATTTGCCCGACCGTCAAAATCCGATCTGGCATCATTCGACAAGGCAATATTGGGAATTCCGGGCACATCAAAAGTCGGGTTAAAAAACATTTTTTTTGATGTACTGACCTTCGCCATCACATAAAACTTATTTGCAGTAGGCGATGGGTCGACATAAAAAATAATACCCTGCACCACTTTTCCTGCCGGAATACCACCACTCAGTGTCGCAATAATTTTCCCCTGCTGGTTCAGGGAATAAACCGGCTGTAAAATAGTTCCGTCTGTACAATAAATATCACCAATACTTGCCACAAAAGTACCAGGAATAGTTGCAGGTGAAGGAGTTACTTCCGATGCAACATTATTATGGATAATACAATTCATCACAACACCCCCGTCAATCAGCACACCGCCACCTGAACCATTGATAGAATTTGGGATGGAATCAAAAACATAGCCTTTGGTAATCACGAATCCATCCAATGTACCATATACTGTCGCTACCCGATGCGCATAATTGCCATCTAAAACCGATTGCTGATTTGAACTGGCATTTCCGGGATAAATTCTATCGCTATACGATGTTGCATTGACAGGGAAACCTCCTATTATAGTCACACCCGAAGGCACAATAATCTCTTCTTCCGTATAATTCCCTGCCGCCACCCAGATTGTAGCCGGAGCAGAAACCCCGGAAAGTGCTGCTGAAATAGATGTAAAACCGGCTGCACTTCCTATTGTATTGCTGAAATTAACAGTTCTGTCAGGTAATTGCGAATACGAAAAGAATGCAAACAGGCTACTTAATATGATTAAATATTTTTTCTTCATCCTGGAAAAACAATGTAAACGCCTAATAAAAGTCATATAACAGCAACAACTTTAAATAGTGTTTGTTTTATAATTTCTGAAGTGTTTATTATAAATTAATAAAAATAAATAAACAAGATGGTACCAGACGGGACCGGCTGCCTGCAAATTAAATGATTGTTTATACCCAAATAAGCAAACCGGCAAAGGACAAATAAAATTTACAACTTAAACAAAAACAGACCTTAAATCAAGACTTGAGATAATTTACTTTTAAGCAACACCTACACGTATATAACGGCACAAAGATACTTTATTATATGGGACAACACAAAAAAAACAATGTTTTTTGACATAAAAAACGTTATTTATCACGTTAACTTGTTTAAATTGAAGTTAAAATAGGCACCATAATACGGTTAATATTATCTCTATTCATTTAAACCGGCTATTTCTTCCAATCCGGCCTGTTTTTGATTCAGGAATATGTCATTATGATAATCATCCAGTTTGCGGAGTAAATATACCAGGGTCTGTTGCTCATCTTTGCTTAACTTTCCAACGATTATTCTGGCAACCATATTCATCTGTGGTAATATGGAAATAAGCTCTTTCCTACCTGCATCCGTGATCCTGATCCTCTTACTCCGCTTGTCGACCTCATCATCAAACTGACAAATGTACCCTTTTTTTATCAACCGATTGATAATCTCAATACCGGAAGTCTTTTCCATTACCTGAATATTTATTAATTCCTGTTTGGAAAGACTCTCGTAAGTAAGCAAAGTAATTAAAAATGAGAATTCATCTGCAGTATTAATCTTACTTCCTTTCAACGCTTTTTTAATGTAGTTCTTGGCATATCTGAAAAGCAATGAAACCAAAATAGAAATATCCGTCGAAATTTTACTGTTAACTGACTGGTCCATCAGAAAATCATCCTTTCCTCCACTTATTGCATCCCGCTTAAGCGATGCTATCTCTATATTCTTATTGAGAAAACCTATAAAATCAGCCGTACTCAGCTTTCGACCATCTCTCTCATTATCTGCAACATAAAGCTCCAGATAATCAAGCAGATCAAGCAAAATATGTTTCGCTTTCATAAAAATAAACACTTAAAACAACACAAAAATACAATTATTTTTTGTTATGACTACAAATTTAGAACAAATTTGTACTTATTTTGTTTGGTATAATACAAAATCATACTATATTTGCTCGTCAAATGAATCAAATTATGGAAGTATACAACAAAGCAACTTTTAAAATTGCACAGCTTATTACCAAATCTTACAGCACATCTTTTTACAGTGCTGTAAGCATGCTTGAAAAAGATATGCGTTCGGCTGTTTTCGGGGTCTATGGTTTTGTCAGGCTTGCCGATGAGATTGTGGATACTTTTCATGATTATAACAAAGAAAAGTTATTAGATAAACTCGAAAACGACTTGAAGGAAGCCATAGCTGAAAGAATCAGCACTAATCCGGTTTTACATGCTTTTCAGCAGGTTGTAAATGAATATGATATTCCGTACGAATTAATAGATGCTTTCATGCAGAGTATGAAAGCAGATCTGAATAAGAAGGACTATACAAATAAAGATGAAACGGAACAATATATATATGGGTCAGCCAATGTAGTAGGACTGATGTGTCTGAAAATTTTCACCCACGGAAATAAGCACTCATATGAGGAGTTGAAACTACCGGCGATGAAACTAGGCTCAGCTTTTCAAAAAGTAAATTTTCTGAGGGATCTAAAAACCGATATACACGACTTACAACGCACTTATTTTTGCAATTGCCGGATGGATTCATTTGATGAACAGGCAAAAACTATAATTGTGGATGAGGTTAAAGTTGAATTTCAGGAGGCTTACAAAGGTATCGGCTTTTTGCCCGGGCGTTCCCGTCTGGCAGTATTAACAGCCTATTTGTATTATTCAACATTATTAAAGAAAATTGAACACACCCCTTCCTCACAGATATTGCATGTCAGGGTACGCATTTCGAATTTCAAAAAAACCTTGTTATTGCTGAAAGCTTTATTCATGTATAAACTAAAAATGATTTGACAATATGGTTGATAATGATGTAATATTAGTGGATAAACAGGATGTTGCCATTGGGAGTATGAATAAGATAGAAGCTCATCTGGGAGCTCATCTGCATCGTGCCATTTCGGTCTTCATCGTCAATAGCAAGGGAGAATGGCTATTGCAGCAAAGAACAACCGACAAGTACCATTCGAAAGGATTATGGTCGAACGCATGTTGCAGTCACCCTGCCCCGGGAGAAAAGACAGCTGACGCTGCAGTAAGGAGGCTGAAGTACGAAATGGGCATTACAGCACCTCTAACCGATCTATTCAGTTTTTACTACGAAGCTGAGCTTGAAAACGGATTGACCGAGCACGAAATCGATCATGTTTTCTGGGGAGTATGTGATGATAAACCCAATCCCAATCCGCAGGAAGTGATGGATTATCGTTATGTTGATTACCTGACCCTTCTGAACGAAGTAAGTGTTTCTCCGGAAAAATACTCAGCATGGTTTAAGATAATTGTCCAGCAGGTTCAGGCTCACGCAAAAAACATGCATGCATGAAATCAAATAAACTGATAACAATACTCAAGGATCCGCAGGAAATACGGCGTTTTCTGGTTTGGTTTTATATCATTGGAATTGCAGGAATGGTGATTCCGGCCACTTCCGCTCTATTCATGAAACTGACTCCTTTAGCGCTGCTGATGAACTTCGGATTGCTGTTAACACACCACGAAACTAAATTTTCAGTAATAACAATACTGATTTTCAGTTTGATTCTGCTATCAGGTTTTTTTATTGAGATTATCGGTGTTCAAACAGGCATTATATTCGGTGAATACGTTTATGGAAAAGGCCTCGGATGGAAACTATGGGATACACCTCTTATCATCGGATTAAACTGGTTATTGCTCGTTTACACAACCGCAACCATCACGCAAAAAATAAAAATCCATAATATTATACGAATTGCATTGGGTGCGGGCATGATGTTGGTTTATGATCTTATCATGGAGCAGGTAGCTCCCCGGATGGACATGTGGTCGTGGAAAAATGGAATTATTCCGATTGAAAATTATATCGCCTGGTTTGTGATTGCGTCCTTGTTTCATGCCCTGATTCAGTTCAGCGGCATTAAAATAAAGAACAAACTCTCAGAAACAGTGCTTATAGCTCAGTTTGTTTTTTTTGTAATTCTGTTCATCTTGTTCTAAATGATTATCAAGGCAAAACATAATCCACTGGCTGTCAACTTCTTCAACACATATTCAAAGAAGAAAATCAGACATAACTTTCAGCAGGTAGTGATCAAAGGAGACATTGATGTAAGTAATCATGCTGTATTACTAGTCTCCAATCACCTCGGCTGGTGGGATGGATTCTGGGCTTTGTATTTAAACATCAAGCTGTTTAAAAAGAAATTCCACTTTATGATGGATGAGAAAGAATTAGCAAAAAGGTGGCTGTTTTCTTATGCCGGCGGTTTTTCTGTAGCCCCGCACAACAAATCAATACTTGAAAGTCTCCGGTACGCATCTGAGCTATTACAGGATACAAACAATCTGGTATTGATTTATCCGCAGGGAAAACTCTATTCATCCTGTTGCAATGATATCCGGTTTATGAAAGGAATTAACCGTATCAAAACAGCAGAGACAACCAAGACAGTTTTTTTGGTTCAATTTGTCGATTACTTTCAACACGAAAAGCCAACTGTATATCTTTACACCAAAGAAGCTGACAAAGGGCAATCTACGAAGAATAATTATGAAGAACAATACCAGGCTTTCTACAATGCCTGCATGGAAGAACAAAGTAAAATAATAATATGATATACTTCGCCTACTTCATAATGATCTTTGCCGGATTGCAATTACTGATTGCATTGCTGAATGTTGTCTTCAGGGTAAATTATGGTTTGTACAAAACCACTGCCGACCACCTGATTTCAGTCATTATTCCGGTTAGAAATGAATCGGGAAAAATTGAAAATTTATTAAATGACCTGACACAACAATGTTATCGAAATTTAGAGATTATCGTGGTGGATGATGATTCGGAAGACAATTCCAGAGAAATCGTTACAGAAAAAGCAGTTGCAGATTCCAGAATACAACTGATAAGTTCCGGATTGCCTGACAGTTTCTGGTTGGGAAAAAATCATGCCTGTTACCGGGGAGCAAAAGCAGCAAAAGGTAAATATTTGTTTTTTTTAGATGCAGATGTCAGGCTAAAACCAGAAGCAATCAGCAGCATCACGGGGTATTTCGAAAAGAAACGTCCGGTTTTTCTTTCAGTGTTTCCAAAACAAATACTCGAAAACAGAGGAGTAAAGAAAGTGATACCCATCATGAATTATATTTTGCTGAGTCTATTACCCTTATTTTTAGTCAGACGCTCAGGTTTTTCTTCCATATCAGCGGCAAACGGTCAGTTTATGTTTTTCGACACAGATATTTACAGGGCATTTGAGCCTCACAAAAGGTTTAAGCATGAGAAAGTGGAAGATATTCAGATAGCCCGTTTCCTGAAAAAGAAAAAAATGAAGATTGCATGTCTGACCGGCAATGATGATATCAGTTGCAGGATGTATGATAATTATGAAGAAGCCATGGAAGGTTTCAGCAAAAATGTAGCAGCTTTTTTTGGAAACTCATATTTACTGGCTATCATTTTCTGGCTTATTACTTTCACCGGAATAATCTGGATAATGACTTTCTTACCCTGGTTTTATACACCGATATACATTTTAATAACCGCAGGGACACGCATATTCATTTCAATTACGAGCCGGCAAAAAGTTGCTGACAACATCCTGTTGCATTATACCCAGCTTTATAACTTAGGATTACTGATTAAACGATCAATTAAACACAAAAGAAACAAGACTTACCAATGGAAAGGAAGAAATATAGCTTAACCGTGCTGATGCTGTTGTTATTATATCCTGCTGTTGCCGAACCTACATTCAGCAGCCGGATATATGATGCCTACATTTCAGGTAACATGACTGAATGGAAAAAAATTTTACAGGAGACTGAACAACAAAAAAACCAGAGCAACGCTTTTCTGCTGGAGCAAATTAACTATCAATACGGTTACATCGGTTGGTGTCTGGGAACCAATAAAAAAAACGAAGCAAAAGTCTGGATGGAAAAAATGGAAAAGAACATGGAAATTCTGGAAAAAAGGAACTATCAGCCTTCGATGATTGCCGCTTACAGAGGTTCGATGATTGGATTCAGAATTGGCCTGAATAAAATGCAGGCGCCCTTTATCGGGAATAAGAGTATCACGTATGCCAAAACAGCCATGGAGTCTGATCCTAAAAACCCGTTGGGCTTCTTTCTGTATGGTAACATCTTATTTTACACTCCGGAATTCTTCGGTGGTGCTAAAGATGAAGCCATGAATCATTATTTACAGGCACTAAAAAACATGGAGCGAAACACATCATGGACAACAAAGAACTGGAACTATCTGAATTTACTAACCGTGATTGCAACGGCCTATTATGAATATAATCAGCAGGATAAAGCATTAATATATTTACAAAAAGCACTAAAAGCTGAACCTGAATTTCAGTGGGTAAAAAAAGAACTATATCCGAAATTCTCAAAAAAATAGCGTTTTTTATCATTTAATTATTTTAGCACTTACGTGACTAATGTGGTTAAATATTAGTTTTTATATTTTTAAATGATATAATGTTTAATAAAATGGAAAAAGAAGTATTAGTGGTAGGAGCCGGATTGGGTGGGTTAACAACTGCCTTGCGACTGGCAAAAAAAGGATATGATGTTGAAATAATCGAAAAAAACAGCCAGGCGGGGGGGCGTCTTAATCAAATTAAAAAAGACGGTTTTACTTTCGATACCGGACCGAGTTTCTTCAGCATGTCGTATGAGTTTAAAGAATTCGCGAAAGATTGCGGCATAGAGCTTCCGTTTGAGTTTATCGAACTGGATCCGCTTTATACGGTAAACTTCAGCGATAGTCCGAAAACCTATACGTTATATAAAGACATCGACAAACTGGCTGCCGAGTTTGCGGAAAAAGAACCTGATTTTAAAGAAAAGATGTTGAAATACCTGGGTAAGTCGGGGGCTCTTTATAATGACACGGTCGACATTGTTATCAAATCCAATTTCGACTCTGTATTGCAATACCTGATTACCCTGATGAAAGTAAATCCGGTGCACCTGCCTGTTTTACTCAAAACATTCTGGCAACAGGTAGAACAACATTTTGACTCTAAAGAAGCCCAACAAATCATTTCGCTTATTGCATTTTTCTTAGGCAGAACACCATTCGACACTTCGGCTGTTTACACCCTGCTTTCACATATAGAGTTCAAACACGACGGATATTACAACGTCAAAGGCGGGATGTATAAGATCGTGGAAGGACTGGTTGAGGAGTTGAAAAAAGCCGGTGTTAAAATCAGCTATGGCGTGGAAATCACCGGATTTAAGAAGAAAGATGGAAAAATAACGAAACTCATCGATCAGACCGGTAAAGTCTGGACTGCCAGCGCCTATGTCATCAATGCAGATGCAGCCGTATTCCGGGGCAGGGTGCTGAACAAACGGAAATACAGGGAAAGCAGACTCCGGAGAATGAAGTGGACCATGGGCTATCTGACCTTTTACATTGGGGTAAAAGGTAAATTGCCCCAGGTAAATCATCACAATTATTTTCTGGGGAGCAATTACAAAGATTACGCGCTGAAGGTTTTAAAACAGCCCGACACTCTGGAGAAGCCTTATTATTACGTTAATATGTTATCCAAGCACAATAACGATTGTGCTCCTGAAGGTTGCGAAAGTTTGTTTTTCGTCTGTCCCGTCCCCAATATGCTTTACAAGAAAAACTGGGACGATAAGGATAAGATTGTGGACAGCATCATCAGCGATTTCTCCAAACGCATCGGGCAGGATATTACAAACTCCATAATTTCCAGGACAATTTACACACCAGTAGAATGGGAGAAATACTTCAATCTCTACATGGGAAGTGGCCTGGGATTATCTCATCACATGATGCAAATCGGAGCATTCCGACCGGCCAACAAAGATGAAGATTATAACAATGTCTTTTATGTGGGTGCATCCACCGTACCCGGAGCAGGATTACCTATGGCGGTGATTAGTTCTAAATTAACGGCAGAACGGGTTGAAAATCATTTTAGTGAATAACATGTAAAGACAAGGCACGCCCTGTCTCTACTATAACTGCAAATTAAAAAATATACAATATGAATCGAATCTTTAACATAACAGCAATTCTCCTCCTCTTCTCCTCTTTCGTGCTGGCACAAAAGGGTACCATCAGAGGTAGGATTTATAATTCGAAAACGAATGAACCACTGGAGTTTGCGAACATCATCATTCAGGGCACAAACATTGGTTCTACCTCCGACTTAGACGGAAATTACATCTTCACAGGCATTGAACCCGGCTTCAAACAACTGGTAGTCAGCCTGGTTGGATTTCAGACAACCTTATCACCTGAAATACAGGTACAGGGAAATCAAACAACCTTTCTTGACATTCCTGTGAATGAAACGACACAGGTACTAAACGAATTTGTGGTAAAACGTAATCCCAATGCGAAGAAAATTGAGAGTCCGCTTTCCGTCACCAACATTGGTGTTCAGGAAATTGAAAAAAGTGCTGGGGTCAACAGGGATGTATCCAAACTGATACAAACCCTGCCCGGGGTGGCGGTTACTGACCCGAATCGCAATGACCTGATCGTACGCGGCGGCGGTCCGTCGGAAAACGTATTTTACT
>JACDJB010000660.1_pt1 | contig 32936 bp, 33 predicted proteins | sample 7454121 | NCBI WGS metagenome assembly JACDJB01 (sample SAMN14253290, study PRJNA609438) | sludge metagenome | isolation source: sludge after 25d culture with pyrite | collected 2018-12-20
GCTGGCACCCGACTTCCTGCTGCTCGACGAGCCCACCTCGGGCATGAGCGACCAGGAGAGCCAGGCGATGGTCGAATCAGTTCGCTCGGTGGCCACACGGGTGGGCGCGGGAGTGCTGGTGATCGACCACGACCTCGGCTTCATCACCCGCATCAGCGACCACATCGTGGTGCTCAACGAAGGTCGCATCCTGGCCGAAGGCACGCCCGCCGCGGTGCGTGCCAACCCGCTGGTTGCCGAGGCCTACCTCGGCTCGTCGGCCTGAGCCCGAGCGACGATCGTGCGAGCGCTCATCATCCAACACGAGCCCGATGGCCCGCCCGGCCTGCTGAGCAGGCACCTGGCCCAGCGTGGGTACCGCGTCGACATCGTGCAGATCATGCAGCCGGGCTCCACGCACAGCGAGATCCCCTTTCCGGACCCTCGTTCGTACGACCTGGTCGCCCCGATGGGCGCCGTTGCCGGGGTCTACGACCACCACCTGATCGGCTCCTGGATCCACCGTGAGGTGGCGATGCTGCAACTCGCGCTCGACGCCGGCGTGCCCATGTTCGGCATCTGCTTCGGGGCCCAGGCCATCACAATGGCGCTGGGTGGCCATGTGGAACCGTCACCCAGCTACGAGATCGGCTGGTACACCTACGAGCTGCAGCACCCGCGGATCGCTGCCGGGCCGTGGTTCACCTGGCACGGCGATCGTTGCCTGCTGCCGGCGGGCGCCACCGAGTTGGCCCGCACCACTCACTGCACCCAGCTGTTTCGCGAAGGACGAGCCGCCGGCGTGCAGTTCCACCCGGAAGTCACCCGCGAGATGGTCGCCGGATGGGTGTCGAAGTGCCCGCCCGACTACTTCGTGGAGCGCGGCACGACCGGCGCCGCCCTGATCGCCGCGTTCGACGAGTTCGGCGAGCTGGCCGCCAAGCAGGCAACCGAGCTGTTCGACTGGTTCCTCGACGATGTCGCCCGCTGACAGCTCGCCCGCGACCAACGTGCCCGGCAGGGCGAGCCGGCCCGACTCGCTGCCCCACCTCGACATCCTCGGACACGACGTCTACGAGCATGGCGCACCGCACGCGGCCTACGACGAGTTCCGCTCCACCGCACCCGTGGCGTGGATCAACGAGACAGCGGCGAACGGCCACGACGGCCACGGTTTCTGGTCGCTCACGGCCCATCGCGATGTGGTGGCGGTGCACAAGGATTGGCGCACCTTCTCCAGCGAGGTGGGTGGCACCGAGATCGAGGAGCTGGAGCGCGACGCGCCGGCACTCGCGGCACGGCGAACGATGCTGGAGACCGACCCTCCGCGGCACACGAAGCTGCGGCAGCTGGTGAACCCGGCGTTCAGCCGGATGGCGGTGGAGACGTATGCCCAGCACGCCACATCGTTGATGGCCGAGGTGCTCGACGACGCGATGGCCGCCGCGCACACCACTGGTTCGGTCGACGGGGTGCGTGCAGTCGCCCGCGAGCTACCGATCCGGATGATCACCGGCCTGCTCGGTGTACCCGACGCGGACGCCCCGCAGCTCTTTCACTGGGCCGACCAGATCGTGTACAACGCCGACCCCGACTACTCCCCCGCTGTCAGCGACCGCACCGACACCGACCCGTACCGCCTGCTGCCGTTCCGCAGCCCCGTGTCGCTGAAGGTGCTGGACTACGTGCAACGCCTCTCGGCGGCACGGCGCGGGGTGGCCGGCGGCGACGTACTCAGCGTGCTCGCCAATGCACTGGTCGACGGCCACCCACTGACGGAACGCGAGCAGGGCACGTTCTTCCTGCTGCTGTTGATCGCCGGCAACGAGACCACACGGCACGCGTTGTCGCACGGGCTGCTGGCGCTTGCCGAGCACCCCGATGTGCTGCCGCGCCTTCGTGCGCAGCCCGAGCTGCTCGACTCCGCCACCGAAGAGGTGCTGCGCTGGACGTGCCCGCAGCTGCACTTTCGCCGCACCGCCACCGCCGCCACCGAGATCGGCGGCATCAAGATCGCCGCCGGCGAGAAGGTGGTCACGTGGTACCTGGCCGCCAACTTCGACCCGACGGTGTTCGCCGATCCACACACGTTCGACATCGAGCGCACGCCGAACCCACACGTCACGTTCGGCGGCGGCGGGCCGCACCTGTGCCTGGGTCAGTGGATGGCGCGCCTGGAAGTTCGCACGTTCCTCGCTGCGTTGGCACAGCGGGCGGATCGAGTGGAGCTCGCCGGCGAACCGAGACGAGTGCGCAGCAACTTCATCAACGGCCTCAAGCTGCTGCCCCTGCACCTCGTGCCGCGCTGATCAACCGGCGCCCATGCCATACGCGTGCACAGGGTGGAGACGAACGACGACGCGGCGATCGGCGACCATCGCTGCTCGGTACTCGTCCCAATCGGGGTGCTCGCCGACAGCGCCCCGGTACACGCTGACGAGCTCGTCGACAGTGGCGTCATCGGCGTCGGCTGCCACCGCCGTCAGCTCGGCCTGCGCGTCGATGACCACGTAGCCCCAGAAGTCCTCCTTGCCGACGTACAACGACGCCCGCGGGTCGCGCAGCAGGTTGGTGTACTTGGCCCGATCGGCCGTGATCGAGATGCGCACCACGCCATCATCGCCGAGGGTGTACGTGATGTTCGAGAGCTGCGGCCGACCATCGCGTTTGAGAGCGACCAGCACACCGTTCCTGCGCGGGCGGATGAAGTCGAGAGCGGCGGCAAGTTCCATGCGGCCTGCAACCCCTGCCGGCCGGCGCCGATTCCCAGAAGCCCCCTGTCAGGAGGCGACGGCCGCGATGTAGCGGTCGGGGCGCACCAGCACGGCCCGTCGGCCGTAGGTGGCGCGCGGCTCCACCACCACACGGTGGCCGTCGGGCGCGGTGAACGAGCCGTCGGCGGCGACCCACACCCAGCCCAGCGGCAACCGGCTGTCGAGGTGATCGGGTTGCGGTAGCTGGTGCCCCACCGGGAACTCGCCGCCCAGCTGCAAGCCGGGCACTCGCGACCAGCGGTTCGGATCTGCCGTCGCCGGTGTGGGCAGATCGGTGGGGTCGGCGGCGAGCCGGGCAAGCGTGCGACCGGCCTCGATCGACAGTTCGATGACCGCTTCCGCGTGCGGGCGGCGCTCGGCCTCATAGGTGTCGAGCAACTCGTCGGGCGAGGCTCCGCGCACCACTTCGGCCAGCTTCCAGGCGAGGTTGGCGGCATCGCGCACGCCGCTGCACATGCCTTGCCCCATGAACGGCGGCATCATGTGCGCCGCATCCCCGGCCAGCAGCACGCGACCGTCCGGGCCGCCTCGCCAGCGATCGGCGACCAGTGCGTGGAAGCGGTACGGGACGGCCCTCACCAGATCGCCGTGCGACTTGGTGACGCCCCACGGGGCGAGCAGCTGCCACGGGTCGGGCTGCTCGTCGCCACGCAGTTGGAACTCCCACCGGCGATGAGCCCCGTGCGACGGCACGAACGTGGTGAGGCGATCGGGGTCGCACACCTGGTGGATGACGGTGGGCAGCGGGGGCACCGGCTGACGGTGCAGCATCAGGTCGACCACCAGCCAGTGCTCGTCGTACCCGAGGTCGATGAAGCCGGCGCCGATCTCGTCGCGCACACGGCTGGCCCCGCCATCGCACGCCACCACGAACGACGCCTCCTCGAGCAGGCTCGCCAGCGGCGGCGCCTCCCACGCGAGGCGCACGTCGACCTGGCGCAGCGCGCTCAGCCCCCGCCGCAGCATCGTCTCCAACTGCGGCTGAAGGAACACGTAATCCTCGGACCAGCCCAGCAGCGGTTCGCGCTGGAAGCCCTCGAACGTGAACAGGCGGCGGCCGTGCGCGTCGACGTACTCCATGCCGGCCGACACCGTGAGCAACGGCTGCAGCTCGGCCTCGAACCCGCACTGCTGGAACACTCTGGCAACCTCTGCATCGAGATGGCAGGCGCGTGGTTGCGAGTAGGGCGACGTTGATCGCTCGAAGACCACGGTGCGCAGACCGTGCTGCCCGCACAGGTTGGCGAGGGTGGCACCGGTGGGGCCGAGCCCGACGATGGCGACGTCGTACGCGCTCACTCCGGTGCCTCGGTCTCCCACTGCGTGGTGCCCCAGGTGACGGCGAGCAGGGTGGCATCGTTGCCCGGCGCGGCGCCGTGCCAGTGACGCTCGTGCGGCGGGCACACGACCAACGTGCCGGTGCCGAGACGCACCTCGCCGTCGGCCTCGGTGCCCACACGCGCCTCGCCGCGCACCACGAACAGCTGCTGCCCACCGGGGTGCGTGTGCCAGAAGGTGACGGCACCGTCGAGGAAGTGCACGAGGGCCGTGTCGGGTTGTGCATCGGTGGGTGTCGCGTGCAGCATCTCCAGCTCGACGGTGCCGGTGAACCGACCCCCGTAGCTGACGCTCTTGTCGCCTTCCGGAACCACCTTCATCGCGACGCTCCTCGGCTGTTCACTCAGCGCTCGACGACCGGGTTGCGCATGGTGCCGATGCCCTCGATCTCGGTCTCCAGCACGTCGCCTGCACGCAGGAATCGCTGCGGTGTGCGAGCTTCGCCCACACCGCCGGGCGTACCGGTCCAGAGCAGGTCGCCGGGCTGGAAGGTGATGTACCGGCTGAGCCACACCACCAGCGCCGGCACGTCGAAGATGAGGTCACTGGTGTTGCTGTGCTGCATCACCTCGCCGCTGAGGCGGCCCTCCAGCTCGAGCGCATCAGGCTGCGCCAGCTCGTCGACGGTGACCAGGTAGGGCCCGATGGGGCCGAACGTGTCGTACGTCTTGGCGACGGTGAACTGCTTCACCGGTGGCCGGAACTGCTCGCCACGATCGGAGATGTCCTGGCCGACGGTGACCCCCGCGAGATGGCTCCACGCGTTCTCGCGAGTGGCCTGCTTGCACGTGCGCCCGAAGACGATGACGAGCTCTGCCTCGTAGTCGATCTGCGTGAGGCCGGCGGGCACCACGATCTCGTCGAACGGGCCGCACACGCAGTTCTCCAACTTGGCGAACAGGTGCGGCTCGGTCGGCAGGTCGCGGCCGCTCTCGATGGCGTGCTGCCGGTAGTTGAGCGCGACGCCGAAGCCTTTCGGTGGGCGCGGCACCGGAGCGCCCAGGTGCACTTCATCGAGCACCGGCCAGTCGGCCGTGTCGACGGACAAGGCCACCGCCTGCAACAGATGATGGTGCTCGAGGTGGGAGAGCACCATCGGGTCGCTGTGCAGCTGGCCACCGGTGGCGTGCTCGACGTCGACCGCGTGGCCGTGGACGACGATGGTGGCCCGGCCCTGGTAGTTGGCCAATCGCATGTGTGCTCCCTGCAGGTGATGGTCGTTGAGCTGATGGTTCGTCAGGACCCGGTGGCCGGGAACCAGAGGTGGATCTGGCCGGTGCCGGCAGCGTTTTCATAGTCGCTGTAGGGCACGCCGGGCGAGTCCCAGGCAGCACCACCGGACGCGGTGGCCATGATGACGTAGTGCGCGAAGCGACCCTCCGGTGCGTACTGGCGAAAGTCGGGGTAGTCGGCCAGTACGGCCGCATGATCGCCCGCCTCCAGCCACTTGATCACCCGCTCGTCGGCGGCGCGGTGCTCGGGGCTGAAGACATCGGCCGGGTCGGCGCCCTCGTGCTGGCGCAGCTGGCTGAGTGGCCAGAACTTGTGCGAGAGCGCACCACTGGCGACGATGACGACTCGCCGATCGGAACGCCGAATGGCCTCACCGAGCACTTCACCGAACGCCACCATGTCGGCGAACTCGGCGGTCTGACAGGTGCTGACCGACATCCACTGCTCGTTGCGCTGCAGGTACGGCGTGAGGTACACGGTGGCGTACCGGATGGGGAGGTACGGGTCGTCATTGGCATGCACCCAGGTGTCGGTGCGCTCGGCCGCGACCTGCTCGACCAGGCGCGCCAACTGCGGATCGCCGACGATGTCGTACGGCATCTGCGGGTTGCCGCGCGGTAGCTCTTCGCTGGTGAACTTGCCGGCACGGCGTTCGTGCGCCGACACCACCCATTCGAAGGTGGTGAACCAATGAGTGTCGAGCACGACGATGGTGTCGGCGTGCAGCGGGTCGATGCACTCGCGACGCATGCGGTGCAAGCCGTCGACGATGGAGAAGTCGCGGCCGTGGTTCAGCTCCAGCCGCACGTCTTTCGGAAGCACCAGCGGCGGCACGTGTGCGACCAGCGCGGAACCGACGATCTCACCCATGCTCGACACCCCTTCGGAATCCTTTGGACCCGAACAATCTACACTACGCCGATGGTCGTCGCCCTCGCTCTGATCGCGGCGCTGGTGTCGGGCACGGCCGACTACCTCGGCGGACGCGCGGCGGGGCGGCACCATGCCCTGCACGTCGGCTTCGTGTCGCAACTCACCAACCTGGTGGTGCTCCCGGTGTTCGCCGTCGCGATCGGCTGGCAGCACCTGCACCACGGCGACATCCTGCTCGGGCTGCTCGGCGGCATGGCCGCCGGCACCGCCTACCTCGTCTTCTTCCACGCTCTGGCAGGTGGTCGGATGAGCGTCGTCGCACCACTTGCCGCGTTGACGACTGCCCTCGTGCCGGTGCTCATCGACGTGATCACCGGCGTCTCGTTGCCCGGCGGACGATGGGCAGGAATTGCGCTGGCCCTGCTGGCCATTCCGGCGCTTGCTTTTCGGCGCGACGAGGGCAGCGGATCGCTGTCGCTGCGTGAAGAGGTCGAGTCGGCCCTGGTCGCGGGTGGTGGCTTCGCCGTCTTCTTCGTCGCGGTCGGGCACACCAGCACCGAGAGCGGCCAGTGGCCGGTGGTGTTCGCCGCGGTCGGCGGCACCGCCACGGTCGGGGCGCTCTGCGTGGCCCGCCACGTGACGGTGCGCACTCGGCCCCCTCGACTGGCAGTCGTCAGCGGCCTGCTGATGGCGGGCTCCGGTCTCGCCATCAACCACGCACTGCAGCTGGGCCCGATCGCAGTGGCCACCGTGCTCGGGTCGCTGTACCCCCTCGCCACCACAGCGCTGGCGAACCGCTTCGACCACGAACCCGTCGGGCGCATCAACGTCGCCGGCATCCTGCTGGCCGTCGCCGGCGCGTCGCTGATCGCCATCTACCGCTGAACGATCCGCGGTGATCGCCACCTCGCCGGCCTTCTGGGCGTCAGCCGTCCCACTTCGCCTTCTGTCAGTTCCTCGTCCCGGCTTCCGAGACGACTCACGCCCAGATGCCGACGACCGAGGCACAGCGGCCGCTGCCCCCTGAGAGCAGGACGGGGGCTCTACTCGGCGAGCAGGGCGGCGACGGTTTCGCGCAGGGGCTCGCCGAAGTCGCGCAGCGGCGAGTGGCCGGCAGCGCGCAGCACCGCGTTGTCGAGCACGCTGTTGGCCGGGCGCGGCGCGGGCCGTGGCGGGTGAAGGTCGGCCGTGGCGATGGGTTGCACCATCGACGGGTCCTTCCCCATGGCCGCCACCACCTCGCCGGCGAACTGGTACCACGAGCAGGCCCGCTGATTGGTGGCATGGACCACACCGCTCAACCGATCGAGCGCCAACCGGCGCAGCACCGGTGCCAGGTCGTGAGTGAACGTGGGGTGACCCACCTGGTCGGCCACGAACGACAGCCGCGGATGCTGTTGGGCCAGGCGCATCACGGTCTTCACCATGTTGTTGCCGTTGCGACCGCAGACCCACGAGGTGCGCACCACGGTGGCCGACGGGCCCAGCGCCAGCGCCTCGCGCTCACCGGCGAGCTTGCTGCGGCCGTACGCGCTCTGCGGGTTGGTGTCGTCGTGCTCGTGGTAGGGGCGATCGAGCCCGCCGTCGAAGACGTAGTCGGTGCTCACCTGCACGAGGTGTGCTCCGGCGCGGTGCGCTGCCTCGGCCAGCCAGCGCACCGCGGTGCCGTTGACCGCCAGCGCGCGTTCGGGATCGGCTTCGCACGCGTCGACGGCGGTCCACGCCGCGCAGTTGATGACGGCGTCGGGCCGCAGCATGGTGATGGCACCGTGCACATCCGAGCGCGAGCCGATGTCGAGGCCGGCCGAGTCGAATGCGTGCACGTCGTCGCCCGCTGCCATGCACGCGGCCACCACGTCGAGACCCAGCTGGCCGCCGGCACCGCTGATGAGCACCCGCATCTACAGCCCCGCGTTGGCCTTCAACGGTTCCCACCACCAACGGTTGTCGCGGTACCAGGCCACCGTGTCGGCCAGGCCCTGTTCGAACGAGTGCTCGATCTTCCAGCCGAGGGCGCTGATCTTGTCGATGTTGACCGAGTAGCGCCGGTCGTGGCCGAGGCGATCGGCGACGGGCTCGATGAAGCTCTCGTCGCGCCCACACAGCTCGAGCAGCTTGTAGGTGAGCTCGCGGTTGGTGAACTCTTCGTGGGCGCCGATGTTGTACACCTCACCGACCTCACCGTGCTGCAGCACGAGGTGCGCCGCCCGGTTGTGGTCTTCCACGTGGATCCAGTCGCGCACGTTGCCGCCGTCGCCGTACAGCGGCACCTTCTTCCCGTCGAGCAGGTTGCTGGTGAACAACGGGATGACCTTCTCGGGGAACTGGTACGGCCCGTAGTTGTTGCTACAGCGGGTGACCACCACCGGCAGGTCGTGAGTGGTGACGTAGCTGAGTGCGATCAAGTCGCTGCCGGCCTTCGCCGCGCTGTAGGGCGAGCGCGGCGTGAGCTTGTCGGTTTCGCTGAACGACCCGACGTCGATGGTGCCGTACACCTCGTCGGTGCTGATGTGCAGGAACTTCTGCACCCCGACCCGACGAGCAACGTCGCAGATCACGTTGGTGCCGAAGCAGTTGGTGCGCACGAACGCGTACGGGTCCTTGATGCTGCGATCGACGTGGCTCTCGGCAGCGAAGTGCACCACCGCGTCGTGGCCGTCCATGCCGCGCACCACCGCGTCTTCGTCGCAGATGTCGCCGTGCACGAAGCTGCAGCGGCGATCGTCGAGCACGTCGCGGATGCTGGCCATGTTGCCCGCATACGTGAGCGCGTCGAAGATGGTGACCTCGTCGTCGCTGTTGGCCAGCAGCCAGCGCACGTAGTTGGAACCGATGAAGCCGGCAGCGCCGGTGACGAACAGTTTCATGAAGGGCCTTTCGTGAGCACGAGCGCCGGCACGATCAGGTTCTCATCTGCCAGTACGGGCGACGGCCCTCGGGCATGTCGGCGCGCAGCGGGTTGGCTTCGTCGCGGGCCGACAGGATGGGGTCGGTGACCCCCCAGTCGGCGCCGATGGCGGGGTCGTTCCACAGCACGCCCAACTCGTCGGCCGGGTTGTAGTAGTTGTCGACCAGGTAGGTCATCACCACGTCGGTGAGTGCGGCGAAACCGTGTGCCACGCCCGGCGGAACGTACACACCGAGGTGGTTCTCGCCGGAGATGTCGAAGGCCATCGTGCCGCCATCGGTGGGGCTGCCCTCGCGCAGGTCGTGCAGCACCACGCGGATGGTGCCCACCGGGCAGTACCAGTAGTCGGCCTGGTGCAGGTGGTAGTGCAGGCCCACGAGGGCGCCCTGCTGCTTGTTGGAGCGGTTGCCCTGCAGCATCTCGCGACCGTTGGGGAACCACTCGCGGCGGTATGTCTCGATGAACAATCCACGCTGGTCGCCGTGGATGCTGGGCTCCACGACGTACACACCGGCGATTGCGTCGCTTGCTCGTACGTTCGGCACTCGCCCAGTATGGCGGACAGGCCTACGTGGACGGCGCCGGGGCCGGCCCGCGACCACGGAAGTACTGCAGCACGCTCTCGGCCCCGTCGCCCAGCAGCAGCACCGCATTGCCGTCGATCGTCTTGGGAACGACCGGCAGCGAATACGTCAGCAACCCGTCGCCCACCGCTGTTCGCAGCGAGGCGGCCGCACCGATCGGGTCGAGCTCGTCGTCGATGCGGATCGACGAACCGATCGCACCCACCAGCTCGCCGGTGGTGAACGGGTTGGCCTTCACCTGTGCCAGCGCCGTCTGCAAGCTCGCGTTGACGAACGCTCGCTGACGAGTGGAGCGGCCGAGGTCGGAGGTGGGGTCCTCGTGCCACTCACCGTCGCGGAACTCCTCGTAGTGCCGGCTGCGGGCGTACGCAAGCCCCTGCGTGCCATCGAGGATGTAACAGCCACCCACCGGAATGTCGAGACCGGTGTTGAAGTCGCGGGTGGGGTACCAGAAGCACACCTGCACCCCACCCAGCGCGTCGACCAATGCCTTGAACCCGGAGAAGTCGATCTCCACGTAGTGGTGAATGGGAATGCCGAGCTCGCCCTGCTGCACGGTCTGCACGAGGGCAGCGGGGCCGTCGTTGAACGAGGAGTTGATGCGCCCCTTGCTGTCGTGCCCGGCGCGATCCACCCACAGGTCACGCGGGATCGAGAGCAGGCTGGCGCTGCCATCGCCCTTGTCCACGCGCAGCACCATGATCGTGTCGCTGCGGTTGCCGGTCACTTCGCCCGTCTCGCCGGTGTTCGGATCGCCCAGCGCACGGCTGTCGCTGCCCACCAGCAGGAAGTTCTCCACGTTGTCGCTGGTGCCACTGAGCACCGCCGACACGCCCTGCACGCGCGGCACATCGTCGACGACGCGGCGCGCTGCGATGAGCGTGCCCGCGGCGCACACCACTGTGGTGAGCACCGCCATCGCCACGAAGCCGGGAAGGCGTCGCCGACGCGGCAGCGGCGTGGTGTCGAGGGCAAGCACGGCCTACGAGGGTAGTGGCCACCCGTCGGCGGCCGCCGTCACGCCGCCGTCACGCCGCCGGCCGAGCATGCCGCCACCCGTCAGCGAAGGTGGATCACGTCGCCGACGGCCAGGCGGTGGGTGATGCCGCACTCGTCGACCACGACCAGTCGACCGTCGGGCTCCACGTCGAGCGCGCGGCCCTCCAACTCGCCATCGGGCAGTTCCACACGCACAGTGCGCCCCAGCGTGCCGAGATGTTGGCGGTACTGCAGCCACACGTCGGCGGGCAGCTCGTCGTAGGCCGCCAGCAGCGCCGAAAGCAGTTCCAGCGGGTCGATGCCCGCACCCAGGCATGCCGAGCCTTCCGGCGCCCACCCGATGTTGAGCCCGATTCCCACCACCACGACGGGCGCTGTACCGAGGCTCGCCTGGGCCAAGATGCCGGCGAGCTTGGCGCCGCCGAGCAGCAGGTCGTTGGGCCACTTCAGCATCGGCTTGGCGCCCGCGACCCGCTGGCAGGCGGAGATGGCGGCCAAACCCACCCGCTGCGTGAGCACGTGCGGCGACTGCGGGACGTCGCGGAACAGCATGGAGACCAGCAGGTTCTCACCGGCCGGCGCCTCCCACCGACGGTCGAGCCGACCGCGCCCCGCCGACTGGTGGCGCGCCATCAACACGGTTCGGTCGGGGGCGCCTGCGGCGGCAGCCTGCAGCAGATCGGCGTTGGTGCTGCCTGTCTCCTGCACGACCGAAACGTGCCAGCCGAGCGGCCACTCGCCGGAGCGCGAAGACGACGGCAACTGCGGCGGTGTGGCGCCAGGGGTCTCCATTCCGCAAGTATTGCTGCCTGTGCTGAAAAAGATACTGATCGCCAACCGTGGAGAGATCGCCGTACGAGTCATCCGGGCTGCCCGTGAGCTCGGCATCAAGACCGTCGCGGTCTACAGCGAACTCGATCGCAACGCCCTGCACGTCCGACTCGCCGACGAGGCATACGCGCTCGGCGGGCAGACCGCAGCCGAGAGCTACCTCAACACCGAGGCCATCCTCGACGCCATCGAGCGCAGCGGCGCCGACGGTGTGCACCCGGGCTACGGCTTCTTCTCGGAGAACGCCGACTTCGCTCGCGCCATCATCGCCAAGGGAGTGGCGTTCATCGGGCCGCCACCGGAAGCCATCGACGAGATGGGCGACAAGGTCAGCTCGCGCAAGGCCGCTCAGCGCGGTGGCGCCCCCATCGTGCCGGGCACCACCGAGTTCATCACGCACGAGGACGAGATCCTCGAGTTCGGCAACGCGCATGGTTGGCCACTGGTCATCAAAGCGGCGTACGGCGGTGGTGGCCGCGGCATGAAGGTCATCCGCTCGGCAGCGGAGGTGCACGATGCGATGGAGAGCGCCCGGCGCGAAGCCAAGGCGTTCTTCGGTCGCGACGAGATCTACATCGAGCGCTACCTCACCTGGCCGCGCCACGTGGAAGTGCAGATCGTGGGCGACCAGTTCGGCGAGGTCGTGTGGGTCAGCACCCGCGACTGCTCGGCTCAGCGACGTCACCAGAAGCTCATCGAGGAAGCCCCGGCCACGCACATGGCGCCAGGCATCGAAGAGGCCATGGGCGAGGCAGCCATCAAGGCCGCGAAGGCCGTCGGCTACTTCAACGCCGGCACCGTCGAGTTCATCTACCAGGACGACGAGTTCTTCTTCCTCGAGATGAACACCCGCCTCCAGGTCGAGCACCCGGTCACCGAGGTGATCACCGGCATCGACCTCGTCGAGTGGCAGATTCGAGTGGCCAGCGGCGAGCGCCTGCCGATGACCCAAGCCGAGGTCGCGGCCCGCCGTTACGGCCACGGCATCGAGATCCGCATCAACGCCGAGAACCCGGCCGGCGGCAAGTTCCTGCCCTCCCCCGGCACCATCACCAAGCTCGTGCCGGCCGACGGCTTCGGCATCCGGTTCGACAGCGGGTACGAGAGCGGCGACACCATCAGCCAGTACTACGACAACCTCGTCGGCAAGCTGATCGTGTGGGGCAAGGACCGCCCAACCGCCATCGCGCGCACCATCCGAGCACTCGAGGAGATGGTCGTCGAGGGTGTGGCCACCACCATTCCCGCCGACCTGGCCATCTTGCGCCACCCCGAGTTCCAGGCGTTCGAGCACTCGACGAAGTGGGTGGAGGAGAAGCTCGACCTCTCCGGCCTCGATGCGCCGAAGCCGCCGGCACAAGCCGACGGTGACGAGGCACCGCTGGTGCAGCGCAACACCACCGTCGAGGTCAACGGCAAGCGCTTCGACGTGAAGATGTGGGTGCCCGACGTGCCGATGGTGGCTGCAGGCCCGGCGAAGGCAGCCAAGAAGCCAACCCGCGCGGCAGGCGCCGGCGCGGGTGCCGGCGCAGGCTCTGGCAACGTCGAGGTGCCGATGCAGGGCACCATCGTGAAGGTGCTCGTCGAAGTCGGCCAGTCGGTGGAAGCCGGTCAGGCCGTGGTGGTGCTGGAGGCCATGAAGATGGAGAACCAGATCACCGCCGAGAAGAGCGGCACCGTCAAGGAGATCAAGGTGAAGGCCGGCGACACCGTCGGCGCCGGCGACGTGGTCGTCATCATCGCCTAGGCGTCCCGACGGCTCAGGGTGTGGGTTCGACTCGTTGACCGCGCACGACGATGCTGCCCGCCGCCTTGTCGTGCACACCTTGTCGAAGCGGGTCGAAGAACGCCCACACGTACACGCCGATGCCGAGCAGCGGCCCCACCTGTGGGATGGCGCTGAGCGTGGTGGGCACCAGCGAACGTTGGAACGACCTGGTGAGGCCGAGGCGGCCGCCATCGGTGATGCCGACCACTCGCGTGCCGGTGACGAGCTTGCCCAACGTACGGCCCCACCGCCAGATGGCCATCGTCTCGTACGCGAGCCCCAGCGCAGTGATGGCAACGGTGAACCACACCGTTCGACTCTCGCTGATGGCTTCGTTGGGTGAGTAGCCGAGTACGTAGAACGCGGCGAACACCGGCACGGTGATGATCACCTGGTCGATGACGACGCCCGCACCCCGCCGTGCGAACGACGCAAGGTGGAGACCTGCAGGAACGATGGGACCGGCGGAGTCGTCGTCGGCACTGGAGAACATCAGTCGGCTGCTTCGGCCAGCGCTTCGGCCAGCGCCGGATGCACGAGCAGACTCTCCACGATGTCGGTGACCTTCAGGTTGGCGGTGACCGCCAATGCGATCACGCTGATCAGTTCGGCAGCGTGCCGGCCGACGATGGACCCGCCCAGCACAACGCCGGTGGCGGGGTCGCTGATGATCTTCACGAAGCCACGCCAGTCGTTGTTGATCAGCGCCTTGGGGGTGCTGCTGAACGGCACCTTCGTCACCCGGATCTTGCGACCGACGGCGAACGCATCCGCTTCCGCAAGACCGACATCCGCGATCTCGGGTTCGGTGAAGATCGCGTTGGCCGCCTTGTCGTAGTCGAGGTGCCGGTGAGCCACCTTCGAGAGGCCCATCACGTGCTCGGCGACCTTGCGACCCTGCATGCTGGCCACCGAGGAGAGCGGCAGCTTGCCACTCATGTCGCCCGCTGCATAGATGTGCGGCGCGTTGCTCTGACAGTGGCGGTTGATGATGACGTAGCCATTGGAGTCGGTCTGCACACCGGCGGCTTCGAGGCCGAGGCCATCGGTGTTGGGCACCGACCCGATGGCGAGCACGGCGTGCGAGCTGTGGACAACCCTGCCGTCGTCGCAGCGCACGACCACTTCCTCGACACCCGCCTCGTCGACGACACGCTCGATGGAGGTTGCGCGGGCACCCTTGAGCAGCTTGACGCCACGCTGCAGGAAGTCGTCCTCCAAGACTGCGGCCACCTCTGGGTCCTTGCCGGGAAGCACCTGCTGACGGCTGACGACCAGGTTCACCCTGGCACCGAACGAGCTGAACATGTGCACGAACTCGACGCCGGTGACACCCGACCCGACGATGGTGACGCTTTCGGGGAAGACCTTCGGCGGGTAGCAGTCGCGCGTGACCAGGATGCGCTCGCCGTCGGGGTGGCACCACTCCGGGATTCGCGGACGGGAACCAGTGGCGACGAGCACCGCGTCGGCGGTGATGGTGCGCACGGTGGCCACGCCGCTGCTGTCGCGCACCGTGATCTCGACGTCGTTCGGCGACAGCATCTTGGCCGACCCGTGCACCAGCTCGACACCTTGGCTGGTGAGCAGGTTGGTGGTGCTGCGTTGCAGCCGCATCTTGATGCTCTCGATGCGTTCGGTGAGAGCGTCGACATCCACTTCCGGCGCCTGCTGCTCGAGGCCCATTCCTTCCAGCCGACGGGTGAACGCGATGGCACCGCCGGTGGCGATCATCGTCTTCGACGGAATGCAGTCCCACAGGTGCGCGGCGCCACCGATGACGTCGCGCTCCACCAGCGTGACCTGCGCGCCGAGCCGAGCTGCATGGGTTGCCGCAGTGTTGCCCGCAGGCCCACCACCGATGATCACGAATCGAGTCGCCACGGCGCTGAGGCTACCCCGGCCGCTCGCAGCCAGACCTCGGGAAGGTTCCTCCGACTTTCTGCCAGATCGATCGGCGCCGTGTCTCTTGGCCGGCAGGACCACACAGGAGGAGACCAACAATGAAGATCAGCTCTCGCATCGTGCTCGCCGGCGCCGTGCTCTTCGGCGCTGCCGGCGTTGCCGGCGCCCCGCAGGCGCAGGCCGGTGGCGTCGTCCCCGGCCCGGGTGATGGCAGTGCCGCCGTGTTCATCACTACCAGTGGCGCCCCCGGCCTCACCAACGGGTACACCCACAACTCCACCGGCGGCGCCGTCGACGTCGGCCAGATCGACGCCACGCACTACTGGATCTCCTTCCGCGCGATGGGCGGCGGCACCTACGCCAACGCCCAGCTCACGGTGTGGAACGGCGCGTCGGGCCCGACCATCGACCCGATCTGCACGATCGACAGGACCAAGGATGCCGGCGGCGACGTGACCGTGTGGTTCCAGTGCACCCCGTTCCCGAGCAGTCCGCTGGCCGGTACCCAGCTGTTCGTCAACGTCACCAACCGCCTGCACCCCGACACGGCGCGAGTGCGTGCACCAGGATTCGTTGCCGTCACCACCGCCAACCCGTCGGCCGCCGGGGAGACCCCTGTCAACCAGTACCGCTCGTCGGGCACCGGCCTCGCCACCGTTGCACGCACAGGCACGGGGCTGTACACGGTGACCGTTCCCGGTGGCGCCTTCGCCTGGAACCAGGGCACGGCGTTCGCCACCGCACTCACCGTTTCGCCAACGGTCGACCCCGCCTACACGCGCTACTGCAACCCGCAGAGCTGGTACCCGAGTGGCACGAGCATGATCGTCAACGTCGGCTGTTACATGGGCATCGGCACCGCTGCCGACGCCCGCTTCTCACTGCGCCTCGTCGGGCGCAACCATCTCGGCGGCACCCAGCCCGGCGGCTCGCAATGGGTGAGCAACCCCACCTCGACGGGCTACGACACCATCGCCTACGGCTGGAACTCGGCCGGCGCGACGAACCACGTTCGCTCGCTGGCCCCCTGGGAGGGCACCGGCGTCAGCCACGTGCAGTTCAACGGGGCCACCTATGCCCCCGGCAAGGTGCCCTCGCTGCTGGTGAGCGCCTACGGCGGCAACCAGCGCTGCAGCCTGGAGTACCACGGCTACCACCCGGCCGACCTGTACACCAACGCCACCGTGCGGTGCTACGCCCCCGTCGGCGGCGCCGGCGTTGCCGCCGGCCGGTACTCCGTGAGCCTGGTGCAGCTGTGACGTTCAGCAAGTGACGTTCAGCGAGTGACGTTCATTCACCGACGAGGCCGTCGTCGGCGAACAGGGTGCCCCTGCTCGCCGGCGGTGGCGCCGCGTGAGGCACCTCCTGCTCGATCAGCGCGCCGGGCGAGTTGGGGCAGTACTTCGACGGGTACTGCAGTGCGTCGCGCGCCTCGCCGACCCACTCGAAGTGCATGCCGTCGGGAGTGAGGAAGTTGCCACCCCATGCAAAGTGGTGCTTGCGGAAGATGCGCACGATGCGGCAATCCATCTTGGGCACGCAGCCTTGGCAGTTGGCCACGGTGTTGATGTCGATCGGCTGCCCCCACGAGTGGCGCGACACCGAGCCCAGGCTCTGCGTGATGCGCGCCAACCGGGCCTGGCCCGACGAACAGCCGCCATACGTGTTCGCGTTGCCGGCATCGATGCCACCACCCAACCCGGCATCCACCACCTCCTGCAGTGCTGCGCTGAGGTCGGCCTTGATCACCTTGTTGCACATGGCCCTGATGCCCGCGGGATAGGCCTCGCGCGCTCCCGGCAGGTACGCGTTGCGCCACGTGGCACCCACGTCGGTCCAGCCCAGCTCGCTGAGATTGGCGTAGTCCAGCTCGAACTCGCCCAGCAGCGACTTGGTGCGCGCCAGACTCAGCGTGCCGTCGGGGTCGGGTGCATCCCACGACGTGCGCACACGGACCGCATTGTTGGCGTACAGGCCGCGCCGCACGAGTGCCGCTTGCAGCGCCGTGCGGTCGAACCGGCCGTAGATGAGCACCCGTGTGGGCAACGAGGCGCCGAGCACGTCGGCCTGCTGGGTGCTGATCAGGATCTCGGTGCCACCGATCTCGGCGTCCGGCGCCACCAGGCCGATGGTGAAGGTGACGGTGGAGCCGTTGGCGGCCATCAGATCGATGGTGTCGCCGGCGGCGGCGCCACGCAACGAGGCGGTGGTCTGCCCCATCACCACCTTGCCCTCGCTGATCGGCGCTGCAACCGCGCGGCCGACGATGCCGCCGAGCGCCTCCAGCGGCAGGGCCGTCATTGCCATCGGGTATCCCCAACCCGGCCCCGACGATCGTTGGATGATCGTGGCGCCACGCCGTACCGCGGTGAGGCCGGCGCTGAACCCGCGACCGATCACCGCCGGCGCACCGGCTTCGGCGGCCGCAGTCAGCGCGGCGTCGCGGATCGGCGCCGTCAGCTCACCGGTCTGGAACACCGACACTGCATCGCCGAGCGACGTGACGAACGAGGCGGGGACGACGGCGACGGCGGCATCGCTGATGAGCACGGAGGGTGCCTCCGCCTCGGTGGCCAGCGTGTGCACCATGACGGCGCAGACCACCGCAAGGGCAACCGTTCCAAGTCGGCGACGCGGCATCGACGAGATCCTCTCACGACCACTTTCGCCCTTCGGTGACCCTACACCGCACGCCCGGCAAGGGCCGGGCACCCGCCGGCGGCGGTGCCCACATGCAGGAAACGAAGCACTGAATCAGCGGGCCGAGGCAGTACCGTCAGGGCACTGTGAGCAGCGACGACACCCTTCACGACCCACCGGCCGACGACGCACCCTCCGGCGATCTCACCGGCAGCGGCCTGATCGCGGAGAAGTCGAAGCGGTTGCTGAAGCTCGACCAGATGAGAGCGGCTGGGGGCAACCCGTACCCCTACCGGTTCGATCGCACCAGCACGCTCGCCGAACTGCGCGCGCAGCACGGCGCCCTCGATGCCGGCACCGAAACCGAGACCGAGGTGGCCATCGCCGGGCGCGTGATGCTGATGCGCGACTCCGGCAAGCTCATCTTCGCCACGGTGCGCGACCGCGACGACGAAGTGCAGCTGTTCGTCTCCAAGGCCGTCGTCGGCGACGAGGCGTTCGAGGCGCTGCGCAACCTCGACCTCGGCGACTGGGTGGGCGTGCACGGCACGGTCATGACCACTCGCAAGGGCGAGCTGAGCGTGAAGGTGCAGCACTTCCAGCTGCTGTCGAAAGCGGTGCGCCCGCTCCCCGACAAGTGGCACGGCCTCACCGACACCGACACCCGCTTCCGCCAGCGCTACGCGGATCTCATCGTCAACGAGGAGGCCCGGCGCTCGTTCCGCATCCGCCACGAGGTCATCGCCAGCTTCCGGCGCACGCTGCACGGCCGCAGCTACATCGAGGTGGAGACGCCGGTGCTGCACGTGGAGGCGGGTGGTGCCCATGCCCGCCCGTTCATCACCCACCACAACACGCTCGACATGCAGCTCTACCTGCGCATCGCGCTCGAGCTGCACCTCAAGCGCCTCATCGTCGGCGGCATGGAGCGGGTCTTCGAGATCGGCCGCATCTTTCGCAACGAGGGCATCAGCACTCGTCACAACCCCGAGTTCACGATGATGGAGCTCTACCAGGCCTACGCCGACTACAGCGAGATGATCGAGATCACCGAGGCGCTCATCACGCGCGCGGCCATCGACGCCACCGGCACATCGGTGGTCACGGTGCACGGCCCCGGCGGTGCGTCGCTGGAAGTCGACCTGGCGCAGCCATGGCGTCAGGCGCGCATGATCGACCTCATCGAAGACGCGATCGGGGTGGCGGTGCACCCGTCGCAACCGGTCGAGCAGCTGCGCGCTCTGGCCACGCAGCACGGCGTCTCGTGCGCACCGCGCTGGGGTTCCGGCAAGATCATCGAGGAGCTGTTCGAGGCCACTGCCGAGCACCTGCTCATCGCCCCCACGTTCGTCACCGGCCACCCGGTGGAGATCTCGCCACTGGCGCGGGTGGATCGCAACGATCCGTTCCTCACCGAGCGGTTCGAGCTGTTCATCGGCGGTCGCGAGATCGCCAACGGGTACAGCGAGCTCAACGATCCCGTCGAGCAACGCCTGCGCTTCGAGGACGAGCAGATGGCGAAGGAGCTCGGCGACGACGAGGCGGCCACGGCCATCGACGAGGACTACCTGCGGGCCCTGGAGTACGGCCTGCCACCCACCGGTGGCCTGGGCATCGGAATGGACCGGGTGGTGATGCTCATCGCCGGCGTGCACAGCATCAAGGAGATCATCCTCTTCCCCACCCTGCGCCCGGAAGTCTTCTGAGGAGTCGGCGGTGTCGACGCCCGAACGCGAGATCACATCACCCGTGCAGTTGTGCGACGAGCGCGGCCGGCTGAACCCTGGGTCTCGCGGCTGGTCACGGCAACCGATGCTGAACGCCAACCTGCGGGGCCGATGGGGCCGCAAGAAGCGGTGGGACTACTGGGCAGTCATCACCGACGAGATCGTGGTGTCGTTCGTCTACGCGAACATCGATTACGCGGGTTTGGCCAGCGTGTGGGTGATGGAGCAGGCGACGGGCGAGCAGACGACGGCGGGCATGCTGCAGCCCTTCGCGCGCGGCATCGCGCTTCCCGCGCAGGTGTGCACCGGCACGGTGTCGGTCGCACACAAGGCCATCAACCTGCGCATCACCGAAACCGACGATGCCACCCGCCTGGTCGCCACGGCACCAGCGGGCAAGGGATCTCTCACCGGCGCGATCGAGATCGACATCTCGGTCGCCAAGCCCGCCGGGCACGAGTCGCTCAACGTGCTCATCCCGTGGAGCGAGCGCACGTTCCAGTTCACGTCGAAGCACAACACGCGTCCGGCCACCGGCACCGTGCGGGTCGGTGGCCGCTCGTGGGCGGTGGCAGCCGAGAGCGATGCATGGGGCGTGCAAGACCTGGGCCGCGGCATCTGGCCGTACTCCAACCGCTGGAACTGGGCGTCCGCATCCGGTCACGGCACCGACGGCCGGCTGCTCGGGTTGCAGTTCGGCGGCAAGTGGACCATCGGCACCGGGGCCACCGAGAACGCGCTGTGCATCGACGGCCGGCTCACCAAGATCAGCGACGAACTGGAGTGGACGTACGACTGGGCCAACCCGATGGCCCCGTGGCGCGTGCGCACGCCCGGGTCCGACCAGGTCGATGCCACGCTCACCCCCAGCTTCGACCGCTACGACGTGACCGACCTGAAGGTTCTCCGCATGGAGGTGCACCAGTGCTTCGGCACCTGGGCAGGTCGCGTGGTCGGCGACGATGGCGTCCCGGTGTCGTTCGAGGGTGTCCGTGGCTTCGCCGAGGAAGCGCGCAACAAGTGGTGAACGATCTCACGAACGGAGTACGACGATGACCGCAGCATGGGGCCGAGGCCTGGCCACCATCACCGACGATGGCACGGTGCTCGACACCTGGTTCCGCGAACTGGGCCTGGGTGACGAGCCCCAACCCGAAGCCTTCGAGGCGTACACGACCGCGCAGCGCCGCGACGACACCCGCCGGGTGAGCGTGCGCGCGGTGCAAGTGCGCATCGACACCGACGACGCGCCTGCCGGCGCCAGCGACGTGTACCTGCGCTTGCACCTGCTCTCGCACCGCCATCTGCAGCCGCGCACCATCAACCTCGATGGCATCTTCGGTCAGCTGGCCAACGTGGCCTGGACCAACCTCGGCCCCGCCCCGGTGGAGGGCATCGAGGAGTTGCGCTGGCGGGTACGCCACGACGGCGGCGTGCTCACCGTGCACGGGCTCGACAAGTTCCCGCGCATGACCGACTACGTGGTGCCCACGGGTGTGCGCATCGCCGACGCCGACCGGGTGCGCTTGGGCGCGTACCTCGCGGTCGGCACCACGGTGATGCACGAGGGGTTCGTCAACTTCAACGCCGGCACGTTGGGCACGTCGATGGTGGAGGGCCGAATCGGGCAGGGCATCATCGTCGGCGACGGCAGCGACATCGGTGGCGGCGCCAGCATCATCGGCACGCTGTCCGGTGGCGGCACGGAGCAGGTCACCATCGGCGAGCGTTGCCTGCTGGGCGCCGAGGCCGGCATCGGCATCAGCCTGGGCGACGAGTGCGTGGTCGAGGCCGGGCTCTACGTCACGGCCGGCACCCTGGTGGCGGTGCACGGCCCACAGGGTGTGGAGGTGGTCAAGGCTCGCCAGCTCAGCGGCAAGGGCGGCCTGCTCTACCGCCGCAACAGCCAGACGGGCGCCGTCGAGGCTCTGCCCCGCAGCGCGAAGTGGGACGGCCTCAACGCCGAGTTGCACGCGAACTGAGCCCGTCAGGCCGTTCCGCCACCGGATCCCCAACCCGAGTTGGCAGCCCGCCGATCTCTCGATCAGGATGAAGGCTCATTCGCCGGCTGCTGCCGACCGAGACGTCCCGGGGGCCACGATGCTCGATGACATTCCTGCACTGCTGCCCGAGCTGCGGATGCTCTACGAAGATCTGCACCGGCACCCTGAGCTGTCGTTCGCCGAGGTGCGCACCGCCGGCATCATGGCCGACCGATTGCGGGCCCTCGGCTACGAAGTGACCACCGGCGTCGGGCAGACCGGCGTGGTGGCCACACTCGACAACGGCGACGGTGCCACCGTCTTGTTGCGCGGCGACATCGATGCGCTGCCGGTGAAGGAGGCCACCGGCCTGGCATACGCCAGCACTGCCGTCGGCCACGACTCCGATGGCAAGGAGGTACCGGTTGCGCACGCCTGCGGGCACGACATGCACGCCACCTGGCTCATCGGTGTCGCCACGTTGCTCGCCACTCATAGAGACGCGTGGAGGGGTCGGGTCATCCTTGCCGTGCAACCGGCCGAGGAGATCGGCGGCGGTGCGACCGCGATGATCGACGACGGGCTGTTCGAGCGATTCGGCACGCCCGATGTGGCGCTCGGCCAACACGTGGCACCGGCGCCGGCAGGGTGGGTGCTGTTCCGGCCGGGGGCCGTGATGACGGCCAGCGATGCGTTGAAGATCGTCATGCACGGCCGTGGCGCGCACGGGTCGACACCCGAGCAGTCCGTCGACCCGGTCGTGATGGCAGCAGCCACCGTGATGAAGCTGCAGACGGTCGTCGCGCGCAACATCGCCGCCACAGAGTCCGCCGTGGTGACGGTCGGAACGCTGCATGTCGGCACGAAGGAGAACATCATCTCCGATCATGCCGAGCTGACGTTGAGCGTGCGCACGTTCGAGCCGGCGGTGCGCGACAAGGTGCTCGCTGCCATCAGCCGCATCGCGCACGGCGAAGCGCACTCGTGCGGAGCACCGCAACCACCCGACATCACCACGCTCTACAGCTTCCCGGCGGTCACCAACGACGCCGACACCACCCACACCGTCGGGGCCGCCTTCGTCGAGCACTTCGGGCCCGAACGCGCAATGGAAGGGCCTGTGGCCACCGCCAGCGAAGATTTCGGCCTGTTCGGCGCCCGCGGCGGCTTCCCGTCGATGTTCTGGTTCGTCGGCGGCACCGATCCGGAGCTGTGGCAGAAGGCTTTCGCCGCCAACCGGGTGAACGAAGACATCCCGTTCAACCACTCTGCTCAGTACGCACCCGTGCAGGACCCCACGATCAGCACCGGTATCGAAGCCATGCTCGTGGCCGCGATGTGCTGGCTGAAGCCCTGACGCCCCGGCCGGCTGCCAGTACGCCATTCGCCTGGCCTCAGGCTTCGCGCTCGCAGCCCTCGATGTGGTCGTTGACGAGGCCCATCGCCTGCATGAAGGCGTACATCGTGGTGGGCCCGACGAAGCTCCAGCCCCGCTTCTTGAGGTCCTTCGACATCGCCACCGACTCGGGGCAGGTGGCGAACAGGTCTCCGCTCACCGTCAGCCGCGTGGATCGGGCCGGGCGAAAGCGCGACACGTAGTCGAAGATGGAGCCGAACTCGTCGCGCAGCACCAGCGCACGGCCGGCGTTGTTGATGGTGCTCTCGATCTTGCCGCGATGCCGCACGATGCCGGCGTCGGCCAACAGGCGGGCGACGTCGCCTTCGTCGAACGCGGCGACCGCCTGCAGCTCGAAGCCGGCGAATGCCGCACGGAAGTGCTCTCGTTTGCGCAGGATCGTGATCCAGGCCAGGCCCGCTTGGAAGCCCTCCAGGCACAGCTTCTCGAACAGACGCACGTCGGAGGTGACCGGATGCCCCCACTCCTCGTCGTGGTAGTGCACGTACAAGGGGTCGTCACCGCACCACCAGCACCTGGTGACCCCATCGGGCCCCACTCGCAACCGATCGCCGGACATCATGACAACGTACCGTGACGAGCGCTGCTCAGCGCTGGCCTCGCCGCCGCGCCTCGGCCTGTACGAGCGACGTGCCGTACCGCTGCGCCAGCGCCGGGTTGGTCCAGGTGCGCATCATCCACTCGCCTTCGATCACCGTCCACCGACCCGCCGGGACGCCATGGCTCTGAGCGACGCTGTCGTACTCGCTGACCGAGATGCCGGTGACCCGGAGCGTGGCCTGCACCTCCACGACCACATCGAGCGACACCCCTTCGATGGGCGCCAGCAGCGGGTGCGCGACACCGAGCCCACCGTCAGCAGGCACGGTGGGCGACGGTGCGGCGAACACTTCGCGCATCACCGCTGGGACCCCGGTGATGCCCTCCAGACCGGTCTCGACGTCGTAGCCGCGGTGGCGCTGCTTCGCCTCCTTGCTGCGCGAGGCAAGCTCCTCGGCCAGTTGGCCGGTCACCAGGCCGGTGACCGATCCCGTCGAGCGATCGATCTCGACCGGCACCTCCAGGCCAGGTTCGAGCAACACGGCCACCTTCCAGTTCACCCAGGCGGTGACCGACGTCTCGGGACCCAATGCACCCTGTGGCAAACGCGCCCGTACTCGCACGTGCACCCGCGTGCGCACCGAGCGATCGCCATCACTCATGTCGTGTCGCGACCCGGTGACCACGCCGCGAGCCGCTCCACCGGCCTGCAGCAGTCGGTCGACCTCCGCCTGCGGCGTGGGGTTCAGGATGCCCGTGGTCGACGATGGGGACCCGAATGCCACCCCGGGCACACCGGGCACACCCGGGGGCGTGGCTGCCCGGATCTCGGCTGCCATCTGCGAGGCCTCACGCACCTGCTGGCGGAGGTTCTTGAACAGACCCATGCCGTAAGGTACCGCGTCACAGGAACCACCCGATCACACCCGGCGTGGCGCCCGGCGCACCCCATCGGCAATGATCACCGGCGTGATTCACCACTACCTCGCCGCTCGCGCGGAACTCGACGCCCCCGGTTCGCCGTTCGCCACCACCACCGAAGTGGTGCGCGGTGTGCCACTGAAGGTGTTTGCCGCCTGCCCGCCCAACATGCGAGTGCTGTGGGAGAGCTCGGCCGGCCACGGCGACAAGGACTACCTGGTGTACGAAGACGAGCGGTACACCTACAGCGAGGTGCACGCTCAGGTACGCAAGCTGGCAGCCCACCTGGTGGCCAACGGAGTGCACCCCGGCAGCCGGGTGGCCATCGCCATGCGCAACTACTCGGAGTGGGTGGTGGCCTATTGGGCCATCGTCAGCGCCGGTGCCGCCGTGGTCGGCATGAACGCCTGGTGGACCGCCCCCGAGATGGAGTACGCGCTGAACGACAGCGAGCCGCTGGTGCTGATCGCCGACGACGAGCGCCTCGAGCGTCTGAACCACATGCCGGCGCAGCGCCCGATGCACATCATCTCCGTGCGCAGCGACCGCACCGCCCCCGGCGGCGTCACCACCTGGGCCAGCGTGATGGCCGAGGCGGATCCGGGCAGCTTGCCCGACGTGTCGATCGACCCCGACGACGACGCCACCATCTTCTACACCTCCGGCACCACCGGCTTCCCGAAGGGAGCGCAGCTCACGCATCGCGGTTCGGTGCACAACATCTTCAACATCATCGCGATGGGCGCGGCCACCAACATGGCCGAGGCCAAGGCCATCGCCGCCGGCGACGTGCCGGCACCCACCGACGTGCCACCCACCCCCGCGCAGCCGGTGTTCATGGCGCCCACCCCCCTGTTCCACGTGACGGCCTGCAACTGCCTGCTGCACCCCGCCACCGTCGCCGGCGGGCGAGTGGTGCTCACCTACAAGTGGGATCCGGGCCGCGCCCTCGAGCTGATCGAGCGAGAAGGCGTCACCAACTTCAGCGGTGTGCCCACGATGAGCCGCGAGCTGCTGATGCACCCCGACTGGGCCACCCGCGACACGTCCACCCTGGCGGGCATGGGTGGCGGCGGGGCCGCGTTGCAGCCCGACCTGGTGGGCAAGATCGCCGGGGCGCTGAAGAACGGCCAACCCTCCACCGGCTACGGCATGACCGAGACGTGCGGCATCATCACCGCCAACTCGTCGCGTTGGTTCGTGGCCAAGCCGGCCTCGTGCGGCCCGGTGGTGCCCACGCTGGAGGCCAAGTTGGTCGACGAGGACGGCAACGATCTGGCCCCCGGCCCCGACGTGCGAGGCGTGCTGTGCGTACGCGGTGCCATCGTCATCAAGGGCTACCTCAACCGACCGGAGGCCACGCACGACAGCATCCAGGACGGGTGGCTGAACACCGGCGACATCGCCATGATCGACGACGACGGCTTCGTCTACATCGTCGACCGGGCGAAGGACATGGTGCTGCGCGGTGGCGAGAACGTGTTCTGCAGCGAGGTGGAAACGGCCATCTACCACCACGACGCGATCGCCGAAGCCTGCGTGTTCGGCATCCCCGACGACCGCCTCGGAGAGGATGTGGCCGCAGTGATCGTCCTGCGCGAGGGCCACGCGCTCAGCCAGGCCGAACTGGCCGAGTTCCTGTCCGCCAGCCTGGCCAAGCACAAGATCCCCGCCAAGGTGTGGTTCCGCGAGCAGCCCATCCCGCGCAACGCGAACGGCAAGTTCCTCAAGCGCGAGCTGCGCAAGGAACTGGTGGGCGAGTGAGCCTCGCCGGCAGCGGTACCGCGCACAACGGCGCCTGTGCGGTGCACTACGACACGTTCGGCGACCCCGCCCAACCGACGCTGCTGCTGGTGAACGGTCTCGGCAGCCAATGCATCAACTACGCCGACGAGTGGTGCGCGATATTTGCGGCCGAGGGCCTGCAGGTGGTGCGCTACGACAACCGCGACGTCGGCCTCAGCAGCAAGTTCGACGATGCTCCCACGGATGCCGGCGGTGCCGCATATCGCGTCAGCGACATGGTGGCGGATGGCATCGCCGTGCTCGACGCGCTCGGCGTGGCGAAGGCTCACGTGATGGGGCTGTCGATGGGTGGGATGATCGCGCAGAACATGGCCATCCTGCACCCCGACCGGTTGCTCACGATGACCTCGGTGATGAGCAGCACGGGTGAGGCCGAGTATCGCAAGAGCACGCCGCGCGCGGCCGAGCTGCTCACCGCTGCGGGCGCCACCGACCGTGACGGCTACGTGCAACAGTGGGTCGACGGTCTGCGCGAGTGGGGCAGCCCGGAATTCGCCGACGAGGCTCGCTGGCGGGAAGCGGCCCAGCGCTCGTTCGATCGCTGCTTCCACCCCAGCGGGCCTGCTCGCCAGTTCCTGGCCGTCCTCGCCAGCGGCTCGTGGGCCGACCACCTGCCGGGGGTGACGGTGCCCACGCTGGTGATGCACGGCGACAAGGACACCCTCATCGATCAAGTGGGCGGCCGACGCACCGCCGAGCTGATCCCCGGCGCCCGCTTCGAGCTCATCGAAGGCATGGGCCACGACTACCCGCCGCAGCTGTGGCGGCAGTGGACCGATCTGGTCGTGGGCCACATCCGGAGCCATTCGTGACCTTCGACGAGCTGTCGGCGCTGATCCGCGAGCGACGCACCAGCATGCTGGTCGACAAGACCCGCCCGGTGCCGCGTGATCTGGTCGAGCGGTTGTGCGAGCTGGCGCAGTGGGCGCCCAACCACAAGCGCACCTGGCCGTGGCGCTTCGCCGTGGCCGAAGGTGACGGGCGCGCCAGGCTGGGCAATGCGATCGCCGATGCCATGGATGCTCATGGCGACGCGCCGGAGAAGGTGGCCAAGGCTCGCACCAAGTACCTGCGCACGCCGACGGTGCTGGTGGTCGGCTCCACAGTGGGCGATACCGACCAGCGCACTGCGGAGAACCGCGACGCAGTCGCCGCCGGCGTGCAGAACATCCTGCTGGCGGCGGCCTCGCTGGGCCTCGCCACCTATTGGGGTTCGTGCCCGAAGGGCGCCAATGACGCCGTCGCTGGGCTCTCCGGCTTCGAGCACGACACCTTCGTGTCGGCCATCATCTACGTCGGCTGGGCGACCGAGAGCGTCGCTGCCCCGCCGCGACCACCCGTGGTGCTGGGCCGCATCGACTGATCCGGTGCCGGCTGACCGACCACCGGCTCGGCGTGGCGCTACACGCGCAGCGCACGGTCGGCCGCCGCGGCGGCGAGTGCCCGCGCGCTGTCCTTGTCGGGGCTGGTGACCGAGAAGTAGCCGTTGCTCACTCGTACGAGCACCTCGTACGAATCGTCGCCGCGGGCAACTCCGATGGCTTCCTCGCCGATGTCGCTGAACTTGTCGATCGCCTGCGCGGTGGTGACCGGGTGATCGAAGTCGTCGGCGGTCTCGGCCTGCACGATGACCACGTAGTCCGTGCCACCGGCGCGCACGTCGTACCCGCAGGCGTCTTCTGCAAGCGTCGTGAACCCGGTGAGCTTGCCGATCGCCACGCCGGCGAACGTGATCGAGAAGTCACCGGCCACGAGCGCGCTGCACGGCTCGCCGCCGAACAGCGTCTCGGGGGCGATGGTGGCCGTGTTGTCCACCGGCAGCGTGTCGGCGACGACGGGCAGCAACGTGTCGACCACGGTGGCCACCGGTACCGGGCCGACCGTGTCGGGGGGCTGCTCGGTGGTGCCGCTGCACCCCACGAGGAACAGCGCCGCCACCGAGAAGGGCACGGTGGCGAGCAGCTTCATCGTCACGAACCTACCGTCAGGTTGCGTGACTGGTCCATGACTCGATGGCCAGCGCCGGCACGTCGAAGCACCATGCCTCGAAGGTGAGCCCGATCGACGCGTCGCCGTCCCACGGGTACTTGGTGCCCATCAGTTCGCCGACCCTGCGCCGTTCGGCAGGGTCGACCACGTCACGAGCAGATGCGCGTCGGGTCTCGTCGCCGACACGGACGGTGACGAGACCCGCCGCCAGCGCATTGAGGTACCAGTCGGCGCCGGGGCCGTTCCCACTGATGAGGTACAGCGTGTCGCCGACGACACCGAACCAGATCTCCACCTCGTGCGAGCGCCCGGTTCGTCGGCCGACGGTCGTGAGGTAGCAGTTCTCGGTGTTCGCGTGCGGCGCCAGCCAGCTCATGCGTCAGCGACCGGGTTGGTACACGCCGAACACCTCGCGCAACGCATCGCTGACCTCGCCCAGCGTCGCGTTGGCACGCAGCGCCTCCTTCATCGGATACAGCAGGTTCTGCGTGCCGCGGGCGGCTTCGGTGACCTCGGCCAGTCGCGCCTTCACCAACGCATGATCGCGGTTGGCCTTGTAGGCGGTGAGGTTGGCCACTTGCCCCTGCTCGAGCGACGGGTCGCCGGGAGCGATCACGAACTCGGGCTCGTTGTCGACCGTGAACCGGTTGAGGCCGACGATCACCCGCTCGTCGTTGTCGATGCTCTTCGTGTAGTCGTAGGCGGCCTGCTCGATCTCGTCCTGCTGGAACCCGACTTCGATCGCCTCCACGGCCCCACCCATCTCGTCGATGCGAGTGATGTACTCCCAGGCAAGGCGCTCGATCTCGTCGGTGAGCGTCTCCACGAAGTAGCTGCCCGCCAACGGGTCGGGTGTGTCGGCGATGCCGCTCTCGTAGCCGATGATCTGCTGGGTGCGCAGCGCAATGCGGGCGGCGCGTTCGGTGGGCAGGCTCAGCGCCTCGTCGTAGCCGTTGGTGTGCAGGCTCTGGGTGCCACCCATCACCGCCGCCATGCTCTGCACGGCGACACGCACGATGTTGTTCTCCGGCTGCTGTGCAGTGAGCGTGCTGCCACCGACCTGCGCGTGGAAGCGCAGCAACTTGCTGGACTCCTTCTTCGCGCCGTAGCGCTCGGTCATCAGCTTGTACCAGATGCGGCGCGACGCGCGGAACTTGGCGACCTCCTCGAAGAAGTTGTTGTGCGCGTTCCAGAAGAAGCTGAGCCGCGGCGCGAACGCATCGACATCGAGGCCGGCCGCGATGGCGGCATCGACGTACGCGATGCCGTTGGCGATGGTGAACGCGATCTCCTGCACCGCCGTGCTGCCGGCTTCGCGGATGTGGTAGCCGCTGATGCTGATGGTGTTCCACTTCGGCACGTGCGCTGCGCAGTACTCGAAGATGTTGGTGATGACTCGCATGCTGGGCTTCGGCGGGTAGATGTACGTGCCGCGGGCGATGTACTCCTTGAGCAGGTCGTTCTGGATGGTGCCGCTGATCGCTCCGGCCGGTACGCCCTGCTCTTCGGCCACCAGCTCGTACATCAGCAGCAGGATCGCGCCGGTGGAGTTGATGGTCATGCTGGTGCTCACCTTGTCGAGCGGCAGGTCGGCCAGCAGCTGGCGCATGTCGGCCATGCACGAGATGGCCACGCCGACTTTGCCGACCTCGCCCTCGGCACGCGGGTGGTCGCTGTCGTAGCCCATCTGCGTGGGCAGGTCGAACGCACAGCTCAGCCCGGTCTGGCCGGCTTCGAGCAGGAACTTGAACCGCTCGTTGGTGCTGGCGGCGGTGCCGAAGCCGGCGTACTGCCGCATCGTCCACAACTTGCCGCGGTACATCGTGGGGTACACGCCACGGGTGTAGGGCGGCTTGCCGGGCGCACCGAGCTGGGTCGCGGGGTCCCAGCCCGCCAGATCGGAGGCGTCGTACAGGGCCTTCACTTCGATGCCCGAGTCGGTGTGGATGCCCGGGTCGGTTCGCTTGTCGTCGCTCATCGTTGGCCAGCGTAGGTCGCACGTGCGGGCTGCCGGCCATCGACGCAACGCCGGTCGGTGCTCGGCTGGCGGTCACCCCCGCCCGGTATCAGCGGCGATGCTTCACGGCGCTCGGCACCCGCCAACAGGTTCCGTCAGTCGGGCGCCGGTTTGTCGACCTTGGCACGGGCAGTCACCATTCGGAACAACGACAGTGCCACGATCAACGCTGCGGTCGCCCCGACGAGCATCAGCGCATCGAGCGGGCGTTCCGCCTCCACGAGGCCCTCGATGCCCTTCACCCCCAGGAAGACGACGAGCACATCAACGATCGACTTCTTGAGATCGTCGAGCGAGGTGACCTCGAGCCAGTTGGGCACATCGAGGTCGCCGACGAAGAGCTCGTACAACCCGATCGCGACGATCAGCTGCACGATCGCCAGCAGGTACATCTCGATCACGCCGAGCAGGTCGACCAGCGCAACATCGCCTCTCCAACCACCATCGAGCAGCGCACCGAAGAGCTTCACCGTCTTGGCGATGGCCCAGGCGAAGGTGGCAACGCTCAGCACTGTCAGGCCCGCCACAGCGATGAGGACCAGGTACCTGGCCTGGTTGAGGAGTGCTTGCACTGGGTTACGCGGCATGACGCAAGCTACCAAGCAACACGCCGGCGGCGAAGGCGAGCGCTCGCGACAGCGTCGAGCCGGATGTCCAGGCCCCGGCCGCCGCTCGGCTCCGGGCGGTTATGGTGGCGGCGGTGTCCACGCTGCGCTTCGTACCCGAGCATGCGATTGCGGGCATCCCCAACGTGGTGGTCGATGGCTCGCCGAACGCCGACACCGTGCTCACGTTGTCGCACTGGCCGGGCAGCCCCACACCACCCGAACTGCGCGACGACCTCTCCGCTCAAATCGCGTTCCGTGCCCTTTCAGAACCGGAGCGGTTCGCGGGTGTCGAGGCGGTCACCAACAACCACTTCGATCAAGACGGCATTGTCAGCGCGTTCGCGCTGTTGTGGCCCGCACTGGCGCTGCCTCGACGCGAGTTGCTCATCGACGTCGCTCGCGCCGGCGACTTCGGCACCTTCGCATCCCGTGAGGCTGCACGCATTGCGATGATCCTCGCCGCTCTCGACGACGACGTCATGTCGCCAGTTCCGGCCCAGTCCCTTGCTGCGCCGTATCCGCAGCGCTGCGGCTCCCTGTACCAATGGGCGCTGCCGCAGTTCGCTGAGATCGTCGACCGCCCGCAGGAGTGGCGACACCTGTGGGGCGACGAGGACGCTCACCTCACGCGCAGCATCGAGGCCATCGCCGACGGCGCTGTGCGAGTCACCGAGCATCGTGATGTCGACCTCGCCGTGGTCACGGTTCCCGCCGAGTGGGCACCACGAACCACGCACCGATTCACGCGAGTCGAATCGAGCACGCTGCACCCGATGGCCATCAACAACGCGACCGAGTGCCTGCGCGTGGCAGTGGTGCAAGGCAGCAGGTACCACCTCGAACTGCGCTACGAGTCGTGGGTGATGCTGGTCTCGCGACCGGTGCTCCCGCGCCCGGACCTACGAGTGCTGGCAGCAGAGCTCGACACCCTGGAGCCCGGCTCCGCACGCTGGCGCGCCGGAGCCCCAGGTGCGCTCACGCCACGACTCGAGCTGTTCGATGGTCATGAGAGCGGCCTGACGCCCGAAGCATTCCTGCTGCACGTTCGCCGCTTTCTCGAAGTTGCGCCGCCTGCCTGGGACCCGTTCACCGCAACCTGATTGCTCAGCTGCCCATCCAACGCTGCTTGCTCTCTGCCCATCGATCACTGACCTGCCACTCGGTCGCCCACCGTTGGATGTACCCCGCATCGAGCAACGGCGCCGCGGCGAGAATCGACGCGATGTCGTCTTGGTCCTTCGCCCGCCACGCAATGAGCTTGTGGACGATGACGTCCTCGACCGTGAGCAGCTTGTTCACGGCGCGACGATGCGCCGCCGCTTGATAGTCGGTCTCGACGAGGAGCGCGTCGACCGCCACGCCTTTGCCACGGATGAACACGACGTACGGTTCACCTCCTGGCTCGGCCATCGCCTGCACCGTGTAGCCCTCGGCTTCGAACGCAGCGACGACGCCATCCAGCGACCTCACCAGAAAGTCGACATCCGTGGTGAACCGCGGCGTCAGGCGATACTCGAGCGCAGCCAGTGCGCCGATCAGCACTGGTTCGCAGCCGAGCTCAGCGAGGCGCTGTTGGAACGTCGACCAGTAGTCCGAGGGTTCGGGCACGGCGGTGCAGCTCCCCTTCCGTGTTGAGCTCGGGCCGGCCATGAGCCACGCGGCGACGGTTCACCATCTCGAGAGTGGCAGCACGCACTTCGAGCGTGCCTTCCTCGTCGTTGTCGGCAAGATGGAGCGCCTCGACTTGCCGATCCCATCGGCGACGGTCCTCAGCGCTCACGGCCATGGAGAAATCCTATTGCACCGAGCGGCTATCGGGCAGCGACGAGGGCGATCTCCATCTTCCACTCCGGGCGGGCGAGCGCGGGCACCGTGACCAACGTACTGGCAACGCGATGGCCCGCCAGGGCCCGGTCGCGCGCACCCATCACGATGGCCAGCGATGGCAACTGCTCGGCCACCACGTAGGTGGTGACGCTCACCACGTCGTGCGCTTCCATTCCTGCCTCGCGCAGGATGGCCAGCAGGTTGATCCACACCACTTCCGCCTGCGCTTCGATGGTCGCTGGCACCGTTCCGTCAGGCTGGATCGGCACC
>JACDJB010000663.1_pt1 | contig 32799 bp, 25 predicted proteins | sample 7454121 | NCBI WGS metagenome assembly JACDJB01 (sample SAMN14253290, study PRJNA609438) | sludge metagenome | isolation source: sludge after 25d culture with pyrite | collected 2018-12-20
ATCTTTGCGAAGTCCGGTGGCACTGAACCTGACTCTCTTTTCACCAAGGAGAGGGGTCCACAGCATTTGCCACAGCAGCGAAAATTTTAACACCGGAGACAAATAGACGCCGGATTGGGTTAGAATTTTTTTGCATTTGCTATAAGAGCTTTTGCCAATGGTATCGTAAACCAGATGGTAGGTTTTACCGGCTTTGGTGAAATCCTTTTTGGTGTAGTCAATCACGAAGTCGGCGCCCAGCGACTTTACCAGCCCCACGTTGCGGGTGCTGCAAACCCCGGTGACTTCGGCACCCAGGTGTTTGGCAATTTGAACTGCCGCGGTACCCAGGCTTCCGGATGCCCCGTTGATCAACACCTTTTGTCCGGGCATGACCTGGGCAATCTCCTTCAGGAAATTCAGTGAAGTCACCGGGCCATCGCAGAATGTGGCCGCTTCTGCAAAGCTCAGGTTCTCAGGCATGGGCAGAATCACCCCGTTTTCGGGTACCGCCACGTATTCTGCATGGGTGCTGAAGCCCAGGGTGGTTTCACCAAATACCCGTTGGCCTGCCTTGAACGAGGTTACCTGACTTCCTGTTTCTTCCACCACGCCTGCAAAGCCCGTCCCGGGAATGGGGTGTTTGGGTTTCAACAGCCCGGTAGCCATCCTCGCGATGTAAGGCTTCCCGGTGCGCATCATGGTGTCGGCGGTGGTGGCCGGGGAGGCATGAACTTTTATCAATACCTCATTCCCTTTGGGTTGTGGTTTTGGCACTTCCTGTAACTCCAGTACATCAGGGGAGCCGTATCCGGTTGCGATAATTGCTTTCATTGTTTATTGTATTAAAAGGTTATTCTACGGATATTAATTCAGCGATGTGCCAAAGATCATTGTCGCCATAATATTCAAGCGAGTTGCCACAGTGCACGATTATAATTTCCTGGTCGGGGATAACATATATATTTTGGCCCAGATTTCCGGAAGCTGTAAATTGAAACGTGGAATCGCAACTGGTTCGTCCCCACCAATGGTAGTTGTAGTAAATCCTTCTGCAACCATCTCCATACCAAACGGGATAGATGTCGCGCGGAATGGATGTGTTTTCGCGGGTAGATTCTACAACCCAATCCTTCGATATAATTTTATGACCGTTCCAGGTGCCGTTATTCAGAAATAGACGACCGAATCGCGCGTAATCAATCGCTCTGGCTATTAGGCGGCTGGGCATGTATTCAAACCCTGAGTTTTTGCTGTCAATAGAAAAAAGGGCATCGTATTCCATGATTCGCGACCATAGTTTTTCTTCCAGGTAGGCCGATACCGTTTTTTGGGTTGCCCTCTCGATAATGAGTCCCAGGTAGCTTGTATTATAGTTGCAATATTGAAAGGATTTCCCCGGTTCGGAGGCGATTTTTACCTTTTCGAGTAAAAGTTTACGCACGTTATCGTGATAGTAACCAACGGCTTCATCGTGCCACGGGAGGTGGATGTAGGTGCCGGGAAAGTAGCCTGCGAAATATTTTAATCCGGAGCGCATTTCAAGTAAATCCTTAATGGTTATTTTTTGGAAGCCGGGATCCCGCTTTATCAGTTCGGGGATGTATAGGGTCATGGGGTCGTCAACCCCTGTGATCAGGCCGTCGTCGATGGCTGCTCCAATTAAAAACGAGATGAACGATTTTGCCATCGACTGGGAATGAAAGTAAGAGTCTCTTTTGAAACCGTTAAAATACTTCTCGTACAGTATGGTGTCCCGGCGGATGAAAATCAAGGCGGTGGTCTTCGATTTCCGGGCCCATTCATCAAATGTTTTAAAGCCGGATTGAGAAACCCTGTCGCGGAACAAAGATTCCACATAATCTTCATCCGGTTTGGTGGGGAATTGATGGGGGGAGGAAGAGGCTTTGATAACTCTGTTCTCAAAGTGCTTATAGTCGTAAACATCGGCCACGTTGTACCTTATCAACCTGTACACATAAGTGGGTGAATATTTCAAAGAAAGAACAACCAGTGATGCCGATAACAACACCAGGGGTATTAATAGGATAATGGCAATGGCTTTTTTCATTGTCGGCGTATTCTTGCAACGACTATTTTATCCCAGCCCCGGAAGGGATATAGGTGTATGGCCGGATAGGGGCTGCTCATTTTTTTACCATATAAACTTTTAACATTTTAACAGGAGAAAGGTTTAGAAAGTTTCTCCTGAGGGGATGGTCATGGCGTAAACCAATACTTTCTGTCTTCCTGTTTCTTCCACCACACCGGCAAAGCTCTTTCCTGGAATGGGGTGTTTGGCTTTGAACAGCCCGGGTGCAAACTTCCGATGTAAGACTTACAGGTGCGCATCATGGTGTTGGCGGTGGTGGCAGGGGAGTTTTCTTTTTCCCTTATTTTTAATAGTTATAAATAACAATGTTTCGTGTAAAATGTAATACGTAAATAGCAAAACTATCATTTCATTGCTTAACTTTGTCTGATGATTTTTCAACTGTAATGCAGGCATTTCTAAAAACTCACCAATATCTGCTTCATCATTTGGAGGTTCCCGTAACCCGGCAATTGATGCACAGCATTGACTGGAGTCACCGTTTAATTGGTATTCAGGGGGCACGGGGTGTGGGTAAAACCACCTTTCTTCTCCATTATGCCAAAACTGTTTTCGGATTTGATAAGTGCTGCCTGTATGTGAATTTAAACAACTTTCATTTCTCTGAAAACAGTCTGGTTGATTTTGCCGATGAATTCAGGAAAACCGGTGGAAAAACCCTCTTGTTGGATCAGGTTTATAAATATCCCCTCTGGGCCAGCGAGCTCAGGTATTGTTACGATCATTTCGAGGATTTGCACATCATCGCCAGCGGGTCTCCTTTAATGCAGTTAGATGAAGAGGATTCGCCCCTTAAAGGTTGCATGAAAGTTTATTCGTTGGAGGGATTCAGCTTCAGAGAGTATCTTAATTTGAAAACAGGACAACAGTTTACACCCTGTACCCTTAATCAACTGCTTGAAAATCATCATGAGATAGCTACCGGTGTGGTTGAAAAAGTAAAGCCTCTGGCTTATTTTACCGATTATTTACACCACGGCTATTACCCTTTTTTCCTGGAGAAGCGAAACTTTTTAGAAAATCTGATAAAAACCACCAACCTGGTGCTTGAGATCGATATCAGTTATTTGCAACAGATAGAGTTGAAGTATTTGCCCAAGCTGAGAAAACTGCTCTATATTGTGGGTAAGTCGGTTCCGATGCAACCAAATATCAGCAAGTTAAGTCACGAGGTAGTTACCAGTCGGGCCACGGTGATGAATTATCTGAATTATTTAAGGCTGGCGAAACTGATTCATCTATTGTATGAAGAAGAACCGGTGCCACTAAAAAAGCCGGCTACCATTTATCTTCACAATCCCAACCTGGTTTTCTCTATGTCGCAGGGCGAGGTAGAGACCGATGTGTTGCATAAAACGTTCTTTTACAATCAAACGGGTTCCGTTAATACTATAAATTATTGCAAAGACGCCGATTTTCGCGTCAACCAAAATCTGATGTTTCATGTGGGTGGGCGGAGTCTTAACGATAAGGACACCGGCAATGGCCAGGGCTACTATGCCCGCGATATGTTAGAGACCGGCAACGGACGACACATTCCGTTGTGGCTCTTTGGATTTTTATATTAAGAGATAGTTATTTCATTATAAACCAAATAGGAGAACAGAAAAATGGTTAAAACAAAAAAGTTCATTACCTGCGACGGGAATTATGCAGCTTCACATATCGCTTACATGTTCAGCGAAGTGGCAGCCATATATCCCATTACCCCCTCTTCAACCATGGCGGAGCACATTGATGAGTGGGCTGCCAATGGGCGGAAAAATATCTTTGGAGAAACTGTGAGGGTAGAACAGTTACAGTCGGAAGGCGGCGCTGCCGGTGCTTTACATGGCTCACTGCAGGCGGGCGCATTAACCTCTACCTTTACAGCTTCTCAGGGGCTGCTGCTGATGGTCCCCAATATGTATAAAATTTCGGGTGAACTGTTGCCCGGGGTGTTTCATGTCACTGCCCGCAGCCTGGCGGCTCAGGCGCTCTCTATTTTTGGAGACCATAGTGATGTGATGGCTACCCGCCAGACCGGTTTTGGTATGTTGGCCACCGGAAGTGTACAGGAGGTGATGGACCTGGCCGGGGTGGCGCACCTGGTAGCTATTAAAAGCCGCATTCCTTTCCTTCATTTTTTCGATGGATTCCGCACCTCGCACGAGATTCAAAAAATAGAGCGCCTCGATATGGAGCAGCTGGCTCCGCTTCTGGACCGGGAAGCCCTCCAACGATTCCGCGATTCTTCGCTCAATCCCGAACGGCCCGTAACCCGGGGAACTGCTCAAAACCCCGACATCTATTTCCAGTCGCGCGAGGCTGCTAACCCATTTTACAATGCATTGCCCGACATCGTAGCCCATTATATGGATAAGATTTCGGAAATTACCGGACGAAAATACCGTCCATTCGATTATTATGGAGTGGAAGATGCTGAAAATGTGATTGTAGCAATGGGTTCGGTCACCGACACCATTAAAGAGGTTGTGGACTACCTGAACGACAAAGGAGAAAAAACCGGTCTGATAGCCGTTCACCTTTACCGGCCGTTCTCGGCGAAGTATTTTATGGAAGCTTTCCCAAAGAGTTGTAAGCGCATAGCCGTTCTGGACCGCACCAAAGAGCCGGGTTCCAATGGTGAGCCGCTTTATTTAGATGTACGAGAGCTGTTTTACGGAAAAGAGAATGCGCCCCTGGTGGTGGGTGGTCGCTACGGCCTCTCTTCCAAGGACACAACCCCTTCACAAATCGTGGCGGTGTTCGACAATCTGAAAATGAAGGAGCCTAAAAACTATTTCACACTTGGCATAGTGGACGATGTGACTTTTACCTCGCTGCCGCTTAAACCGGAGATCAGTCTGGCACCGAAAGGAAACTTTGCCGGTAAATTTTACGGGCTGGGGTCGGATGGCACAGTGGGTGCCAACAAAAACTCAATCATGATTATCGGTGATAATACCGATAAATACGCTCAAGCTTATTTTGCCTACGACTCCAAAAAGTCGGGGGGGATTACCATTTCTCACCTGCGCTTTGGCGATAAGCCCATTCGCTCCCCTTATCTTGTAAATACACCCGATTTTGTAGCCTGTCACGTAACATCCTATCTGGGTAAATACGATATGCTTAAAGGGTTGAAAAAAGGTGGAACCTTTTTGCTCAACAGCATTTGGGATGCAAAGGAGACCGGTAATCGCCTTCCGGCAGAGATGAAGCGGTACATGGCAGAAAACGAGATTAACTTTTACATCATAAATGCCACAAAAATTGCCGAGGAAATTGGGCTGGGTAACCGCACCAATACCATTATGCAATCTGCATTTTTTAAGATATCCAACGTAATTCCCTACGACGAATCGGTGGATCAAATGAAGAAATTCATTGTGAAGTCGTTTGGCCGAAAAGGGGAGGATATTGTAAATATGAACTTTAAGGCTGTTGAGGAAGGTGGGAATGTAATAAAAGTGGAGGTCCCCGCCAGTTGGGCAAAAGCTAAACCCGCGCCGGCAACAAACGGCACGGATATTCCCGAATTCATCCGGAATATTGTGTTCCCCATCAATGCTCAAAAAGGCGACGATCTACCGGTGAGCGCTTTTACAGGTCGCGAAGATGGCACATTCCCTCCCGGAACCGCCGCTTACGAAAAGCGCGGTATTGCTGTAAATGTGCCCGAGTGGCAGGAGAACGAGTGCATACAGTGTAACCAGTGTGCTTATGTCTGTCCCCACGCCGCCATTCGTCCGTTTCTTCTCAACGAAGAGGAGCTGGCTGTGGCACCCGAGGGAACGGTGACCAAAAAAGCCATCGGAAGAGGCTTCGACGGACTTGCGTATCGCATTCAGGTGTCGGCGCTCGACTGCACCGGTTGCGGGAGCTGTGTCGAAGTGTGTCCTTCCAAAGTAAAGTCGCTGATTATGAAGCCTCTCGAAAGCCAGATGGGCGAGGTGGAACGTTGGGATCATATGGTTGCTAAGGTTTCGGTAAAAGACAATATCACCCCCAAAGACATGAACGTGAAGGCATCGCAGTTTGCCACACCATTGTTCGAATTCTCCGGTGCCTGTGCCGGCTGTGGCGAAACGCCCTACATCAAGCTTATTACACAATTGTATGGCGACCGTATGATGGTGGCCAACGCCACCGGCTGTTCTTCTATTTACGGAGGCTCGGCACCCGCTACCCCTTATTGTACCAACGAAGAGGGACAGGGACCTGCCTGGGCCAACTCTTTGTTTGAGGACAATGCCGAATATGGACTGGGTATGTTTATTGGCGTTGAAAAGCTGCGCGATCGCATCGAGCTGCGTATGAGAGAAGCTATGAATGAGGTTTCCCCCGATACCAAAGCAGCTTTCGAAGCGTGGATTGAAGCAAAGGAGGATTCTCAAAAAACACGTGAGGTTTCGCGTAATGTGGTGGATGCTCTTGCCAATGAGCAACATGCAGTGGCCGCCGAAATTCTGGGATTGAAAGATTACCTGGTTAAAAAATCGGTATGGATATTTGGTGGCGACGGATGGGCCTATGACATCGGCTACGGTGGACTCGATCACGTAATTGCTTCTGGCAAGAATGTGAATATCCTGGTGTTGGATACCGAGGTGTATTCAAACACGGGCGGGCAGGCATCCAAAGCTACGCCCATTGGTGCTGTGGCCAAGTTTGCCGCTTCGGGTAAGCGGGTCAGGAAAAAAGACCTGGGATTGATGGCTACCACTTATGGCTATGTTTATGTGGCTCAGGTAGCTATGGGTGCCAGTCAGCCGCAATTTCTCAAGGCGGTTAAAGAGGCCGAAGCCTATCCGGGCCCGTCACTCATCATCGCCTACTCTCCCTGTATCAACCATGGATTGAGAGCGGGCATGGGTGCTTCGCAGCAGGAGACTAAGCTGGCCGTTCAGAGCGGTTATTGGCATCTCTATCGCTTCAACCCTATGTTGGAAGAGGAGGGGAAAAATCCGTTCCAGTTGGACTCGAAAGAGCCCGATTGGAGTAAGTTCCAGGATTTCCTCAAAGGAGAGGTGCGTTACTCGGCTCTTTTAAAGGCTTTCCCCAGGGAGGCCAAAGAGTTGTTTGCAGCTGCTCAGGAAAATGCCAAATGGCGCTACGATACTTATAAGCGCCATTCCGAAATGGTTTATGCCCCCGTTGAATAACAATTCATTAAACCTTATAAACTGCTTAAAATCATGGATTTAAAGACTTTTTACATGGGTATTCCCCTGAAAAACCCAATTATAGTGGGGGCCAGTAATCTGGTGACCGATCCCAAAATGGTTAAAAAACTTGAAGAAGCGGGCGCCGGTGCCATTGTGTATAAATCGCTGTTTGAAGAGCAATTGCACCTCGAAGCAGCCGAGTTGGAGGATGATTTGAGTGAATATGAAGACCGCCATGCCGAAATGATCAATCTGTTTCCCAAGATAGAGCACTCGGGTCCTAAGGCGCATCTTATGGATGTGAAGGCTTTAAAAAAATCGCTCTCCATTCCGCTTTTCGCAAGCCTTAACTGTATTTACGACAGCAGTTGGGTGGAGTATGCCGGTTACCTGGCCGACACAGGGGTGGATGGTTTGGAGCTTAACTTTTATACCACCATAACCGACCCTATTAAAACAGCTACGGAGATTGAAAAATCCCGCCTCCGTATCCTGGAAAAGGTGAAAGAAAAGATTAAAATTCCAGTGTCGGTAAAGTTAAGTCCTTACTACACCAATTCGCTGGAGTTTATCCACCGGTTAAGTGAATATGGCGCCGATGGCTTCGTGCTCTTCAACAGATTGTTTCAGCCCGACATCAATGTGTACGACGAAGTTATGGAGATGCCCTACAACCTCAGTCATAAAGGCGACGGGCGGTTGTCGCTCCGATATGCAGGATTGCTAAGCGGGCAGATACGCAGCAGCATCTGTGCCAATACCGGTATTTTAGACGGAGAGGACTTAATAGCCGCCCTTTTGGCAGGTGCTGATACGGTTCAGGTGGTGAGCACCATTTACCGCAATGGAGTGGATCAGGTCACCAAAATGCTGGACGATCTGGCCGACTGGATGAAGCAGAAAGAGTACACTTCAATCGACGAATTCCGCGGTAAATTATCACATGCCCGCATCAAGGAACCTTTCGCCTACAAACGGGGTCAGTATGTCGATTTCCTGATGAAATCCAGAGAGTTTTTTAAGAAGTATCCGGTAAGGTAAAATAAGAAAACATTAGAGACGCGCGAAGGCGCGTCTCTAATGTTTTCTATAACTATATGTCGCACTCGCTTGCTGCGTGGGCATCAGCAAAATATCGTTCACATTCACATGTGGCGGGCGCGTAACCATAAATTCAACAGCATCGGCCACATCTTCAGCCGACAGGGGTGTAAGACCCTCATATACTTTGTCGGCGCTGGCCTTGTCGCCATGATAGCGCACGAGGGAGAACTCGGTGTCAACCATGCCCGGCGAAATGGAGGATACTTTAATATTATGCTTCAGCAGGTCGATGCGCATGCCTTTGGTGAGCGCCGCTACGGCATGTTTGGTGGCGCAATACACGTTGCCGTTGGCATATACTTCGCTGCCTGCAATGGAGCTTACATTAATGATGTGTCCCTCCTTTTGGCCTGTCATACCCGGTATTACCAGTTGGCTCATGGTCAGGAGCCCTTTTACATTGGTGTCTATCATCTGTTCCCAGTCGTCCCACACCCCTTTCTCAATGGGATCGGCCCCGGCAGCCAGCCCGGCGTTATTAATCAACAGGTCAATCTCCTGCCAACTTTTATCCAGTGAATCCCAGGCCTGTTTTGCAGCTGCACGGTCCCGCACGTCAAAGCAAAGAATTTTAATTTGGATGTTTTTATTTCCAACTTTTTGCGCCAAATCTTTCAGACGCTCTATTCTCCGGCCGGTAATTATTAGATTATAACCATTGCGGGCCAGCATTACGGCACATGCCTTGCCAATACCCGAGGTAGCTCCTGTTATAACCGCTGTTTTGTTTTTGACTTGTTCCTTCATGGTGGTTAAGTTTTAAATTGTTCTGGAAGCGGGAAGAGGGAAGACCGATGTTGGTAAACGGTAAACGGTAAAAAGTAAGGGTGTTCAAACTCAACGATACAATCTTTTTCCTTCCATCTCCTGTCTTCGTGCTTCGGTCTTCCATCCTTTTACCCGCTTGGTTAGGGAACGGTTCTGATTCGCAAAGCACTTCTGGAACGGTTCTGTATAGGATAGCTGTCAATCAGAACCGTTCCGTAATTTCTTGCCAGGTATTTAAGGAACGGTTCTGATTGACAAAACCGACATACAGAACCGTTCCGTACCTGCCTCGGTCATCCTTTCATCTTTCATCTTTCAGTTTTGAGCTTCGTGCTTCGTGCTTCGTGCTTCCATCCTTTCACCTTTCACCTTCGGTCTCCGGTCTTCGGTCTTCGGTCTTCCCACTTCCACCCCCTATTTTTCCTCCCCAATTTGTAATGTGAATATTTTTTTATAATTTTCAAAACTAAAATATCCAACGATTCAGTGAAGCGAACCTACTCAAAGTCGTTGGAAGTGATATTATTACCCTGCTTAAAGTATATAAACTATGGCTACCACACCGGAAACTTTTATGACTGACACAGATATTTTAAATCTTACATCAGAAGAGTTTGATAAGATCAAAACCATTTTAGGTCGATTGCCTAATAAACTCGAAATTGAGTTGTTTTCGCTCCTTTGGTCGGAGCATGCAAGTTATAAAAACTCTCGGAAATGGCTCAATCTTTTGCCTAAAAAAGCGAGCCATGTTATTGTTGAGGCCGGCAAGGAGAGTGCCGGCGTTGTGGACATTGGCGATGGTGAGGTAGCGGTGTTTAAGCTGGAGTCACACAATCACCCCTGCGCGGTTCAACCCCGTTTGGGCGCTTCCACCGGCGCCAGAGTGGTAAACCGCGATATTTTCTCTATGGGTGCCCGTCCTGTGGCCCTGCTCAACTCGCTTCGTTTTGGGGACCCTTCACGTGATACAGCGCGGTGGCTTTTCTCCGAAGTTATCCGGGGGATTATCGACTTCGAGAAAGGGTTCGATGTGCCGGTGGTAGGGGGTGAGGTCTATTTTAATAAAGGTTTCAATTCAAGTCCCATTGTAAATACCATGTCCATTGGCGTGGCCAACAAAGATGAGCTCATGTCGGCGGTGGCTTCCGGTGATGGCAGTCTGGTGGCGGTAATTGGTGTTTCTACGGGCCGCGACGGCATCGATGGCGATGCCTTTGAAGCCGATAAGATTTCCGGTTCCACCATAAAAAGCATCTCGGCCGATCAGATGCGCAATATTGAGGTGGAGAAACAACTCCACCGGATTCTTAAAAAACTGATCTCAAATAAACTGGTAACCGGTGTTCAATCTATCGGCGCTCAGGGCATAGCAGGAGCCCTTACCGAAATGGCAGCCCGTGGCAACAGCGGTGTTGATTTTATGGTAGAGGGTGTACCGCTGCGCGAGAAAGACCTGTCGGTGCATGAGATTCTGGTCTCCGAAACATGGGGCCGGATGTTGGTTTGCTTCGCCCCCGAAAATCAGGAGATGATTCAGGCCCTGGCTGACGAACATCAACTCTCGATGGGAGTGATTGCACTGGTAAACAACAGCGGACTGTTCAAGTGTCTGAAAGGGAACGAAGTGCTGGCTCAGTTTCCTGCCAAATATTTGGGGTTGGGGGAGTTTTCTCCCGTTTACGAGCGCGCCGTTGCTCACCAGCGCGTGTTGCCCGAAAGTTACAGTGTGGACGAGCTGCCCGAGCCCGACCATTACCCTGCTGTGGTGGATAAGATGATGAAGTCGTTGAATATTGCCTCTAAGAAGTGGCTGGTTCAGCAGTTTGCCAGGAATACGAGCAAAGAAAATGCAAGTGCCGACTTCCCTTCCGATGCCAGTATTGTGGAGATAAACAGCGGTAAAAAGGCGTTGCTGGCCACCATCGACAGCAATCCGGCCTATTTTACCTCCGATCCATATAACGGGGCCCGCATTGCCGTAGCCGAAGCCGTTCGCAACATCGTTTGCGCCGGCGGACGCCCGCTGGCCGTTTCCGATTGTCTGAATTTTGGCAATCCATACGATCCCGAAGCTTATGCCGATTTTGTGGATTCGGTGAGAGGGCTGGCCGATGCCTGTACTTTTTTCGACGTGCCCGTAATAAGTGGTAATGTCAGTTTTTACAACCAGCGTTCCGAAGGTGGCCTTATCAAACCCGTTATTCCGTCGCCCGTTGTGGGTTTGGTGGGATTGATATGTAATACCGATCGCCATACCACTCTTTTCTTCAAGCATAAAGGAGACATGATATTTTTGATTGGCCGTTCGAAAGACGATGTGAACGGTTCGGAATATTTACATCAGGTGCATGGTGTGGACATCTCACTGGCGCCTTTCTTTAATCCCGACGAGGAGAAGGGAGTGAATGAAGCCATCTCGGGCGTTATCGAAAAAGAGTTGGTGCGGTCGGTGCACGATGTTTCCAATGGAGGTCTCTTCTTTTCATTGTTAGAAAGCGCCCTGCCACTGGAGTTTGGGTTTGACATTACCACCGATGCCGAAGTTCGCAAGGATGCCTTTCTGTTTGGTGAAGCGCAGGGTAGGGTGGTGGTTTCCGTTTCGCCCGAAAAGCACGACGATTTTGTGGATTATATGGTAGGATGCGAAATACCCTTTTCCATACTGGGCCATGTAACTAAGGGTGAGATAAGAGTGGATGATGAATCCTATGGATTTATTGGTGAGATGAAAAAGGTGTTTGAAGGGCGTTTAAAAAATTGGGCCGATGGAAAGGGTTAAGCCGTACCGGCAAAGCGAGGATTCCAAAAAGGAGCAGGTAGAATCGATGTTCAACAGCATTGCTCCCCGTTACGATATGCTTAACCATTGGATGTCATTTGGCATCCACCGGCTGTGGCGTAAACGGGCCGTAAATCTTTTGGCCGACCTAAAGGCGCCACTCATTTTAGATGTGGCTACAGGAACCGCCGACCTGGCATTAGAGGCCTGCCGTATTAATCCGGTGGCCATACATGCGGTTGACATCTCCGAGGGGATGTTAAAGATAGCCGAACAAAAAATTTTGAAAAGAGGCCGGCAACACACCATTCAACTGCTAAAAGCCGATTCCGAAAATCTGCCTTTCGCCAGCCGGTCGTTCGATGCCGTAATGGTAGCTTTTGGAGTTCGTAATTTCGCGAATACCAATAAAGGGTTGTGTGAAATGGCCCGGGTCCTGAAACCCGGTGGAAGATTGGTGGTTTTGGAACTTACAACACCCCGCAGGCCTCCATTTAAACAACTTTATCATTTTTATTTTACCCATATTTTATCCTGGTGGGGTGGTGCAATATCTAAAGACAAGGATGCTTACAATTATCTTCCCACATCGGTGAATGCCTTTCCTGAAGGCAGTGAGTTTGAAGAGCTTTTACTTCAATGTAGCCTGGTGCCCTTAAAAACCCTGTCCCAAACATTTGGAATTGCCACCATTTATCTGGCCGAAAAAAAGGAGCAACAATAAAATAAGGGGACAATCGTTTTTTTTAAAAACCTTGGATCATTGAGAACACTATTAGTTTGTCTGTTGTTGCTTGCTTCACTTTTTTCCACGGCACAGAGAGCCGAAAAGAAGGTGCCCAATCTGCCCGGCTTCGATCAGCGGCCGTTGCACTTTGGGTTTCTCATCGGGATAAATGCCATGGATTTCAAGGTCACCCATAAAAGATTAGAGGATAGGGATGAGTCGGTGAGGGGCCGTTATGGGGAGGTGATCAATCTAAATCCCGGGCTTAACATTGGCATTGTATCCAGCCTGAGGCTCAACCGCTACTTTAATCTTCGTTTTTTGCCGGGTATAAGCTTTGGGCAACGCGATTTGTGGTTTATCGATCAATCAACCACCGGTGAGGGTGAATCTGTTTCAGAGAGAGACGACAGGCCCCAGGAGTTGAAGTCTACTTTTTTGGAATTCCCACTTTTGCTCAAGTTCAGTGGCGCCCGGATGACCGATGTTAAACCCTATTTGGTGGGAGGAATCAATCCGCGCATCGATTTGGCAAAAAGCAAGAAAGACGGGCTTCTGCTGAAATCAACCGATCTATACCTGGAATTTGGCGCCGGTTTGGATATGTATCTCACCTATTTCAGGCTATCCACCGAGGCTAAGCTGTCGGTGGGCCTGCGCAATATGCTCGACCCCGCCGGCTTGGGGGAACCTGAGGATGTGCAGTTTACCGGAGTACTCGACCGTTTAACATCTCGTTTGTTTGTGTTTACTTTTTATTTTGAGTAGAGGCGGTATATGCTCCCCGTTTAAACTCGGAGCACACAATGGCTGCTGCAACCGCTACATTGAGTGATTCCGCTGCCACATGGCTGTTGTGCCGAAAGGAGGGAATCGTCAGGCGCCGGGTAACTTCGCCTGCCACACCGGACCGGATGCCTGCACCTTCGTTGCCCATTACAATAAGAGCCTTTCCCGGAAGGGGAGTGCCGTAAATGTTTTCGCCTTCCATAAAGGTGCCAAATACCGGCAGGTTATGTTGCTGGTGTGCCATGCTGCAAAATTCGATAAGGGAGGTATAAATTACCTGCACCCTGGCCAGTGCTCCCATCGAGGCTTGTACCACCTTGGGATTGAAAACATCTGCCGTATCGGTACTGCAAATTATTTGTGAAAGACCAAACCAGTCTGCCAACCGTAGGATGGTGCCCAGGTTACCCGGGTCCTGAATGCCATCCAGACAAAGGGTTAATCCCTGTTTCATTTTCTCAGGGTCATTATTAAAAGTGGGTTTTTTAAATACAGCCACTATTTTTTGGGGCGTTTTTAAAAGACTAATTTTTTTTAATTCCTCATCTGAAATGAGTTGCAGCTCTTGAATGAGCTCAGGCTGCTCAACCATCTGCAAATCAGTAGTGAACAGCAGTTGGGGCACCATTCCCGAACGCATCAAATCGTTGACCAGCCGGGGGCCCTCCGCTACAAACATCTGCCACCGGTCGCGGTACTTTTTTTGAGCCAGGGAGCGAATCTGTTTTTTTTTGATTGTGGCATCCATCTCTATAAACACTGCTTAGAATTATCAATTTAAATAACAAATCACCATCTTTGCAAAACTATGAAAAAGAGAGGAGAAAAATCTTCTTAATAATTGCGATGAATCGTTTTAAGGTTATACATATATGTGGCGTACAATAATTAGAACCTGCATTTTTGCGGGCGCATTTTTGTTGTTGCTTATTTTTGCCGGATGCCGTTCTACCAGATTTGTTCCCGAGGGGGAGCATCTGCTCACAAGTGTTCGTATTAAAAATAAGGCGCGTTCCATTAAGCGCGAGGAGCTTAAGCCTTACGTACGCCAACACGAAAATCTTAAAATACTGGGCTTCTGGAAATTATATCTGGGCCTCTACAATCTCTCCGGGAAGGATGATACCAAAGGATTTAATAAATGGTTGCGGCGCATTGGTGAGGCACCGGTTATTTTCGATCCTTTTTTAATGGATCAATCCAGTCAGCAATTGTCGTTGTTTCTGGGCAACAAGGGCTACTTTAGGGCACAGGTGGAAGATACCGTGTTGTTTACCTCAAAAAAGAAGGCCAAAGTTATTTATACCATCAATCCCGGCCCCCGTTACCGCCTCAACCGGGTCGATTTTATTGTGGAGGACGACAGCCTGCAAGGAGCAGTGCACAGCGATACCACCAATACCCTGTTGAAGGAGGGACGGCCTTTTACCGTTGAGTTGCACGACAGGGAGCGGCAACGCATTACCCGTAACCTGCGTAACCGGGGTTATTATGCCTTCAGCGAAGAGTACATCTATTTTTTATCGGATAGTACGGCGGGCCAACACCGGGTGAACGATTCCCTGTTCGTAATTCCACCGGTTCAGCCTTCCCAAACTGCCGATTCGGCACATCACCGGCAATACCGGATCAGAAATGTGCTGTTTCATGTGGGGCTTGGCACCGACGACTTTTTAATAGACGACCCGGCGGCTCCCTCTGATTTGGATACCCTCGATTTTCAGGATTGCATCATCGTTCATCAGGGCCCATTGCCTTTTAAACCTTCACTGCTTACCAACTCGAATTATATTGTTCCGGGCGACATGTATAATGCCGGCCTGGTGGAGCGCACGCATCAATTGCTCAGTGGCTTAAGGCTTTTTAAGTACATCAATGTGCGATTCAGGGAAATTGAAGGGGAGCAAAGTCCGGGTGGAGAAAAGCTTTTGGATTGTATCATTCGATTGTCACCGGGCAAGTATCAATCCTACTCGGTAGATTTGGAGGGCACCAACTCATCGGGTAACTTAGGGGCTGCCGGTAGTTTTACCTATCAGCATAAGAATCTTTTAAAAGGAGGTGAGTTTTTTTCATTAAAGACGCGCTTGGCGCGCGAGAATCAATTTTTAAGTTCGTCACAAACTGCATTTAACACATTCGAAACCAGCGCCGAGGCCTCCGTGGTACTACCCAACTTTTTGCTTCCACTTAAAATTGAGCGGTTCCGGCAAAAGTACAATCCTAAAACAACGCTTGCACTGGCTTATAATTATCAGAACCGACCCGACTATACCCGCACCATAGCCAATGCGCGAATAGGTTATAACTGGCGCTCATCACGTTATGTTACGCATACGTTTTATCCCATAGAGTTTAACCTGGTAAATATCCCCAAGGTGGAGGATGCCTTTTGGGAGCGTATTAAAGATTCTTTTCTGCGTTATACCTACGAGGACCACCTGATCGTGGATATGAGTTATTCTTTTCTTTTAAACCAGCAAACGTTAGGCGAAAACACCGATTTCTGGTACTTGCGTGCCAACGTGGAATCGGCCGGGAATTTTTTGGATTTAACCTCTCCGCTTTGGAGTAAAGGTGGCCGAAAACCATACGATGAGATACTGGGCATACGGTTTGCTCAATATGTTAAAACAGACCTGGATGTGCGTTTTCACCGGCAAATTGATAGAAAGAATGCTGTGGTGTATCGTTTTTTCGGGGGCATTGGAGTGCCTTACGGCAATTTAAACGTGCTGCCTTTCGAGAAACGATACTTTTCGGGTGGCGCCAACAGCATCCGGGCATGGCCGGTGAGAGGACTGGGCCCGGGAAGTTACAACGAAGATACTTTAAGATTTTATAACCAAACAGCCGATTTAAAACTGGAGTTTAATATGGAATACCGGTTCAAACTGTTTTGGTTGCTCGAAGGAGCCCTGTTTTTAGACGTGGGAAATATCTGGGGATTGCGCGAGGATACGAGCGTCGAGGGTGGGGTGTTCAGATTCAACACGTTTGCCAGGCAACTGGCCGTAGGTACAGGGTTTGGCACACGTCTCGATTTTAAGTACTTTATTTTCAGAGTGGATATGGGGCTTAAGACCTACGATCCCTCACGCGACGCGGGCGAACGTTGGGTGCCTCTGGTTGGAGGCCTTACCTGGAACGATGTGGCGTTTAATTTTGCCATTGGTTATCCTTTTTAAACCGGGCAATGGCCACATTTCGCAATTTATTTTTAATTTTGCAGAAACAATTGTTGCATCAAACAGATAAAGCCGCGATGCAACGGGATAGATAATACGATAGTTTATTAAATATTTATAATTATGAAACAACGAATTTTAGATGTAGTTAAGCCCGGAGTCATTGCCGGAAAAGACCTTCAGGCGGTTTTTCGCATTGCCCGCGAAAACCAGTTTGCACTGCCCGCAGTAAATGTGGTAGGTACCAACTCGGTAAATGGTGTTATGGAAGCTGCCCAGCTGGTAAAAGCGCCGGTAATTATTCAACTCTCCAATGGCGGTGCTGCATTCTATGCCGGAAAAGGTGCCAAAGGCGAAGGTCTGGAAGTGGCTGTTTTGGGTGCGGTAGCAGCAGCCAAACATGTGCATCTTTTGGCCAAATCGTACGGTGTGCCTGTAATTTTGCATACCGACCATGCGGCTAAAAAGTTGTTGCCCTGGATCGACGGATTGCTCGATGCCGGTGAAGCACATTTTAAAGAGACCGGGAAACCGCTCTTCAGCTCACACATGCTCGATCTTTCCGAAGAACCGCTTCAGGAAAACATCGATATTTGTAAACAATATCTCAAGAGAATGAGCAAGATGGGTATGACTCTCGAAATTGAACTGGGCATAACCGGTGGTGAAGAAGACGGTGTGGACAATACCGGAGTGGACAATGCACTCTTATATACCCAGCCCGAAGAAGTTTGCTTTGCCTACGAGGAACTCAGCAAAATATCTCCCAATTTTACCATTGCCGCTTCCTTTGGAAATGTGCATGGTGTTTATAAGCCCGGTAATGTGGTGCTCCGTCCCGAAATTCTGAAGAAATCGCAGGATTACATCGCTGAAAAGCTGGGCACTGAAGAGAAACCGGTGAATTTTGTATTCCATGGCGGTTCGGGCTCTTCGCTCAAGGATATTCGCGATGCCATTAGTTATGGTGTTGTTAAGATGAACATCGATACCGATACCCAATGGGCTTTCTGGGATGGTGTACGTGCTTTCGAAGCAAAGAACCACGATTTTCTGCAAAGCCAGATAGGGAATCCCGACGGGGATGATATACCCAACAAAAAATATTACGATCCCCGCAAGTGGTTGCGCGAAGGAGAACTGGCGTTGATAGAGCGCCTCAAAATTGCTTTTGACGACCTTAATTGCATCGACCGTTTGTAATCACGTTCGTATTTTCTTTTCAGACCCTCCCCATTTTGGTGAGGGTCTTTTTAATTAAATCATTTTTTTTTCGTCACATTGCTTCTGTGAATTACTGTAAATCATTAGTTGTCAACATGATAATAAGGATATTCTATAAAATATATATTTGAATTGTGCTAATCGTTTAATTTCTAATTTCTAATTTCTAATCTCTAATCTCTAATCTCTAATCTCTAATCTCTAATCTCTAATCATCTCATTCTATGGCCTCCAATCCTGCATCCCGTGAGAGCTTTTCGAGCAAATTTGGAATTATTGCTGCAGTGGCCGGCTCAGCCATAGGGTTGGGTAATATTTGGCGATTTCCCTACGTGTTGGGCGAAAATGGAGGCGGCGCATTTCTGTTACTCTATCTGTTTTTTGTGGTGGTGATTGGAGTGCCGGTGATGATTTCGGAGTTTCTGATAGGCCGAAAAGCACGGCTCAATATTTTTGGTGCATTTAAATTACTGGCTCCGGGAAAACCCTGGTACCTGGTTGGGGTTATGGGGGTTGGTGTGGCATTTATGATATTAGCCTTCTACTCGGTGGTAGCCGGTTGGACGTTGCACTACGTGTTTCTGGCAGCTACCAACCATCTGACGGGTAAAGGTCCGGCAGAAATTGTTCAGGTGTTTGAAACACTAAAGGTTAACCTTTGGATTCCGGTGTTTTGGACCCTTCTATTTTTGGCGTTAAGTGCCTTCATCGTGCGCTCGGGCATAAAAAAGGGTATTGAGAAGTACACTAAGATATTGATGCCGGTACTTTTTGTCATCATCCTGCTGTTGGATATCCGTGCCATCACCTTAGATGGCGCCTCCGAAGGATTGGCTTTTCTTTTCTCACCCGACTTTTCCAGCATCAACGGCAGAGTGGTTCTTGAAGCCCTGGGTCAGGCATTTTTTTCTCTGAGTATCGGGATGGGTGTTTTGGCAACCTATGGTTCCTACATCCGAAAGTCCGATAGTTTGGGAGGTACTGCCCTTACGGTTTCCCTGGCCGATACAATGATAGCTGTGCTGGCAGGTGTGGCCATATTTCCCGCCGCTTTTGCCTTTGGCCTGGAGCCCAACCAGGGGCCTGGCCTGGTGTTTGTTACGCTGCCCAATATTTTTAACCAGATGGCGGGTGGATATATTTTTGCTCTGTTGTTTTTCGTGTTGCTCTCAATAGCAGCACTCACTTCTTCTATTTCGCTGCTCGAAGTGGTGGTGGCCTATTTTGTAGAACAACTCAAGATGACACGCAAAGTCGCAACCTGGGTAGCCACTGGAATCATGGCCTTTTTTGGTATTCTATGCGCACTTTACAGTAAATTATTCGGTGCGTTCGATTTTGTATCCTCCAATATCATTCTGCCACTGGGAGGGTTTTTTGTAGTCATTTTTGTAGGGTTTGTGTTGGGCAACAAAAGTGCCCGGGAGGAGATGGAAGCCGATGGCAAAAGAGCCCGTTATTTTGTGCCTTTTATGTTCATTGTTAAATTTGTAGCACCCATTGCCATCGCTCTTGTGTTTTTAAATGGGCTGGGACTGCTCAACTTCTTGTTTCAGTAACGGTTCAAGAATGCCGGTTATGCAACAGGAATTGGGTGTTCACGCTTTTTATATGCAAAACAATTCGGGAGGGTTGTTCACAAAATTGAGGATATATCGTTAACTTTGTAGGAAATAAAAACAATGGAAATTATGCTTGCAGTAAACGGAATATACGATGGTAAAAATATAAGGCTTACAGAAAAGGTAACCGAGAAAAAGAAGTACCGGGTTATTGTAACTTTCATTGAAGAGTTGGAGCAAACCGATAATGGAGAACGTGATTTTTCGTCTCAAACCCGGGGATTAGAGTTTTGGGAAGATGAAAGAGAGGATATTTACCAGGACTATTTAGAAAACAAGGGTTAGAAGATGAAAATTGGTGACATGGTTTCCGGTAACCAAAAATAATATTTATAAGGAAAGCTATGTGGAAAGATTGGCTCTCTTTCTCGCGGAACGAGCAATACGGCATTCTTCTTTTGGTGGCGCTTGTTTTATGCCTGATGGTGTTGCGCCTTACAATGCCACTTTTTTTTACCCCGGGGGAAGCTGTTTCGCCGGAGCAATACTCAAATATTGTGGAGATAAGGAAGGCTGACCGGGGCACGGAGGAACAAGCCACCCGCTCCGGTGGTGAAATAGAGATGACATCTTTTAATCCCAACAGCGTTTCGGTGAGTAAGTTGCAGGCAATGGGTGTATCATCGGTGGCCATCGTCAACTGGATGAAGTATCGGGAGGCCGGAGGACGTTTTTTTACGGCAAACGACATCCGGAAGATTTATGGAATAGACTCACTCACGGCTGCTCAAATGATTCCGTATGCCAATTTTAATGAGGAATCCAATTATCCCGGCCCCACGCCTGGTGTGCCTAAAAAGGATGAGGGTGAGTTGTACGCTGAATTTTCCGGGAAAACCCCGAAGTCATTACCTGGCATGCAAATGTCCGCCAATCCTGCCGGTGAAAAAGAGGCAGGGCAGGTTAAAGACGATGCTTCGGCTGTGGTCGGATATCCTAATTTCGTTGTCGAGATCAATAGTGCCACCGCCGATCAGCTCATGAAGTTACCTGGCCTGGGGCCTGTACTCTCTAAGCGAATCGTGGATTTTAGGGAAGTGCTGGGTGGATTCTGGTCTGTAGAGCAGGTTAAAGAGGTGTATGGCATTACGCCCGGGTTGTACGAGCAGTTGGCAACCAACCTTTGTGTGGACAGCACCAGGGTGGAGCCTTTTGAGGTGAACCGTTCCTCGGTAAGGCATCTTAACAGGCACCCTTACATCAACTTTTATCAGGCCCGCGATATAGTAGAGTATCGTAAAAAATACGGATATCTAAATGGGCCCGAGGAGCTGATTCAGCTTCCATCTTTTACTCCTGAGGCGATTGAGCGTATAAAACCCTATCTGCGTTTTACCACCGATGCTTCGGGTACGAAGTAATAACGCGGATGGCAGAGTATGGTTTGCCGGGCCACTGACCATTCAAAAAAAAATGATAATTTATTTGCTTCGCAGGCGAAACTTCATTTTCTTTGCACCTGTTTTAGAATTTGTAAAAGTATCAATCAATCGCACAGATTGCATTTTAGGTAAGGAGGTTGTAACTGTTTTTATGGTATAGATATCCAGTTTGGATAAATAACTGCTTCAACTGCTGTGAGTAAGTTTTAAAGTTAATCTGTTCGTAACAGACCGGCAGGTTTACAGCAGCGGCTTATAATGTGTTTATAATAGAATTAAAAACAATTAAATTTAAAGTTGACCTATGATAATAGTACCTATTAAGGAAGGCGAAAATATAGAAAGAGCCCTGAAAAAGTTCAAAAGAAAATTTGACAAGACCGGCAAAATGCGCGAATTGCGTCGCCGTCAGGCATTTGTGAAACCTTCTGTGATCAACAGAGAGAAACGTAAAAAGGCTATTTATATTCAACGCCTCCAGGAGGAAAGTGAATAAATTTACTTATAATTTTTAGAGCGTCTGATTTTTCAATGGTTTTTTCGTATATTCGCTAAAACCAAACTTGAAAATTCAGACGCTTTTTTTATGCAATATCTGCCCTCTTTTTTAAACTATCTTCAATTCGAAAAGCGTTATTCTCCTCATACCATAGTGGCCTATGAGGGGGACTTAAAACAGTTTTCAGATTTCTTACAGGAGACTGATACAGCCGACGAATTTCAGGTAACCCCCAAGGTAGTACGAAACTGGTTGGTTTATATGCACCACCATAACTTCAAGCCCCGGTCTATTCGCCGAAAAATTGCGTCGGTAAAGGTTTATTACCAATATCTTTTGCGCCAGGAGCTGATTGACAACAATCCCGCCTCGGCGGTTCTTCTGCCCAAAATTCCGCATAATCTGCCGGACTTTGTAAAAGAAAAAGAGATGGACTTCCTGCTCGATCAGGTGCCCTTTGGCCAGGATTACGAAGGCGTGCGCGACCGAACAATCATCGACCTTTTTTATGCTACAGGCATCCGTCTTTCTGAGTTGGTCGAGCTGCGCGACCGCAGTTTCGACCTGGCTGCGGGAACCGTAAAAGTTTTAGGAAAACGCAATAAAGAACGCCTGGTTCCAATGAACCAAACAACCCTCAACGGGGTTTTACACTATATGGAGGTACGCAACCAAACCTTTGGAGAAGAGCGGCAGGATGCCTTTTTTTTAACCGCCTCGGGTAAAAACATATACCACAAACTGGTTTACCGGGTGGTGAATAAGCATTTGCGATTGGTAACCACCCTCATGAAAAAAAGTCCTCACGTGCTGCGACACACCTTCGCCACCATTTTGCTGAACCGTGGCGCCGATCTAAATGCCATTAAAGAACTGTTGGGGCATGCCAACCTCAATGCCACACAGGTTTATACGCACAATACATTTGAACAATTATCAACTATTTATAAACAAGCCCATCCACGGGCTTAATTAAATGGAGGAGTACCTATGAACATTACAATTCAATCGGTTAAGTTTGATGCTTCCGAAAAGCTGGAAAATTTTATTCAGCAAAAAGTGGGAAAATTGGATCAGTTTTCCGACGACATTATTAAAGCCGAGGTGGTTTTACGCATCGAGAAATCGGAAAACACCGAAAACAAGGTCGTTGATCTGGGCATCGACATCCCGGGCAGCACACTCTTCGCTAAAAAGCAAAGCAAAACTTTCGAGGAGTCGGTAGACCTGGCCTGCGAAGCCATTCGCAAACAACTGATCAGGCGAAAAGAAAAGCTCAAGATAAAATAGAAAAAAGTGGCAGGTTCTTTGTCGCTTTAAAAAAATGTAGTACATTTGCACACCGTTTTCAATAGCTGATGCAGCGTTTGAGAAAAAAATTAATAGGCTGGTTATAATTAATAATCAGCCTATTAAAATGAATAGACCAGGTTCGTTTTTAAGCCGCAATGCTCTTTTTAAGTTCGTTGATGCATCGATTTGCAGGAGTTATTGATCTGATTCAGGGGAAAAAAGAAATCCAACTGTGGCTTTTTGGGTCATAATTAGTTATCTTTACCGCCCAAAATATATTACCGGATTTAATGCGCCCTTGTGAATGAATGTAAAGGACGTTATCGAGCACTGCATCCCGCCGATGTAGCTCAGTGGTAGAGCGCTTCCTTGGTAAGGAAGAGGTCAAGGGTTCAACTCCCTTCATTGGCTCTGCCTGGTTTGTGATTTTTACATAGTGGTTTCATTTTATATCTAATTGTCTAATTATTTCAAGTTATGGCTAAAGAACAATTTCAAAGGACAAAGCCTCACGTTAATATCGGGACTATTGGTCACGTCGACCATGGTAAAACTACACTGACTGCTGCGATCACAAAAGTGTTGCATAAAAAAGGGTGGTCCGAAATTAAAGAATTTGATGCTATTGATAATGCTCCCGAAGAAAAAGAGAGGGGTATTACAATTAACACTTCACACGTGGAGTATCAGACTGCCAACCGGCACTATGCACACGTTGACTGTCCCGGTCACGCCGACTATGTGAAGAACATGGTGACAGGTGCCGCCCAGATGGACGGAGCCATCCTGGTTGTGGCTGCTACCGACGGCCCTATGCCGCAAACCCGCGAGCACATCCTGCTGGCACGCCAGGTTAACGTACCCAGCATCGTGGTCTTCCTAAACAAGGTGGACATGGTGGACGACGAAGAACTCCTGGAACTGGTTGAGATGGAAGTGCGCGACCTCCTCAGCTTCTACGATTTTGACGGCGACAATACCCCCGTTATCCTGGGTTCTGCCCTGGGCGCCCTGAATGGTGAAGAAAAATGGGAAGAGAAAGTGATGGAGCTCATGGATGCTGTGGACAGCTGGATTGCGCTGCCCCCCCGCGATATTGAGAAACCTTTCCTGATGCCCGTCGAGGATGTATTCTCTATTACAGGACGTGGTACAGTAGCCACCGGTCGTATCGAAACCGGAATAATTCGTACCGGCGATGAGATGCAACTTATCGGACTGGGTGCAGAAGGTAAAAAAACCGTTTGTACCGGAGTGGAAATGTTCCGTAAAATATTGAACGAAGGGCAGGCAGGCGACAACGTAGGTATGTTGCTTCGTGGTATCGACAAAGACCAGATTAAACGTGGTATGGTTATTGCTAAACCAGGCTCTATTACCCCCCATACCCAGTTTAAGGCTGAGATTTATGTGTTGAAAAAAGAAGAAGGTGGCCGTCATACCCCCTTCCACAATAAATATCGCCCCCAGTTTTACGTGCGTACCCTCGATGTAACCGGTGAAATTACCCTTCCCGAAGGTACTGAAATGGTGATGCCGGGCGATAACGTAACCATTACTGTAGATTTGATCTATCCTGTGGCATTAAACACCGGACTTCGTTTCGCCATCCGTGAAGGTGGACGTACAGTGGGTGCCGGACAGGTTACCGAAATCTTAAAGTAATTACCTGAGAACAGGAGTGGGGAAGGAGTGCTTTTCCACTCTTTTACACGGGTGTAGCTCAGTTGGTAGAGCACTGGTCTCCAAAACCAGGTGTCGGGAGTTCGAGTCTCTCCTCCCGTGCGGCAACCGCATGGCGGTTAAAATGTGAAAGGTAATATGAAGAAAATAAAAGCCTATTTTAAGGAAGTTCACAACGAACTGATTAATAAAACATCGTGGCCCACATGGCCCGAGTTGCAAAATAGCGCTCTGGTAGTTATGGTAGCCTCCGTAATTATTGCAGCTGTTATCTATCTGATGGACTTTTCTTTCGACCATTTATTAGAATGGATTTATCAACGATTGTACTAAATTAGGAGAACGGATATCCCGATGAGCGAAATTGAAAAAAAATGGTACGTAATCAGGGCAATAGGGGGCAAAGAAAAAAAGGTGAAAGAGTACATCGAAAGTGAAATTGCCAGCCTTAATCTGCAGGACTACGTGAGCCAGGTGCTTATCCCTACCGAGAAAGTTTATCAAATACGTAACGGGAAAAAAATAAGTAAAGAAAGAAATTACTTCCCCGGTTACGTGCTCATTGAAGCTGCATTGGTTGGAGAAATCCCCCATATACTCAGGGGAATAACCAATGTAATTGGCTTTTTAGGCGATAAAAACAATGTCCCCACCCCTTTAAGAGCTTCCGAGGTTAACCGCATCCTGGGTAAAGTGGATGAGCTTACCGAAACCGACGAGGAGCTCAATGTCCCCTTCTTTGAAGGCGAAACCGTTAAAGTGATCGACGGTCCCTTTAACGGATTTAACGGCGTGATTGAAGAAGTGAACAAAGAAAAACGAAAGCTTAAAGTAATGGTCAAAATTTTTGGCCGTAAAACACCTCTCGAATTAAGTTTCTTACAGGTTGAGAAGGAATAAATCTTGTTGATGTTTAGCAGTGGAGCTTCCAGGGCAATAACCATTGCCTCTGTAAATGTTAAACAAATTATTCCGTAAAACCCCATTTATAATAACCAATACGAATTGCTACAATGGCTAAAGAAGTAGAAACCTTTATTAAACTTCAGGTTAGAGGTGGCGCTGCAAATCCTTCCCCTCCGGTGGGCCCTGCATTGGGTTCCAAAGGAGTGAACATTATGGAATTTTGTAAGCAATTCAACGCCCGTACACAGGATAAAGCCGGTAAGGTGCTTCCTGTTGTCATCAGTGTGTATAAAGACAAATCCTTCGATTTTATCATTAAAACACCTCCGGCTGCCGTTCAATTGCTGGAGTTGTCCAAAGTGAAATCAGGATCGGCCGAACCCAATCGTAAAAAAGTGGGCTCCGTATCCTGGGATCAGGTCAAAACCATCGCTGAAGATAAAATGAGCGACTTGAATTGCTTTACTGTTGATTCTGCAATGAGGATGATTGCCGGTACCGCCAGAAGTATGGGGATCACCGTAGAAGGTGATTTTCCGGTTAACAATTAAAATCCGTTTGCAACAATGACAAAACTAACAAAAAATAGAAAGTTAGCGTTAGAGAAAATCGAGGCCGGAAAACAATATCCCATCGACGAGGCTGCTGCATTGGTCAGGGAAATTACCAAAACCAAATTCGATGCCTCCATTGATATGGATATACGCCTGGGGGTGGACCCCCGCAAAGCCAATCAAATGGTGCGTGGAGTGGTGACGCTTCCCAATGGAACAGGTAAAGAGACCAAAGTGTTGGTGCTTTGTACCCCCGATAAGGAGGAAGAAGCCAAAGCTGCCGGTGCCGATTTTGTAGGGTTAGACGATTACATCGAAAAAATTAAAGGCGGTTGGACCGACGTGGATGTAATTATTACTATGCCCAGCGTAATGGCTAAGGTGGGCGCACTGGGTAGGATATTAGGCCCCAGAGGCTTGATGCCCAACCCCAAAAGCGGCACCGTTACAATGGATATTGCCAAGGCTGTTCAGGAGGTGAAAGCAGGTAAAATCGACTTTAAAGTGGATAAGTACGGAATTGTACACTCCACCGTTGGAAAAACCTCTTTCGAACCTGAGAAACTGGTCGAAAATGCCCGCGAATTTGTAGAGGTCATCCAAAAGCTTAAGCCTACGGCTGCTAAGGGAACCTACATCCGGAGCATTTATCTTTCAAGTACCATGAGTCCCGGTATTCGTATTGAACCCAAATCGTTTGAGGTTTAATCTTTAATGTTAACACGAGAGTATTAGGAATCATGAAAAAGTCAGAAAAAACCGCACGCGTTCAAGAGCTTACCCAAAAAATAAATGAGTACAACCATTTTTATGTAACCGATACTCAAGGATTGAATGCTATCGCTACCAATAACCTGCGCCGTCTCTGCTTCCAAAGAGAGGTGAACATGTTGCTGGTAAAAAATACGCTGTTCAAACTGGCCCTGGGGCAAAGCGACAAAAACGCCGAAGGACTCGACGAGGCCTTTAAAGGTACCTCGGTAGTTCTTTTTTGTAACACCGGTAACACCGCGGCTAAACTCATCAAAGAATTTCAGAAAACCAATAAGCTCCCCCTGTTAAAAGGTGCTTATGTGGAAGAGTCTGTCTATCTTGGTGCAGATCAGCTCGAAGTACTTACCAAAATTAAGTCGAAAGATGAATTATTGGGCGAACTAATTGGTTTGCTGCAATCGCCTGTTAAAAATGTGGTCTCCGCATTGCAGAGTGGTGGCACAACCATCCATGGCATTCTTCAGACACTTAGTGAGAAAGAGTAATTTTTAAACAAATTGAAATCATTTTTTTAAATATCAAACACAATGGCAGATATTAAGAAACTCGCAGAAGAATTGGTAAATTTAACTGTGAAAGACGTTAACGAGTTGGCTACTATCCTTAAAGATGAATATGGTATTGAGCCTGCCGCAGCAGCAGTGGCTGTAGCCGGCCCCGCCGGTGACGGCGAAGGCGCAGCAGCAGCCGAACAAACCGAATTTGATGTAATCCTTAACGCACCGGGCGGCTCCAAGCTGGCTATCGTTAAGCTGGTTAAAGAGATGACCGGCATGGGATTGAAGGAAGCCAAAGAGCTGGTGGATAAAGCACCCGCCGCAATCAAAGAGAAAATAAGTAAAGACGAAGCAGAAGCACTTAAAAATCAATTAGAAGAGGCTGGAGCAGAAGTTGAACTTAAGTAATCGAACAACAACCTGAAAGATGGTGACTACGGTTTAGGAACCCTGCATAAGGGATCCTAAACCTTTTTATGCTTATATGTTTAAGTTCACATAATTTGTTGATAGATGACTCCAAATACAACTGAAAGGATTAGCTTTGCTACCATCAAAAATCAGTTGGATTATCCCGATTTCCTGGAAATCCAATTAAAGTCTTTCCGCGACTTTTTTCAAATGGGAACCACTCCCGAGGAACGGAAAAAAGAGGGGCTGTGGCAGGTCTTTATGGAGAACTACCCAATAACCGATACCCGCAATAACTTTGTGCTTGAGTTTCTCGACTATGGCGTCGATCCCTCACGCTATACCATCGAAGAGTGTATTGAGAGGGGACTCACTTACTCCGTGCCCTTAAAGGCCAAGTTAAAACTCTATTGCACCGATCCCGAACACGAAGATTTCGACACCGTGGTGCAGGATGTCTATCTGGGAACCGTTCCCTACATGACCGATAAGGGCAGCTTTATTATTAACGGGGCCGAAAGAGGCATCGTTTCCCAGCTCCATCGCTCGCCGGGTGTGTTCTTCGGACAAAGCGTACATGCCAACGGTACCAAATTGTATTCAGCACGCATCATCCCCTTCAGGGGCTCCTGGATAGAGTTTGCTACCGATATTAACAACGTGATGTATGCTTACATCGACCGCAAAAAGAAACTGCCTGTTACCACTCTACTCCGGGCCATCGGATACGAAAGTGATAAAAATATACTGGAGATTTTTAACTTAGCCGAGGAGGTTAAAGTTTCTAAAACCGCCCTTAAAAAAGTGGTGGGCCGCAAATTAGCCGCCCGGGTGCTGAAAACCTGGATCGAAGATTTTGTGGATGAAGACACCGGCGAGGTGGTCTCCATCGAGCGCAACGAAGTGGTGATTGATCGTGAAACCGTGCTTGAAAATGAGCATGTGGACGAGATTATCGACTCTGGCGCAAAAGCCATTCTGTTGCACCGCGAAGACCAGAACCTGTCGGATTTCGCCATTATTTTCAACACCCTTCAAAAGGACCCCTGTAACTCCGAAAAAGAGGCGGTGGTACATATTTACCGGCAGTTGAGAAATGCCGAACCACCCGACGAGGCTACTGCCCGCGATGTGATTGACAAGCTCTTTTTCTCCGATAAGCGTTACGACCTGGGTGAGGTGGGCCGGTACCGGATAAATAAAAAGTTAAACCTCAATACCGACATCGACACCAAGGTGCTGACCCGCGATGACATTATTGCCATCATCAGTTACCTGATCGAACTCATCAACTCTAAAACCGATGTCGACGACATCGATCACCTGAGTAATCGCAGGGTACGTACCGTAGGTGAGCAGTTGGGCAATCAGTTTGGCGTGGGACTGGCACGTATGGCCCGCACCATTCGCGAGCGGATGAATGTGCGCGACAACGAGGTGTTTACGCCCATTGACCTGATAAACAGCAAAACCCTTTCGTCGGTTATTAACAGCTTTTTTGGTACCAATGCGCTCTCCCAGTTCATGGATCAAACCAATCCGCTGGCCGAGATAACCCACAAGCGCCGTATGTCGGCTCTGGGGCCCGGCGGTTTATCGCGTGAGCGGGCCGGCTTTGAAGTGCGCGACGTTCACTATACCCACTATGGCCGGCTTTGTCCCATCGAAACACCCGAGGGACCTAACATCGGGTTGATCTCCTCGTTGTGCGTATATGCAAAAATCAACAACCTGGGTTTCATTGAAACACCCTACCGGAAGGTTAAAAGCACAAAAGTGGACCTCACCAACAAGGGGGTAATATATCTCTCGGCCGAAGAGGAGGAGACCAAGGTAATTGCACAGGCCAATGCGCCCCTCAACGACCAGGGTGAATTTATAAATACACGGGTTAAGGCCCGCCACGATGGCGATTTTCCCCTTATCGAAGGCAATGAAGTGGATTTGATGGATGTGGCCCCCAACCAGATTGCTTCTGTGGCTGCTTCGTTGATCCCCTTTTTGGAAAACGACGATGCCAACCGGGCTCTCATGGGATCCAACATGATGCGTCAGGCGGTTCCTTTGCTGCGTCCCGAGGCACCCATTGTGGGCACCGGGCTCGAAGGCAAGCTCATCCGCGATTCGCGCACCCAAATTGTGGCCGAAGGATTAGGCGTGGTTGAATATGTGGACGCCCAGGAGATAGTGATTCGGTACGACCTTACCGACGAGGATAGGTTTGTGAGTTTCGATAACGATACCAAACGCTATAAGCTTCAAAAGTTTCAAAAAACCAACCAGAATACCTGTGTGGACATGAAGCCCCTCGTGAAAAAGGGCGACCGCGTGGAAGCCGGTCAGATTCTTACGCAGGGTTACTCTACCGAAGCCGGTGAACTGGCGCTGGGTCGAAACCTGAAGGTGGCATTCATGCCCTGGAAAGGGTACAACTTTGAGGATGCCATCGTGATCAGCGAGAGACTGGTGCGCGAAGATGTTTTCACCTCGTTACACATCGACGAGTATTCCCTCGAGGTGCGCGATACCAAGAGAGGTATGGAGGAGCTCACTGCCGACATCCCCAATGTGAGCGAAGAAGCCACCCACGAACTCGACGAAAATGGCCTGATAAGAGTAGGGGCTCATGTGAAGCCCGGCGACATCCTCATCGGTAAAATTACACCCAAAGGAGAAAGCGATCCTACCCCTGAAGAGAAATTGCTCAGAGCTATTTTTGGTGAAAAGGCAGGCGACGTAAAAGATGCCTCTCTTAAAGCTTCTCCGTCGTTGTCGGGTGTGGTGATTGATAAAAAGTTGTTTTCCAGGGCCATGAAAGAGCGCAAAGGCCGGGTTTCCGACAAATCGGCGCTGGCCAGGGTGGACGAAGAACTGGCGCGCTCCGCCGATGAGCTGAAAGGCCGGCTGGTGGATAAACTCTTCTCAATTATCAATGGTAAAACCAGTCAGGGTGTCAAAGATTATCTGGGCGCAGATATCATATCCAAAGGAACCAAGTTCACCCAGAAAATTCTTCAGGACATCGACTATTTGTCGGTTAACCCGGGTAAATGGACCACCGACAAACAAAAAAATGAGCTCATTCAGAAGGTGGTACACAACTACCGGATGAAATACAAGGAGCTTGAGGCCAAGGAGAAGAGAGACAAATTCAACATTGCCATTGGTGATGAACTGCCCGCGGGTATCGTTCAGTTAGCCAAAGTGTACATCGCTAAAAAACGGAAAATTACCGTGGGCGATAAAATGGCCGGACGACACGGGAACAAGGGTATTGTCTCTAAAATTGTGCGTCAGGAGGATATGCCCTTCCTGGACGACGGAACACCGGTTGACATCGTGCTCAACCCGCTGGGTGTGCCCTCGAGGATGAACCTGGGACAGATTTATGAAACGGTGCTGGCCTGGGCCGGTGAAGTGCTGGGGGTAAAGTTTGCATCACCCATTTTCGATGGTGCTACCCTCGACGATCTAACCACCTGGACCAACAAGGCCGGCCTGCCCGAGTTCGGACGAACCTATCTGTACGATGGAGGTACAGGAAAACGCTTCCATCAGCGTGCCACCGTAGGCGTTATTTACATGCTTAAACTCGGCCACATGGTGGAGGATAAGATGCATGCACGTTCTATTGGTCCCTATTCGCTTATTACGCAACAACCTTTGGGCGGTAAAGCCCAGTTTGGCGGGCAGCGTTTTGGAGAGATGGAAGTGTGGGCACTCGAAGCTTTTGGAGCTTCTCATATTCTTCAGGAGATACTCACCGTTAAGTCGGACGATGTGATTGGCCGTGCCAAAGCTTACGAAGCTGTGGTGAAAGGCGATCCGCTGCCTATGCCCGGTATCCCCGAATCGCTTAATGTGCTGTTGCACGAGATGCGGGGTCTGGGTTTGAGTGTCAATTTGGAGTAGTCCCCCGGCTAATCCCGGTTCTTTTTAGTTTTAACTTTTTTAATATTCGGCTATATATGGCATTCAGAAGAGATCAGAAAGTCAAAAGTAATTTTACCCGGATAAGTATTGGTCTGGCATCACCCGAAGAGATTCTGGAACGCTCCAGCGGCGAGGTGTTGAAGCCCGAGACCATTAACTACCGTACTTATAAGCCCGAAAGGGACGGGTTGTTCTGCGAGCGCATTTTCGGTCCTGTAAAGGATTACGAGTGCCATTGCGGGAAATACAAACGCATCAGGTATCGTGGCATTGTTTGCGACCGTTGCGGTGTGGAGGTGACCGAGAAAAAGGTGCGCCGTGAGCGAATGGGACATATTCAGTTGGTGGTGCCTGTGGCACACATCTGGTATTTTCGTTCGTTGCCCAATAAAATAGGCTACATGCTGGGTTTGCCCTCCAAAAAGCTCGATTCCATCATCTATTACGAGCGTTACGTGGTTATTCAGCCTGGCGTTACCGCTGCCGATGGGCTGAAGTACATGGATTTTATTACCGAAGAGGAGTATCTCGATATATTGGAGTCACTGCCCAAGGACAATCAGATGCTCGATGATGAGGATCCGAACAAGTTCATAGCTAAAATGGGGGCCGATGCCCTGCACATGATTTTGTCGCGGATAAATCTGGATGAATTGTCGTACGACCTGCGGCACAAAGCCAATACCGAAACTTCACAGCAACGTAAGAATGAGGCACTTAAGAGGCTCCAGGTGGTAGGGTCGTTCCTCGACTCACAGGGTGTGAACCGTCCCGAATGGATGATAGTGAAGGTAGTACCGGTAATTCCTCCGGAGCTCAGACCTTTGGTACCATTGGATGGCGGACGCTTTGCCACCTCCGATCTGAACGATCTTTACCGGCGTGTTATCATCCGCAACAACCGCCTTAAGCGGCTCATCGAAATCAAGGCACCTGAAGTCATTCTGCGTAATGAAAAAAGGATGCTTCAGGAAGCGGTGGACTCTTTGTTCGACAACTCCCGGAAGGCAAATGCTGTAAAAACCGACGCCAATCGACCCCTTAAGTCACTCAGCGACAGCTTGAAAGGTAAGCAGGGACGCTTTCGTCAAAACCTGCTGGGTAAACGCGTTGATTATTCGGCCCGATCGGTAATTGTGGTAGGCCCCGAGCTTAAGATGCACGAATGCGGGCTGCCCAAAGATATGGCTGCCGAGTTATACAAACCCTTCATCATTCGTAAATTGATTGAAAGAGGGATTGTAAAAACAGTGAAGTCTGCGAAGAAAATTGTAGACCGGAAAGACCCGGTGGTTTGGGATATTCTCGAAAATGTGTTGAAAGGACACCCCGTGCTGCTCAACCGGGCCCCAACATTGCACCGTCTTGGTATTCAGGCATTTCAACCCAAACTGATCGAAGGGAAAGCCATTCAGCTGCAC
>JACDJB010000665.1_pt1 | contig 32794 bp, 29 predicted proteins | sample 7454121 | NCBI WGS metagenome assembly JACDJB01 (sample SAMN14253290, study PRJNA609438) | sludge metagenome | isolation source: sludge after 25d culture with pyrite | collected 2018-12-20
AAGGCCGTGACCAAGGGCTACGCGATCGGCTCCGCCGGTCTCGGCGCGCTGGTGCTGTTTGCGGCCTACAGCGAGGACCTGCGCTTCTTCATCTCGCAGGCCAAGCCCGGCTCGATGCTGCACAATCTGCAGATCGACTTCGCGCTGTCGAACCCCTACGTCGTGGTCGGCCTGCTGTTCGGCGGCCTGCTGCCATACCTGTTCGGCGCGATGGGCATGACGGCCGTGGGCCGTGCCGCCGGTGCGATCGTCGAGGAAGTGCGCCGTCAGTTCCGCGAGAAGCCCGGCATCATGAAGGGCACCGACAAGCCGGATTACGGCAAGGCGGTCGATCTTCTGACCCGTGCCGCGATCAAGGAAATGATCATCCCGTCGCTGCTTCCGGTGCTGTCGCCGATCTTCGTCTACTTCGTGATCTACGCGATCGCGGGTGGCGGGGCGGCTGGCAAGTCGGCTGCGTTCTCGGCCGTCGGTGCGATGCTGCTCGGCGTGATCGTGACCGGCCTGTTCGTTGCGATCTCGATGACCTCGGGTGGCGGCGCATGGGACAACGCCAAGAAGTATATTGAGGACGGCCATCACGGCGGCAAGGGTTCGGATGCTCACAAGGCAGCCGTGACCGGCGACACCGTCGGCGATCCCTACAAGGACACGGCGGGTCCTGCCGTAAACCCGATGATCAAGATCACCAACATCGTGGCGCTGCTGCTGCTCGCGATTCTGGCACACTGATCGCCTCAGGTTCCATCAACACGAAACCCCGCGATGGAAGTCGCGGGGTTTTTCTTTGCGCGGATGCCACACAAGATTGTTGCGATTTGATGACAGATTGAATCGTCATCCACATGCAAATTTCCTCTCAAAGCGGAAACCCGATCAAGATGATGTGCGTTGTCTCCTGTTGAACAAAGGGAGGCACCAGATGGCAGCAGACGATGGCGATCCGTTCGAGCAGGGGAAACTCGCGCGGTTCAACAATGAGCCGCACGACAATCCCTATCCTGAGAATAGCGAGCAGCATCAGCGCTGGGAGGCAGGCTATCGCTTTGTCGAGCAGGGCCTGATGTCGGTTTGATTGAGAGCATTCCTGAAAAAGAAAACGGCCGCCCCGGGGGCGGCCGTTTTGCGTATGGCCGGCGTCAACGTCAGTTGACGTCCATCTTGAGGCCTTCCTTGGTGATGATGCCCGCGAACTTCTTGATCTCGGCGTCGATGAAGGCGCTGTATTGTTCCGGCGTTCCGTAATCCGGCACGGCGCCCATCGCAGCGATGTTTTTCTTGATGTCGTCCCGTTCCAGCATCTTCTTGATCTCGGCATTGTAGGCGTCGACGATCGGGCGCGGCGTGCCCGCCTGCATAAACATGCCGAACCAGGACGAGACATCGAAGTTGGCGAGTTCCGGCGCGCTCTCGCGCAGGGTCGGAATTTTCGGCGCCTTGAAACTGCGTTCCGGCGTGGTCACGGCGAGCGCGACGAGTTTCCCGTCCTCGGTTTGCGGCAACGAGGGATAGAGATTGTCGAACAGGATCGACACGTCGCCGCCGAGCGCGCCGGTCAGAGCCGGTCCGGCGCCGCGGAACGGAATGTGCGTCATCTTCACGCCGGTCAACTGCATGAACCAGACGGCGGTGAGGTGGGGGCTTTGCCCGACGCCGGACGTTCCGTAGTTCAGCTTGTCGGGATTGGCCTTGAGATAGGCAATCAGTTCCTTGATCGACTTGATACCGCTCGACGGATGCGCCGATACGATGTTGGGAATGCGGATGGCATTGCTGACCGGCTGCAACTGATCCGCCTTGTAGGGCAGGGAGCGGAAGATGCTGTAGGCCACGGCATTGGGTCCCGGATTGCCCACCAGGATGGTGTTGCCGTCGGGCTTTTGCTGAATGAAGTAAGCGGTGCCGATGGTGCCGCCGCCGCCGGACTTGTTTTCCACGACCGCCGAGATGCCCCATGCCTGCTGCAGGTGCTGCGCGAGGTAGCGGCCGATCACGTCGGTGCTGCCGCCGGGGGCCGCCGGGACGATGATCCGCACCGTTTCGGTCGGACGCCAGTCGGCGGATTTGGCCGTGCGCGGCCACAGCGGACTTGTGGACAGGGCCGCCGCGCCAGACAGAACGGCACGGCGAGAAAGTGTACGTTTCATCGGTAGTCCTCCCAACTGCATCTCGTTATCGAGATCTTGTTGGAGAAAACGTACCGGTCAGGTTTCGCCGCGGCAAGCGCCGCCGTCGCGTCGCGATGAACGGGTGTTTCGCGCAGCAAAATAGCCGCAGGTGACCGCAGGCCGCGCCGGGGGATCAGTTCGGGCTGAGGAGCTTGAAGATCGGTGTCAGGTAGCTCATTTCCTGACCGCTGGTCGGCGTGGTCCGGCTGATGAAGTCGAAAATCTTGCCGTCCTGCAGTCCGTAATTGGCGATCCGGGTCACCGTGCGGTTCTTGTCGAAATAGATCGCGATCACCCGCTGGTCGACGACTTGCTGCTGCATGAACGCGACTTTGCGTTCGGAGCGCTGCGAGATGTAGTAGAACACTTCGCCGCTCAGGGTCGCGACGGTGGACGGCGTGCCCATCACGATGAGAACCTGATCCTGGCTGGCGCCGATCGGAATTTGCTCCAGCGCGCCCTGCGGCAGGATGTATCCCTTCTGGAACTGCTCGCCGGTGCAGGCCGCCAGCATGGTGCCGACAAGGAAGGTCGCAGCGGCGATCCGCAGACCGGCGGTGAATCCTCGCGTCCCGGCGGACTGTCTGAAAGCAGTCATCTTCCTCTTGCCTCTTGCATCAGCTTGAACGTTGACGTACCGGGCAGAGCCTCGGATTTCAACACACCGGGAGCCGCCGGAGCGATCATGGAATCGCCGCTGGCTTCGACGTGGAACCCAAAAATGCTTTGGCCATTCAATCGCTTCAGGAACCCCACCGTCCCGCGCGGCACCATTGAAGCCATCTATGGCATGATCGTGGCGCAAGCGCGAGAACCGGTGTTTTACGGACAGCTTGGCGTGCGCGACACGGTTAACGGCCGTTTCGACCTGCTGATTCTGCATCTGTGGCTGGTGTTGCGCCGAATGCAGCGGCTGGAGGGCGGCAGCGTGCTGTCGCAGGCGCTTTTCGACCATTTCTGCGCCGATATGGACGACAATCTCAGGGAAATGGGCGTCGGCGACCTGACGGTGCCCAAGCGCATGCAGGCCTTCGGCGAGGCGTTTTACGGGCGCTCCGCCGCTTACGATCTGGCCTTCGCGGGCAGCGATGAGGATATGGCGCGGGCATTGTCCAGAAACGTTTTCAATGGCGAGTCGATGGACAGCGCGCGGCGGCTGGCCGCCTATGTCCGCAAGGCCGGCGGCGGCCTCGATGCGGCGGACGCTGAGACACTGCGGAAAGGAAACTGGCGCTTTCCCGCCCCCGCCGAGATGCTTCCCGGAGACGTGTCATGAGCAGAGGCTCCCGTATGCCGGACAGCAACCACCCATGGAGCTTTCCTGTTCTGGTCGCCCAGTTGCCGGAGGCTGGATCGCATCAGCAGCTTGAAACGACCCCGGCGCAGCGCGGCCTGCTGGCCACCGCGGCAGGCGTGAACGCCGTGCTCAGGGCCGAGGCGAGTTTCGACGTCACGCCCGAAGCGGGCGGCCGCGTGCATGTCGCCGGGACGGTGCGGGCGAGGGTGGAGCAGACCTGCGTGGTGTCGCTCGATCCCGTCGAGAATGATGTGGAGGAGGCGGTCGATGTGACCTTCGCGCCTGCGGAGCAGATTTCTCCGTCGGTAAAATCGGTCCAGAAGGAGCAGGGCGAGGACGCCGAAATTCCCGATCCGCCTGAGCCCATCGTCAACGGCGCCATTGATCTTGGGCAACTGGCGACGGAGTTTCTGGTTCTGGGAATTGATCCCTACCCACGCAAACCCGGCGCCGCCTTCGAGGCCCCGGACGCTCCCGCAGACCCGGACGAACACCCCTTTGCGGCGTTGCGGGCGCTCAAGGATGCTCCCGGTGGCGCCAAGGGCAAAAAACCCAAGGGCCACTGATCGCCCCGAAAGGGCGCTTGACCGAACCTTCGGCCTGGGTCAAGCCGTTGTATCGCACCACAAAAACGCTATTGTCGCTGCCCGGCTGGGGTTGCGCCTTCAACAGCGAAGACTCCCGCCCGTCGCCATCGGAGACGTTGGCTTTCAGCTCGCGGCCCGTTAAGCCGCAACGATCAGGTTTCCGGAACGCTTATGCCGCAAAAGGTTCGAATCGCGCTTGACGCCATGGGCGGCGATTTCGGTGCATCGGTCGTTATCCCCGGCGCGGCGCTCGCATTGATGCGGCATAGCGACGTCGAATTCCTGATGGTCGGCGACAGCGCGCAGATCAACGCGCAGCTCGACGCCCATCCGGCGCTCAAGGCGGTGTCCCGCGTGATCCACGCCGACATTGCGATCAGCATGGACGAGAAGCCGAGCCAGGCACTGCGCCGTGGCCGGAAGTCCTCCTCCATGTGGCTCGCCATTGATGCGGTGAAACACGGGGAGGCCGATGTCGCGGTGTCCGCCGGCAATACCGGCGCGCTGATGGCGATGGCGCGGCTGAACCTGCGGATGATGCCCGGCATCGACCGCCCGGCGATTGCTGCGGTCTGGCCGACGGTGCGCGGCGAGTCTGTCGTGCTCGATGTCGGCGCGTCGATCGGCGGAGATGCCCGTCACCTGGCGTCGCTTGCGATCATGGGCAGCGCGATGGCGCGGGTCCTGTTCGATCTCGAGCGCCCGACGGTGGGCCTGCTCAATATCGGCGTCGAGGAAGTGAAGGGTGTCGAGGAAGTGCGCGGCGCCGCCGAACTGCTTCGCGCCATGAACCCGCCGCAGCTCGACTTCATCGGCTTTGTCGAAGGCGACGGCATCGGCAAGGGCGCCGCTGACGTCATCGTCACCGAAGGGTTCAGCGGCAATATCGCGCTGAAGACCGCGGAAGGAACGGCACGGCAGATCGCGGAATATCTGCGCAGCGCCATGACCCGGACCTGGCGCTCCAAGCTCGGCTACATCTTCGCGCGTGGCGCGTTCAATGCGCTGCGTGACAAGATGGATCCGCGCAAGGTCAACGGCGGTGTCTTCCTCGGGCTGAACGGCGTGGTCATCAAGAGCCATGGCGGCACCGATGCCGAAGGTTTTGCCTCGGCGGTTGAGGTCGGCTACGACATGGTCCGCTACGATCTCCTGCCCAAGATCAATCAAACACTTAACCGCGACGGCCACGCTCTCTCGATCGTGCCGAATCCGCAGGAGGCTGTCTCGTGACTGTGATGCGTTCGGTTGTGCTCGGCCATGGTGCTTACTTGCCGGAGCGCGTTCTGACCAATGCCGAACTGGCGAAGATGGTCGACACGTCCGATGACTGGATTGTCCAGCGCACCGGCATCAAGGAACGCCATATCGCGGCGGATGGCGAGTTCACGTCCCACCTCGGCTTGAAGGCGGCGCAGGCGGCGCTTGCGAGCGCCGGGATTGATGCGCAGTCGATCGACCTGATCGTGCTGGCGACCTCGACGCCGGACAACACATTCCCGGCCACCGCCGTGGCGATCCAGAACGGACTCGGCATCAATCATGGCGCCGCGTTCGACCTGCAGGCGGTGTGCTCCGGTTTCATCTTCGCGCTGGCGACCGCCGATAATTTTCTCAAGAGCGGCGCTTTCAAGCGTGCGCTGGTGATCGGCGCGGAAACCTTCTCCCGCATTCTCGACTGGAATGACCGTGGAACCTGCGTGCTGTTCGGTGACGGCGCCGGCGCGCTGGTGCTTGAAGCGCAACCGGCGGCGGGAACCACTGCCGACCGCGGCATCCTGACCACGCATCTGCGCTCCGACGGCCGTCACAAGGACAAGCTGTTCGTGGACGGCGGTCCGTCCAGCACCCAGACCGTCGGTCATTTGCGGATGGAAGGCCGTGAAGTGTTCAAGCATGCCGTCGGCATGATTACCGACGTCATTGTCGATGCGTTCAACGCGACCGGCACGACGGCGGAGGATGTGGACTGGCTGGTTCCACACCAGGCCAACAAGCGCATCATAGATGCGTCTGCGAAGAAGCTGCATATTGCGCCGCAGAAAGTTGTTCTGACCGTCGACCGCCATGGCAACACCTCGGCAGCGTCGATTCCTCTGGCGCTCGCGGCCGCGGTCGACGACGGCCGCATCAAGAAGAATGATCTTTTGATGCTGGAAGCCATGGGCGGCGGCTTCACATGGGGATCGGCGCTCTTGCGCTGGTGAGGTTTTTGCTAAAGTCTGACTAAATTGAAAACGAATTCATGCTGTTGCATTGATGAGCAAGGTTGACCCTCGGTCACTAAGCTCATAATTTCAGAACACAATATTTCATTTCTTTCGCCGTGAGCGGGGCAGGCGATGACCGGAACCGGGAAGACAGTCACACGTGTTGATCTGTGCGAAGCCGTCTACCAGAAGGTGGGGCTGTCACGCACGGAATCGTCTGCGTTCGTGGAGCTTGTGCTCAAGGAAATCACAGATTGCCTGGAGAAGGGCGAGACGGTGAAGCTCTCGTCGTTCGGCTCGTTCATGGTGCGCAAGAAGGGCCAGCGTATTGGCCGCAATCCCAAGACCGGAACGGAAGTGCCTATCTCGCCGCGCCGGGTTATGGTGTTCAAGCCGTCAGCGATTCTCAAGCAGCGTATCAACGGGAATGGCAACGGCAGCGCTGGCGCCGATGACTAAAGCGGGATCGCCGGCGCTGGAACCGCTGGCTTTGGTACTGCTGGCTTTGGTACTGCTGGCTTTGGTACTGCTGGCTTGGAAATAGCGGCTTTCAACGGGGAGCCCAGCATTTGGACAAGGCGCCGGACGCGTTTCGGACCATCAGCGAGGTTGCCGATGACCTCGATGTGCCACAGCATGTCCTGAGGTTCTGGGAGACACGCTTCACGCAGATCAAGCCGATGAAGCGCAGCGGCGGCCGCCGCTACTATCGTCCCGACGACGTCAATCTCCTGCGTGGCATCCGCCGGCTGCTCTACGGCGAGGGTTACACCATTCGCGGTGTGCAGCGAATCCTGCGCGAGCACGGGATCAAATCCGTGCAGAGTCTGACCGAAGGGTCCGCCGATCACGTCAAGGCCTTGTTTGACGGCCCGTCGTTTACGGCAGAAAAAGACGAACGCGCGTTGCATGTGGCCGAGCTTGAGAACGAAGCCGACGACGAACTTGAGATGGATGAGGCCGCCGAGGAGCAGGACGAAGAGGCCTACAACGCCTCGCCGCTGCCGCTGCGCGATCTCGGACCGCCACTGGCGGACCTGACGCCGCCGAAAGCCGTGGTGGCAAGGCCGGTTCAGCCGGGCCCAGCGAGCGGCTCGTCCGGCGCGGAGGCCTACGCCCCGCCGAATATCCGCAAGAATGCACGGCCGCTGGATCGCGGAAAACTTCAGGCCGCGCTGGACGATCTGATTGGCGCGCGCGCATTGATTGATCAGGCGTTGAAGGACAGTTAGGCCGCCGATCGCGCGAACTGCCCCGGGGACGGCTTCGCCGGACCGCATGCCTCCCGCGCGGCTGTCAGGCTTCCTCAAAGGAATAGATGTTGATGCCGATCTCGGGGCTGCAAACCGCGAGTGTGCGGCCGTGAATTGCGAGGCCCTTTGGGCCGCCCTCCATCCGGTTCTCGCGATTGGTCGCCTGGAAAATCGCGTCGTCTGTGACGGGGGTTTGCAGGTCCGCCTGCTTGCTCCATTGCAGGCCGAAGTGACTGCGCCGCGGCGCGTAGGCGCTGAAGAAGTTTCCGCCGGCATTGGTGACGATGAGGTGATTGGTGCGCGGCGTGAAGGCGACCGAATGCGGGTAACGCAGCGACCTGTCGTTGATCACCATGACGGGTTCGGAGCCATATTCCGGTTTGCCTGACCCGAACAGTCCGCTGCGCCGCTGGAAAACGCTGACGGTTCCGTTGCCATGGTTGGCCGTGGCGAGCCATCGCCCGCACTGCGAAAAGGCGAGGCCGTCAGGATGAACGACGCTGATATGAGCCAGTTCAAAATCGGGCTTCAGGGCAAAGCGCACGGGCGAGGTCGAGGTTCGCCGATAGAAGGAAATGCTGCTGGTGCCGAGATTGCACGCCGCCAGATAGTCGTTGAACGGCGGGACGAACGACACGCCGTCCGAATGGGTGAGTTTTGTTTCCGCGCCGCTGATTTCAAAGACCGGTTGCGACTTGTATCCGCCCGATCCGTCGGCCTCAAACAGGGCAAGCGCGCCGGTTCGCTGGGCCACAGCCAGCAGTTCGTCCGAGCCGCACATCGCGAAGGACAGATCGTGCGGATAGTCGAGACCGCTCAACCTGAAATACGGCTTGCTCTCAAACGTGCCGTCGGCTTGCCGCCGATACAGCAGCACCGCATTGGTGTCCGCGGTCGCGACGCCCAGAATTTCGCCGGATGTCGAAAACGCCAGCCCCTCAAAGCGCTCGAGTTGTCCCTCGGGCCGCAAGTTCTGAACGGTTGCCGGCCTGTTGTCGACCCTGAACATGACATCCGGAGACGACGACGATATCCCGCTGATGTCGTCGATCTTCTCTCGAAGGCGCCGTGTCACCGCACCGGGCAGTGACCGCAGCAATTGGCGCGGAGCCTGAAGCCGTTCGATCTGGAGCTTCAGTTGCTCGATCTCGGCGCTTTCTTCGTGATGAGAGGATTGTCCGCCCGGATTGCGCTTCAAATTCTGGACTTCATGCTCCGCCGCGGCCCAGCGGCTGATCTGATGCGACAGCGCCGATCTGATGGCGGATGAGGCGGTCTCATAGACCGGCAGGGTGTCGACATTGGCCCTGATCAGGTCCATGCGATTTTCGCCTTTCAGGCCGGCGAAGTGGTGGATGACCGGATCGGCTGCCATCGCGACACCGGGGATCGAATTCCACACCGGATCGAGCCGCGCAACATGCGCCCGGTCGCGTTCATTCGGCGTGTCAGGTCCGATGCCAAGCGAAGCGTTGTAGCCGAGCAGTTTGTGCAGGACAGCCTGCTCCTGCCAGGGGTGATCGTTGGTGGCGTGCATCGCGAGCACGCGCGCGAAGAATTCAACGGACCATTCGGACGTCCGGACCAGATAGACGCCCGCATTGAAGTGTGGCGCGAACGGAAGGCCGTCGAGGCGCGCGGTATCCGGCCCATGCCAGCACGCCATGAGATCGGCTGCCGGTTGCGCATCGTCAAGAATATCGCGATCGGTGCGCAGGATCAGCGCGTCGATGTCGAGCCAGACAACAAAATCAAAACCGCCGCGCAGGGCGGAGATGATCGCCGGGATTTTCATCCACGAATTGGAGAATCCCGAACCGTCTTTCTCGTGGACGATCAATTCGTATCCGTGACGCGCGGCGTAAGCCTCCATCCGCGGAAGCGTCAGCGCGGCGATCCTTGCGAAACGCTCGCCCTGATAGGCGGTGACAATGCAGCAGCGGGGCATCGGGTCGAGGGTCCTGAGATAAGCGGGACGGAGAGCTATTTGCTCGGTGGGACGATGGCCCAGGCGAAGTGGAATTTGAAGCGGCCTTTTGCGACCGGGATCACGATTGGCGGCTGCTGCGGCGCCCCCTTGGCGATCCGCGCCAGATGATCCGGCATCTTGCCGTCATCGCTGGGATTCCAGATCAGGATGGCTCCCTTCGCGTTCAGGTCGGCCCGGTCGATCCATGGCGCCTTGCTGAAATCGGCGTCGAGCACGACGCGGGGCCGGCTCGGCGTATAGCGGGAAATGTTGCCGGCCTCGATCTGCGGGCCGATCACATAGGCCGGTTCCCGTCCGGTCGCGGCCCGGTATTGCCGGCTGATTTCAGCCGCGAGTTCAGGTCCCGGAAACTCGTGGCTGCGCCGGACATAGCTCAGGCCCAGCAGGCCGCTTTTGAAGATCATGATGAGGAGGGCGGATACCACAAGCACCGCCGCCCAGAAGCCGGTCATCCAGCTAAGGCTGACCGGCGAAAGACCGTCCCGGTACATCATGACCAGCCACAGCCCGAAATACAGCCATAGCGGATAGCCCCACAGCGCGATGGTGCCGCGCCCGGTGACGGCACTCAGCACGAGCATCGTCGCCATCGGACCGAAGGCCAGCATCGTCACGATGCGGCGGTCGAATGAATCAATGTTGCGCAGGCTGCCAGGCTCGCCGGCTGCGGCAGCAGGCTTTCGCCGGGAAAAATAGATCATCGGAGCCGCGATCAGGACCGGCGGTACGAGGTAGCCAAGCTGCCGGATGAAGAATTGCGCCGGATGCACGATGTGATCCAGCACGCCCCGCGACGGTGCGGCTCGCCTGTCGACATAATCAAATGGCGCGAAGTTGTGCTGGATCAGCCAGACCAGATGCGGCAGGACCACGATCAACCCCGCGGCCAGCGCGATCCAGGGACCCGGCTTTGTCACATTCTGCCGCGCGTCCCGGTCCAGGAGGAGAAACAGCGCAATCGGAACCGCGAGGATGACAACGAAGTACTTGGCCCAAACCGCGCCGCCGAGCGCCACCCCGAGGAGGGCCCAGTCGCGGGAGCGTCCGCCGCGCAGCGCCGCATGCAGCGCGTAACCGGCGAGCGCCCAGAACGGGAGTTGCGCGACATCGTGATTGAAGGAGGTGGACGCGGAGTGGAAATAGTCCAGTCCGCAGATGATCAGGACCGAGGCGAGCGCGCCAAGCTGACCCACGATCCGCTTCGACGTACACCACACGATCACGAGGGTGATCGCGATGAAGGTCTGGGACAGGGCGTAGTAGGCGGCGTCGTAAGGCAGCACGCGATACACCGCCTCGGCGGCCCACCATGGCAGCGGCGGAAGTTTCGCATAGCCCAACTGCCATTCGCGTCCGTAGATCAGCGCTTCGACGCCATCGAGCGGCAGCGCCCGGTAAAACACCGACGGCAGCACGGTCCACACAACGAACTGAGATGCCACGACCAGCAGGAAGATTGCCGCCGGGTGCCGCGCGATAACGTCCGGCAGGGGGCTGCGCGATTGAGGTGTGGACAGGACCGTCATCGGTTGGTTGGCCTAGAATGGCGTTGTGGGATAGGGCCTCAGGTAATTTTTCCCGTAGTAGAGATGTAGCCTGACAATGAGCGATGCACCACGGCGAACCTCGACTGTCTGAACGGGTTCGATCGTCTCGAAGAAGGGCCCGAGCCGGGCGGTGAGCTGATGGTGCTGATCATCGGCGATGACGATCACAGCGTTCCATCCGATCACGGCCTTCGAGTCCTGACTGAAGGCGTAGTTGCGCGCGTCGCCGCACAGGCACAGCACCGGCAGCTTGTCACCGACTTCAAAATCCACCTTGCCGTCGATGCCGCGCGCCGTGGTCGCGACGAACAGGCGGCGTTGGCCGGTGAAGCCCTTTGCGTCGAAGACCGGACGCAACGCATCCCAGCGCAGGCCCTTCAGGGCAGGATTGGCGCGGCCCTCGGTCCGGGATTGCGGGAGAAGATTCCAGACTATCCCTGTTTTGATTTCCGCAGCCAGAACGGCAACGATCGCGACCGTGGTGATTGTGGACGCCAGCAGCCAGTTTCGCGTCAGCGCATCCGCGCGTTCGAGCTTCCGGACGACGAAGTGTCCGGCCAGCGGAAACAGCAGCAGATAGCCTGGTGCCTGCCAGTGATGATGTCCGCCGGATGAGGACCACAGCGCGATGACGGTGAACAGCACAATTGGCGTTGCGCCCAGCACCGAAGGCAGCCAGATGCGCCAGTCCGCGCGGCCGCGCGCGAGACCCCAGAGAGCGGCCTGAAGACACGGCACCCATATCCAGGGGCCGATCAGCGCGGCTTGCCCGATGATCGTTTCGAGCAGGCTGGCCGGACTGATCCCGGTATATTCAAACGGCCGCTGTCCCTGAAATTCAAACGACACCCAGCCGTGCCGCCAATTCCAGATCAGCACCGGGCTGAAGATCAGGAACGCCAGCGCCGCGCCAAGATAGGGGCCGGGTTCGGCAAACCAGCCGCGATGTTTCCGGCTCGTGATTGCGAACAGCACGAGACCCATCGCGGTCACGGCGGCCGAATACTTCGACAGCAGCGCGAGGCCAAAGCACGCGCCCACGCCGAGCCAGCCCTTCAGGCGCTGGCCGGGAGCGGTAATATCTTCAAGCCGCACGATGAGCAGAATCGCGGCGAGCACAAAGAATGTGGCGGGGCCATCCGGCTGCACCCAGGCCGCGAAGCTGATGGTGAACACGGGAGACAGGTTGAGCAGAAGCACCGCCGCCGCGCCCGCGCGCCGATCGAAGAGGCGTGCGCCGAGCCGGTACATCATCCACGTTGTACCGATGAACATCACGATGAAGGGCGCGCGCAGGATCGGCAGCGCGTCGGCGCCGGTCACGGCGCGTGCTGCCCAGGTGATCCAGAATGCAAGCGGCGGATGATCGAAATAGCTGAGTGCGAGATGGCGCGCGTTCGCGAGGTAGTAGGCTTCGGTATGATCGAGGTCGATTGCGGCAAAAGCCATCGCGAAGCGGAACGTCGTGCCGAGAACGATGGTCCAGTCGACGACCGCCGCCGGGCGCTCCAACACCTATGTTCTGAATGCCTCGGACGAGGCGCGCCAGCCGAGGCGGCGATGGGCCGTCGCGGGCTGCCGTACGCCGGGATCCGCTAACATGGGTGCTGAACGAGACGGGCGGTGCAGGGACGTGGACGCTTCCAGGGAGTTGCCACCGCTCCGGGACCCTTCGACGGATGATGATTTGGGGAGAGATTTGGTCGGAGCGAGAGGATTCGAACCTCCGACCCCTAGTCCCCCAGACTAGTGCGCTAACCGGGCTGCGCTACGCTCCGAACCGTGCCAAAAGGCCCCGATGCTGTAGCGTCCTTCGGCTCCCCGCGCAAGAAGGGGAATTCCGCGAGTTTGGGCCTTTTCCGGCCCTTTTCCGTGTCCGGCAGCCCCGTGATCACGCCGGAACGGGATCGCCCGCGTGATATGCGATTGATCTAGAATTGGCGCGATTCGCCAAGGGGCCATCCATGAACGAGACGCTGATTTCCGCCTGCCAGATGTTCCTCATTCCGGCGACACTGCTGTTCGCGGCGGTGGGAGTCGCGAACAGCCAGGGCATCAAACTGCTGGTCTGCCTGCTGGGCGTTGCGACCGCGGGGCTGTGGATCTATCGCGTCTGGTACTGGACCGGGCTGTCGCTGATGGATCGCAGGACCGCGCTGGGGCTGGCCGGCATGTACGGACTGGTGTGGGTTTTTACGCTCCTCGTGCAGCTCAAGAACATGGTCTCGCCGGGCTACGGCCGGCGCTGACGCCGGCACAGACCGGGTTCCTTTGAGATGCAAATTGCCGGGCCGGGCCACCAACGGGCTACACCCGTCAGCGACACATTTGTTAGGCTGAGGTTTTTCGGGCCGGGGGATGTATGCGCCGCACCGATATTGATGTTCTGCGAATTTTGCTTTGCGCCATCATCATTCTCGTTCACGCCCTGGCGATTTTCGCATCCGAACCCCACTACCACCTGAAGAGCGCGGTCACGTCACCCGCCGCATCCGCTCTTTTCGATATTCTTCGCGCGGCTGCGATATCGTTCTGGTTCATCCTGGCGGGCTGGTCGGCGGTGGTATCGCTGCGGACGCGCAGTCCCGGCCGGTTTGCCAGGGAGCGCGTGCTGCGCCTTCTCGTGCCGCTGGTGTTCGGCATCGTGATCTTCGGCTCCATGATCAAGTACATCGAACTGTACGACGGACGGGATATGGGCTTTCACGGCTTGCGCGAGGCGGAATGGCTGCAGGGTATCCTGCAACTCGATCATCCGGTCGGCTATTTCGACTTCTTCCCGCGCAACCTGAAGCGCCTGCCGCTGATGACATGGTCGCATCTGTGGTTCCTGGCCTATCTGTTCCTGATCTCGATGCTGCTTCTGCCGCTGTTGTCGCGCCTTGCGCGGCGCAAGCCGGACGTTTCGGTCCCGCCGGCGTTTGCCGTCTATCTTCCGCTCATTCCGATGATCGCCGTTCTCGTGGTGCTGAACGGTTACTGGCCATACTTTCCAAATCTCATCACGGACTGGAGCAACTTCGTCTACTTCACGCTCTGTGTGGCTATCGGTGCGGGGATCGCCGCGTGGCCCGGCTTCGAGGCGCGGCTTCGGGCCGAGGCGCCGCGATTGCTGGTGCTGCTGGCGATCGGTGTCATCGGCGTGGCGGCATGCGGCGAGTCCGCATGGGGCCGCTTCTACGTCGGCCTTCTGGCGTGGGGCGGAGCGGGCGCGGGCATTGGTTACGCCGCGCGCTTTAATCCGGCTGCAGGGCGTGCGACGGATTATCTCGGCGAAGCCACGCTACCGGTTTACATCATCCACCATGCGCCGCTGTTGCTGATCGGCTGGTATCTTTTGCCCGTCGCGATACCGCTCTGGATCAAGATCGTTATCATCTGGCTCGCGGCCATCGCGGCTACGCTGATCATCTACCACTGCCTTGTCAGGCCATGGCCGTGGATGCGCTGGCTGATGGGGATGGCGCCGCGAAAGGTGCGCGTTTGCGCGCCGGCAGCCTCCGCCGCTGTTCAGGAGACGGCGTGAGAGCGATGCCGTTGCGCGATCAGCGCAGCTTGCCCCGCGCCGCGACGGGAAGAATGCCGATAATCTCGTCGCCGCGCACCATGACGACCTCATCGGACATGTTGACCACGACGCAGACATGGTTCGGCACGATGCGCACGACATCGCCGACGGCGGGGCGGGTGTTGCTCCTTGTCAGATCGAGAAAGCCGTGTTCTTCCGCGAAGCGGGCGATCCGCGCCTGCGGATGTTCGAGGATCAAGCCATAGCCATCGAGGCCGCCGGTGTCGGCCGTGAGCGTTTTGGAGCCGGCATCGAGAATGCCGCGATCAGGCGACGCGCGGCTCACCACGGTGGAATAGACATGCAGGGCGCAGTCGTCCCACGACGCGACACCGGCGGCGACCTGCATGCGGTCGTTGTAGATGTAGGTGCCGGGGCGGTGCTCGGTCGCGCCCTTCAGCTTGCCGACATTCTTCAGGTTCGGCGATCCGCCGGTGGACACGATCTTCGGCTCGAGGCCCAACTGGCGAATGCCCGCCAGCGCCTCATCATGAAAATGCTGGGCCTCGGTCCAGCCGGTTTCCGTCGGGTACATCAGCAGTCCGGCGAACGAAAGACCGGGCGTGTCCCTGATCTGGCTGGCGAGCGCGATGGCTTCCGCGGGCGTTTCCACACCGGCGCGCTTGCGGCCGGTGTCGCACTCGATCATAACCGGCACATCGCGTCCTGCGGCGGCCGCGGCCGCGGTGAGACCTGCGATGACAACGGGATTGTCCGCGGCGACGGTGACATGCGTTTTGGCGAGCAGGGCGCCGAGGCGCGTCATCTTTTCCTCGCCGATCAGATTGTAGCTGATGAGAATGTCGCCGATGCCCGCCTGCGCCATGACTTCGGCTTCGCCGAGTTTCTGGCAGGTGATGCCCCTGGCGCCAGCCTCGATTTGAAGGCGCGCGAGAAGCGGGCTCTTGTGGGTCTTGATATGAGGCCGGTTGGCGACGCCCGCCTCGTCGCAAATCCTCTGCACACGCGCGATGTTTCGCTCGACACGGTCCATGTCGATGACAAGGGCCGGTGTTCCGTAATCACGGGCGATCTTTAGCGCGAGCGGGGTGATCAACATCGTGTTCCTTGTCTTGCGGTCACACGGTATTGCGCAGGGGAGCGGTCGTCCAGCCCTTCAGGAAATCAGTGACCGATCATCAGTCTGCGCAGTTTGACTACGATGTGGCGAATGATCAGCCACAAACCACCCTGCCGGTAAAGGATCGCGCTGTTAAGTCTTAGCCGGTCGAGACGCTGACGTGCGTTTCGCCGCCACGGAATCTGGCGATTGAACCCGGTTTTAGGTTGGGGAAGTTCCTGGCGGGTATCGGTGAAGAAGTCTGCCCAGGCCGTGGACACGCGGGACACATCATACCGCGCCCGAACATCCTCGCGAGCCTCCTGAGATATTGCCGCCCGCTTGCCGGGATCGGTTACAAGTTCGGTGATTGCGTGCAGCCAGGCGGCCGGCGTGTTTTCCACCAGCAATCCGGTCTCGGCATTCCTGACGACATCACGATAGGGCGAAATGTTGGAGTAGATGCCGACGCACCCGCAGGCGCCGTATTCGCGGTATTTGTTGTCGGTTTTGCTGCGATTGGCCTCGTGATCGACGAGCGGCGCAAGGCCGATCGTCCAGTTGCGCTCTGCCTGGAATCGAATATAGCCCGCGTAATCCTGCGTATGAGGGAAAAACCGCACGCGGTCGCCCGGTTTGACGTTCCTCGGCATGACGCCGGCAAATTCAAACACAACCCGAGGGAATTTTTCGAGGATCGGTCCGACAAGCGGTGAGATCAACTCCAGATCGTCAGCGCGCGAGGGGCTTCCCGCGAACCCGAGCCGGATTTCGTCGCCGGATTGCGGAGAAATGTTCTGGATCAGCGAGAAATCGAAGAATGTCGGAAGGACGGCGATGCGCGTGTTGAATGGCGAAAGGAAGTTTGCGAGTTCCTGAGAATTCGAGATGACAGCGCCGGCATTTGACACAATGAATTCGAGTGATCGCCGTGTCACTGGATGCCGATAGTATTCCGCGAGAGGAGAATTGCCGACAATGCGCCAGAAGTTGTCATCAATGTAAAACAGATAAGGATAGTTTGCTTCAGCCAGCGTCTGTGTCCACGAGTAGGCGCGCGGATCGCCGCATCGGATGAACAGCGGCAGGACGTCCGGCGAAAAATCCGCGGTTGCGAGCTTGTCGAGGAATTGGACCCGATAGCGAACGCCGTGCGGCTTACAGGCCTTCAAGACCTGCTCGATTAGATGCGTGGTCGCGATTTCGGCTTCGATGACAACAAGGAGGTTGACGTCGGTCATATCAACGCCGGACAGCCAACAGATGCCGGGGCCCTTGCCGCCGACCAACTCTGAATGCGCATCATCCCGCCAGAAATCATAACCGACGATCCCGCCTTAAACCCATGCGGATCAAGCCGCCGGAGCGGCTCTCTTCCACGAAGCCACACCGCTTGTAGATTCCGATGGCTCTGTCGTTCTGTGACATGACTTCAAGGTAGAGGTGAGGCAGGCTCAGGGCGCCGATACCGAACCGGACAATCGCTTCGCAGCTTCGCGTGATGTATCCACGGCCCGATTTCCCCGGTGCAGCGAGGAAGCGGCCGATCTCCGCCGATCCGGCGGCACGGTCGATATTGTAGATGGCGCATTGCCCGACGGGAATGCCCTCGGCCTCGATCAGGAAGAAGAAATCATCGCTCCTGGTCAGATAGCGCTCATACCAGCTTCGGTGGTTGTCGAACGTCAGTCTGTCAGGCGTCTTGAACCAGATGCGGGATTCATCCCGATTTCGCCAGTCGAGGATTGTCTGAAGATCGCGCTCCTCGACCAGCCGCAGCGTGATTGTGTCATCCCCAAATGGTTCGACCGGCGGCTTCATTGCGCGTACTTGATAACCAGTTCCGAGATGAGATCGACGTCGGACTTCGTCATGCGAAGGTGCATCGGCAGCGAGATGATTTCCTTGCTGGCAGCGGCTGCTTTGGGGCAGGTACCTTGGGCATAGGCGTACATCCGGTATTCGGTGTTGTCCCGATAGTGAACCCCCGGAAATACCTCGTGCTCGTTCAGGGCGATCATCAGGGCGTCGCGATTCTGCACACGAATCTGGAGCAGATGTTGTGCGGACTCGCATCCCGGCGCGGTCTGGACAACCGTCACATTGTTCTTGTCTTTCAGATTCTGGCCGTACCAGGCGGCGAGTTGCCGGCGGTAGGTGTTGTCGGCGTCGAGATATTTAAGCTGGACCAGGGCGATCGCGGCCATGATCGAATTGCCGTGATACTTGTATCCGACTTCCTCGACATCATACATCCACTTGTAGGCACCCTGAGACGCCGTCCGCGCGTAAGTGTCCTTGTTGATGCCAAGCCACGTCAGCTTGCGGACGCGCTCGTCGTCTTCCGCGTCCTTGAAGCAGATCATGCCGGAATCGGCGGTCGGAAGATTTTTGACCGCCTGAAAACTGAACACGGTCACGTCGGCGTCGCTTCCGACATGCTTTCCGCCGACGCGCGTTCCCGACATGTGGGCCGCGTCGAGAACCAGCTTGATGTTGCGGGCACGGCAAATCTCCGCAATCCTGGCATACTGTCCGATGTTCCCGCCGATGCCGACAAAGATAAGCGCCTTCGTCTTCGGCGTGATGCGGCTGAGTACACTTTCGGGATCAAGGCAGAGATAGTCGTCGACGTCGGCGAAGACTGGCCTCAATCCCGCATACAGGATCGCGTGATTGGTCGAGACGAAGGTCAGGGGAGTCGTGATGACTTCGTCGTCGTCGCTCCATCCAAATTTCGATTTGAAGAGTTCAAAGGCCAGATGCAGGCCGACCGTGTTTGAATTCAGGAAATGCGCATGGGGGAGCTGCGTGTAATCTTTCCACGCAGTTTCGATTCCAACTGTCTTGAAGCCAAGCCCGGTCCAGCCCTTTTCAAGGCACTCGCGGATTTCCGCGAGGCATTCCTCAACGCGAAAGTTCGGGACAAACAACTGAACGGCCATGACGATCTCGAAAGCTAGGGAAGTTCCAGTGCGTGGAGTGAGGCACCCTGCCTGTCCTTATCAGACAGCACGGGAAAAGGGGATGCGTCCGACGAAACGAAAGGCCATGCGATGGCGACATCCTGATCGTCGTAGCGGAGACATCGCTCATGTTCAGCATACCAGTAATCGGTGACCTTGTACTGAAAGTCGGCGCTGTCGGAGAGAACCAGAAATCCGTGCGCGAAGCCTTCGGGTATCCACAGCGCCTTCCGGTTGTCCGCAGACAAATGTTCGCCGACCCATTTTCCGAAGGTTGGCGAGTTTCGCCGGATATCGACCGCGACGTCAAAGACCTCACCCGAGGTCACCCGAACGAACTTTCCCTGGGGGCGGATGACCTGATAGTGCATGCCGCGCAGGACGCCCCGCGACGAGCGGGAAAAGTTATCCTGTACGAAAGTCACCGATTTCCCGATGGCGTCCGAGAAGGCGCGCGCATTGAAGCTCTCAAAGAAGAATCCCCGCGAGTCTGTGAAAACCTTCGGCTCGAACACGATCACGTCCGGAATGGCGAGCTGCGTGGCGATCATCAGAACGTTCCATGGGTCAGCAAGCCATGGAGATACTGGCCGTAACCGTTGTTCTTCATCGCGGCAGCCAGTTCTTCAAGCTGGGCGTCGCTGATCCAGCCGTGACGCCACGCGATCTCTTCGGGGCAGGACACTTTTAATCCCTGGCGCTTCTCCAGTGTGGCGATGAACTGGCTTGCCTCAAGCAGGGTTTCGTGGGTGCCGGTATCCAGCCAGGCGTGGCCGCGCCCGAGAATCTGGACCGAGAGCTGCTGCCTGTCGAGATAGATCTGGTTCAGGTCGGTGATTTCCAGCTCGCCCCGGCGAGACGGTTTAAGCGTCTTCGCAAGTGAAACGACTTCGGTGTCGTAAAAATAGAGGCCGGTTACAGCGTAACTCGACTTGGGGTGCGCGGGCTTTTCCTCGAGCCGGAAGGCTTTTCCCGACGCATCGAACTCCACGACGCCATAACGTTCCGGATCGTGGACATGATACGCGAAGACGGTCGCGCCCCGATCCTGCCGCGATGCGCCGGCGAGGACATGTGAGAAATCGTGACCGTAAAAGACGTTGTCGCCCAGCACCAGGGCACATGGTGCGTTCGCGATGAACTGCTCCCCGATCAGAAAAGCCTGGGCTAGTCCGTCGGGCGACGGCTGCACGGCATAGGAGATATTCAATCCCCATTTCTCACCGCTGCCCAGAAGCTGCTCGAAGCGGGGAACGTCCTGCGGCGTGGAGATGACAAGGATATCCCTGATATCCGCCAGCATGAGCGTCGACAGCGGATAATAGATCATCGGCTTGTCGAAAATCGGCAGGAGTTGCTTCGAGATCGACAATGTCGCCGGATGAAGACGGGTGCCCGAGCCACCGGCCAGGATGATGCCTTTGCGGTTCATAGCAGTCTCGATCTCGCAATTTCATCGACAAAGCGGCTGGCGTGCAGTTTCCAGTCGGGAAGATGGACGCGAAATCGCTCCCGCAGTAGCGATGTTTCCAGCCGCGAGTTTTTCGGACGGACAGCCGCCGCGGTGTAGTCCGCCCCGGTCACCGGAAAAACCCGTTTTGCATTTGCCTTGATGGGGAGGCCCCGGTTCTGGGCCAGGCTCAGGAGAAATTGTGCATAGTCATACCAGCTCGTCGATCCGGAGGCGGTCAGATGATAGGTCCCGGACAGTTCGTCCGGCCGCCTGACGTCACCTAGCTGATTGAGCATCGTCGCGGTGACGTCGGCGACCAGATGTGCGCTTGTCGGCGCGCCGAAGCTGTCGGAAACCACCTCCAACTGGTCGCGCTCGATCGCCCGCCGCAGGATCGTTCGCGGGAAATTGGACCCATGCGCGGAGTAAAGCCAGCCGCTGCGGATAATGAGATGCCTGCAACCGGTTTCCCGGATCGCGCGTTCGCCGGCGGCCTTGCTCTGGCCATAGACGTTCAGCGGGTGAGGTTCATCGTCTTCAGTGTAGGGCGACGCTTTTTCGCCGTCGAAAACGTAGTCGGTCGAATAGTGGACCAGCCATGCGCCGAGACGGGATGTTTCCTCGGCGAGAAGGCGGGCGGCGGTCTCGTTGATCCGGTAGGCCTTGGCTCGTTCGGTTTCAGCTTTGTCGACCGCGGTATAAGCGGCCGTATTCACAACAATGGCCGGCTGATGATGCCTGATCTGGGCGCGAATCTCGTCGGCATTTTCAAGATTGACGGTTTGCCTGTCGCACGCGATCAGCGGGCCGATCGCACTGAGCGAGCGCCGCAGCTCCCAGCCGAGCTGACTGTCCTTGCCGAGAAGCAGGATTTTGGGCGAGGGACTTGTCATCGTGTGGAGTAGTTCCGGCCCAGCCAGTCGCGATAGGTGCCGGCAACGACGTTCTCGGTCCACGCGGCGTTGTCGAGATACCAGCGGACGGTCTTTCGCAGACCCGACTCGAAAGACTCGTGAGGCCGCCAGCCAAGTGTGCGTCGGATCTTGTCGGCATTGATCGCATAACGGCGATCATGTCCGGGCCGATCGGCCACGAAAGTAATGTATTTCGTGTATGACCCATTCACGGAGGGGCGTTCCTCATCGAGGATATCGCAGATCGCCCGCACGACGTCGATGTTGCTCCTCTCGCTGTCGCCGCCGATCGCATAGGTGTGACCGGGCTCACCCTTGCTGAGGACCGCGCGAATGGCGGCGCAGTGATCGCTTACGTAGAGCCAGTCACGGACTTGCTGGCCGTCGCCATAGACCGGCAGGGGCTTTCCGGCGAGGGCGTGATGGATCATCAGCGGAATGAGCTTTTCGGGAAACTGATAGGGGCCGTAGTTGTTCGAGCAGTTGGTGATGATGACGGGAAGGCCGTACGTGTGATGCCATGCACGGACGAGGTGATCCGACGCCGCTTTTGATGCGGAATAGGGGCTGTTCGGCGCATAGGGTGTCGCCTCGTGAAACGGCTCCGCGTCCGGTGTCAGCGATCCGTAGACTTCGTCGGTCGAGACGTGAAGAAAACGAAACGCCTCCTTCTCCCCCTGTGGTAGCCCGGCCCAGTATTCGCGCGCGATTTCCAGCAGCCTGAACGTGCCGACGATGTTGGTCGTGATGAAATCCTCAGGGCCGAGGATCGAGCGGTCGACATGGGACTCCGCGGCAAAATTGACGATCGCGCGCGGTCTGACCCGGGCGAGAAGCGACCTGACAAGATCGGCATCGCCAATGTCGCCACGCACGAACGAGTGCCGCTCGTTGCCGTTCAGTCCCGCAAGATTATGGAGATTTCCGGCGTATGTGAGCTTGTCGAGAGTGACGACGGAACCGTTTTGCCCGGCACACCAGTCGAGGACAAAATTCGCGCCAATGAAGCCCGCGCCGCCGGTCACGAGAACAGGCCGGACGTCATCTGTTCTCAATGCGACAATGACAGTCATTCCAGCGGCTTCCCGAAGATCTGCGGTATCGCCTTGATTCCGCTTAAGTCGCTCAATTGTTTGTCTATTTTGCAGCGAGCGAATGCGCTCGGATTCGACGGCTGGTTGTAGTTTGCCCCCTTTCCGAGGTCAACATTCCGGCGGCTCTCACAGGGAAAGGTATTTTCCTACAGGCATACATTAGCCTTGGACTTTATCGAGCGCGTTCCTCACCTGATCCAGCAGAGGCCCTTCGCCGGAAACAATCTCCGCGCGGGTTTCTTTATTGAGGCGAATAGAGGCAAGGGTGTCGCCCGGTCCGCATGTGACATCGGCAGCCCGCGCGATCGAGAAGTCACCGAGCTTCTGATCCCAGGCCGACGCGATCGCATAGATGCGGCTGCGGCTGCAGGCTTCGTCCGCCACAAAGGTGATGCGGGCACTGTCTTGCAAGGCCACCGCGGTTTTCACAATGCCGCGCCAGAGACGATTGCGCCCGACGAGGCCCGCACCCCGCAAGAACAGGTTTCGGGTTTGCGCAGAGGGCGCGGTTTCCGGGATCCAGCCGATCGCCGGAAAATGCGGAGGCTGTACATTGTCAAACACACGCTTTGCGACGAACTGCCCCCATCTTTCGACAAACTTGCGATGATTGCGATGGATGATCGCGGCGCGCCGCGGATTGCTCCAGATGGTTTTCGACGTCGCACTCTCGCTGTGGATGACCGACGTCCCCACGCAGCAATAGGTGAACAATCCGGAAGCGCGAAGGCGCAACATTAAGTCAACGTCCTCGAAATATCCCGGATCGAAGAGGGGATCGAATCCGCCTGCGGCGAGAAAGACATCGCGGCGCATCAGCAGGCAGGCGGCAGAACAGTAGTCGACGATGTGCGGACCCGGGCTGGCCAGGATATCCGCCGGCGCACGCGCGAGCCCGTGACGGATCGTCCAGCCGTCCTGACGGACGTAGCCACCGGCCTCCTGGAGCCGTCCGTCCGGATAGCGCAGTTCGGCACCCACCGCGCCCGCGCGATGAGCTGTTTCAAGCACATGCAGGAGAGGGGCGATGTATCCGGGGGTTACCAGGACATCGTTGTTCAGGAGCAGGATGGTGCCGCCGCGCGCGGCCTCAACGCCGATGTTGTTGGCTTCCCCGAAAAACAAATTCTGATTGAGTTCGATCAGCCGCGCGCCGTGCAGATCACAGGCGTCGCGGACGACCGGCAGTTCGTCGGGCTTGCTGCCGTTATCGACGACGATAATCTCGTAAGCCACATTCTGCGTATGGGTGCGGACGCTCGCAAGGCACTCTTGCGTCATTCGTCCGAGATTCCAGTTCAATACGACGATTGAAAGATCCGGAGCTTTCTCGCTATCAGGCGCATTTGTCATAATCTTTATGCGTCGTTCCTGTCTCGCGATCCGCGCCATCGCCATTTGTCGGCGAGCCGCCGATAAAGGCGGACGCTGCGCGAGCCGGGAGTGGCCATCGAATCATGGAGGAGCGCGGTGACGAGATTCATCCGGGCTTCAAGCTCGGCGTTGCGGTCCTTGAGCGCTGAAAGTTCGTCCTTTTTTTCCATCGAGAATCAACGCTCCAGCCGAATGGCAGCCCGGTACCGACAACTAGACAATATGATTTGTCAGGTCTAGGCAAAATCCGGTACGTAAAGTTTCCCCAGGCAAAACAGAATGTCGCGCGCAGGATGGAGTGATCGTGAAATTCCGGGATTTTTCCTCCGATCTTGTAATTCAGGAACGCGCAACGGGCCGCAAGTCTCCGAAAGTCTCGATCATTCTTCCGACTTACGCGCGTGGAGGCTCCACGCTACCGGCGGCTGTTGAAAGCGTCCTGTCGCAAAGTTTCCCGGACTTCGAGCTCATCATTGTCGATGACGGATCGCGGGATGGAACCGCTGACGTCATCGCCCATTATGCACGATCCGATGAGCGGATCATTGTGCATACATATCGCGGCAACAGCGGGTTGCCCGCGCTGAGGGTTGATCAGGCAGCTCTTCGCGCGCGCGGAACCTATATCGGCTATCAGTTCGACGATGATATCTGGACGCAAGACAGTCTGCGGCTTCGCGTCGCCGAGTTGGAGAAAGCCGATCAGCTCGCGGTGGTCTACGGAAATGCGATGGTCAGCTTCGGCAGCGATGCCAAGCGTGAACCGTTTCTGCTTGGACAGGAATTTAGCTTCGCGTTTCTGACCCGGCAGAACTTCATCGCGAATAACACGGTGCTCCACCATCGCGGCCTGTTCGATGTCGCGGGGATGTATGACCCGCATGTCATTCTTCGCCGTTACTCGGACTATGATCTCTGGCTGCGATTTGCCAGATACGCCAGATTCATCTGGGTCGATGAGATCGTTTCTCACGTCAATGCGAATCTTGACAACTCGCTCGGCCGGGAGATTCGGCATTACTACACGCTGCACAGAAAGATGATCTCGATTGATCGCGACCGGTTTCTGAGGCCTGACCAGATAGGCGATTACGACGTGATGGACGCCGCGCTGTTTGCGGACCGTTTGACTGACGGCGAGGTTGAGAACTATCGCCGGAATGTTGCTGTGCCTTTTCTGGCCGGATTCAATGACTACTGCGCTCCTGGAGAACTCAGCGTTGCGGCCAGCTTGCGTCGGCGACGGCTCAATTTGCTGACAGTCAAGCCCGACTTTTCGACGTCCGTGGATGTGACGATCAACAATTTTGCAAACTTGCCGTTTCAGCAGGCGCTCGCCAACACTTTTGTCCCGGAGCATGAACTACCTGCGGTCGATCTGGCCGGCATGGATATCGCGGTGCTCTATCGGACAACGAGCGGTCACACAGGCGCACTGATTGCTCAGGGCAAAATCCCGTCGGTCTACTGCATGGACGATAACATGCTGCATTTCCACGAGGTCGGCCCCGAGCACCATCTTCTGGCGCCCGGTACAGCCGCACACCGAAGCATCGTTCGTCAGATTACCGAAGCGGATGCCTGTATCGGATACAGCGAAACCATTGTTGAAGACTTGCGAGAGCTTAACGGCAGGACGATCCAGCTCACGACCAACATACCGAGCAAATTCGTCGAAAGCCGCGAATATCACAGAGGGCAGCGGGTCCGTATCGCGATTTTATCCGGTGCCGGGAGAACCCAGATTCTCGCCGATCTATGGCCCGCGCTGGCTGCTTTTGCGGACAGACATGCCGGCGAAGTGGAGATGATTTTTTGGGGGATCGATCCCGCAAACTTCGCGAAGCTTTCCTGCGACGTTCAGTTCAGGCCGTTCGATCACAATTATACGCACTATCTGAACAGTCTGTTGAATACCTCGTTTGACATTATCCTGATGCCGCTGGATCATTCCACCCGCGCGGCGCGCGGCAAAAGCCCGGTCAAGCTGCTGGAAGCTGTTGCCGCCGGCGCTGTCTGCGTCTTCTCCGATGCCGCGCCCTACGACAGCCTCCCGGACGATTGTTGCCTGAAGGCTTCCAATACGATCGAAGCCTGGGATGCCGCGCTCGAAAAGGCTTTCATGCTGGGCGCGGCGGGGCGGCGGGTTATTCTCGAACGCGCCCGCGCGCTGGTCATGGAGAAGTATACGACGGAAGGCCAGTTCTATGATTTTCTGGCTGCCTATGAAGCTGTCGGGCTTCATGCCAGCTTGAAAGGAAGGTCCATCGCGTTCGGATTTCACGAAGCGGCTTTGGGAGGTGCAACACTGCACCTGCTTCAGCATGCGGGCATGGCGCACTCGCTTGGCTTCGACGTTCTCGGAATTGTTCCTCAGGCTGATCCCTGTCTGGAGGAATTCAGAGCTCGATGGCGCGCAATGACCAATGACGCTCCGTTGCTCACCGGGGAATGGCCGCGGGGGTATGCCGATACTGATGTCCAGGGTGAGTTTACTGAACGTCCTGTGATGGACGAGGACGCGGAGGCCGTGGCCCGACTTGTTGAAAAGCTCAAGGGCCACACTGTTGGACTTCTGCACTTCGCAACGTGGTCGCCTGCGATGAGTCTTCTGGGCAAGGCGCTGCGTGTGACGTCGGTAGCGAGCGTTCACCAGTATTATGGCGGCGGCGGATTGTCGGCTGTCGAATTTGCCGATGCGATCCACTGTTCCTCGCTCGCTCACGGGGCGAGGTGGGAGAATGCCGCCAGGGTGCCGGTCAGACGGATGGTGTGCCCCGCGGGTATCGAATATTTCCGCAAGTTCAAGATCAATCGTGATCGGATAGGTTCACCGGGCGCGCCGCTGCGGATACTGGTATCCGGCACCTTGCAGCCGCGGAAAAACCAACTCGCCATTCTCCAGGCAATCGGCAAGTTGAAGCGCGACGGGTATCATCTGGTCGCGGACTTTATTGGCTATACGCAGTTCAGTCCGGATTATGTGGCGCGGTGCCGAGAGGTGATCGAAGAATACGATCTCGCCGGCGATGTCAGGCTGCACGGCTTCGTGGAAGACACTCTCTCGTTCTACGATCGTGCCGATCTGCTGATCGTCGCCGCATTCGATGAATCCATGCCGCAAACGATCATACAGGCGATGGCAGCCGGCGTGCCGGTCGCTTCGACGAATGTTGGCGGCGTCAGGGAAATCGTTCGGCACCGATATACGGGGTTTCTGATTCGCGGTCAGGAGCCCGGCGAGATCGCCTCTTCGCTGCTTTCCCTGTCCATCGGCGAGCGATGCGAAATGGTGGATCGCGCGCATCGCGTGGCGAGCTTTCTCGCTCGGTCGAGCTATGTGAAGTTCGAGCTTGTCGATCTCTACAAGGAGGCGCTGCTCAGAAGCAGACAGGGCAGCCGGGTGAACGCTTCAGGGTCGGGGATGCGATCCGGCGATCCAAAGGGCAATATCCCTCGAAGAGTTGCGGTCGATGATGTCGCGGACATCAGGCAGTACGCGAGGCGGCGTTTTCCGCCTCCGTTTGCAGGGCGGACGAGACCTTCGGAAGATCTTCGGGACGTGCCGTATCGGGAATATGTGATTCCGTTTCGGGTTGACGATCTGCAGGTCGTCTCGCTGATCCTTGGACCGTCCGATCGTAGTGCGGTCGGCGTCGTTGGCATCGAGATTGTCACTCGGTCGCCGGAAATCGTGGCGCACGAAGTGATGACAGTGCAGTTGTCCAGCAAGGAGACGCCCGTGCATTTTGTTCTGCCTGCGCCTCTTCTGGAACTCGAAGAGGGGTGGTGTCTCCGGATATTTACGCGAGATACTGATGTTCCGATCTCGATTTACGAAGTGAAGGGACGTATTGCTGCGCTGTCCGGCAGACGGTCAGACATTCCGATTGTCCGCTTTCTGTCATCACAAGCGCTTGCCGACCAAAATTGATCCACATTTGCGGCCGATCGTTGGAACCGCTTTCGCATCTGCGAAGTTAGCGATCCGGAAATCCGCGCCCGTTTGCGCGGATCGGACACAATGCGAGGTGAGATGTTTTCGCTCGGTTCAACCACTGACAAGGCCGTTGCCGCAGCCATTCTTTTTCTGTCGTGTATTCCCGGCTCGCATGCGCAGACGGCGCATCCGTTCGCAGGCATGTCTGGCGTCTGGTCGGGCAAGGGCACGATTTCTCTTGAGGGCGGCGCGCGCGAGGCGATCCGTTGCCGCGCGACCTACGCGGTGCGGGCCGACGGCAACGCGCTTCAGCAGACGCTGCGTTGCGCGAGCGACAGCTACAAGATCGAGCTGACCAGCAATGTCGTCGCCGACGGCAACAAGTTGGCCGGCACCTGGAGCGAGTCCACGCGCAATGTCGCCGGCGAGGTTCAGGGCGCGGTCTCGGCGGGCCGTTTTCAGGTCGTCGTGAGCGCGGGGACATTTTCCGCTGATCTTGTTTTGACCACCAGGGGAAATTCGCAATCGGTTGTGATCCGCTCGCATGGTGGCGAATTCAAGGGTGCGAACATCACCCTGTCACGGACCTGAGATCCATCAGGCGGATGACGGGTTTGGTTGATTGGACCGCTCACGCGAGGATGCAGTCTGCGTCAGCGTGCCCGCAGCGATGCCGACCACGATGACATACAGCCAGCCTTGGTAGAAATCGCTGAGATGGGAATTGAACAGCGAACTCAGAATGTTCTGCACCACGGCGACAAGGCCCATCCAGGCGACAATGCCTTCGCCGCGGAATGTCAGCAGGTGAATAATCCACATCGCATAGAGGGCCAAAATTCCGACGATGCCCCATTGAATCGCCACCAGAAAGGTCTGGTTATGCGGGTTGCCGACAATCGGCGAGCCGGCCTGTTTTGGCGCATCGCGCGTGAGCAACGATCTGGCAGCCCCCGTTCCATGGCCGATGAACGGCGCCGCCTTGAAGAATTCGATTGATTTGCTCCACAGCTCCAGCCGCTGTCCGACAGATGTGGTTTGTTGCCCGCCCTGCGCGATCCTGTATTCGCTGAATGCGGCGGTGACCTTGTGTTGCAGGTTTGGCGAAACCATCCAGAGCGCGGCAACGAGAGCCGCCAGAGCTGGAAGGGCAATCCAGAATTGCCTGCGCCTGAGATAGCGGTACGCGAACATGACGGCGATAACGGGCGAGTACACCAGCGCGGTTCGCGCGACGTTGACGAATGCGAGATTGGCCAGCAAGCCGCTTGCGATGATTGCGCACAGGATCGCAAGCGAATGCCGCTTTCGCCGAAAGGTTTCGACTGCGATGGCGGCGAGAGCGAAAGCGCAGAACACGAAACCCTGACTTTGGTCGATATAGTTCTTGACGGGGACACCGGGCTGATCGGCCTTGTAGTGAATGGATACGCCTGGCCAGTACAGCGCGATCCAGGAATACAGCATGAGAATTGTGCACGAGGCGACGAATGCATAGAAGACGTAGCGGCCACGGCCGGATTGCCCGAAGGCGTAGATCAGGATCGGAATGCCCAACAGTTTCGCCATGGGCGATATTCCCCGGAACCGGTCAGACCACGGGACGCCGTCAGCCCATAGAAGGCCGAGCACGGCCAGGGCGCACAGGGCCAGCGCGGCCAGGCTGGCCGGATGCTTCAGGGAGCGAAGGAAGTCCGCAGGCTTCATCGTGCTCAGACATCCGAGCAGAAATGCCAGCCCGCAGATGGAGATAAGGGATGTCGACCACGGCAGGCCGGCGGCACCGATAATCGCGAAATTTTCGGTCCCCTTGCGCCGCGCAGCCCGCGCGAGCGGGAGGCGGGGTCCGGTCCATACACAAAAGCCGATCCAGACATCGGTCAATTCTCGCTTGATGGCCGCGTACATTATCCCTCGAATGGACTATTTTTAGGTGTGTCAGCCGCAAAATATGCGATATAGCTCAATACGATAACCCATATTTCAGGCCGTTTCGGACCTGACGCGGACTTTACCCGGAAGCTGGATGAGCGCAATCGACGGCTATATCGTGCGAGCGACATTGCTGGCGTTCTTGTTGATTGTCGTCTCGTTGACGGGGGTCATCTGGATCACGCAGGCACTGCGCGGCATCGACCTGATGACAGGGCAGGGCCAGTCCATTCTGGTCTTTCTCGGCGTCACTGGCCTCGCGATTCCGTTGCTGGCGATGATCATCGCGCCGATCGCGCTCTTGATCGCGGTCATGCACACCCTGAACAGGCTGGCGAACGATTCCGAAATCATCGTGATCAACGCGGCGGGTCTGTCACCGGTCCGGTTTGTCCGTCCCTTTCTCTATGCGACATGCGTGGTGAGCCTGTTCGTTGCGTCGCTTTCGCTGTATGTGGCGCCCGAATGCATGCGCGCGTTGCGGCGATGGCAGACCGAGATCGGTGCCGACGTGCTGACGAACATTCTGCGGCCGGGCGAATTCCAGAAGCTCGGACCTCTGACCATCCGCATTCAGGGCCGGCAGCCGGGCGGATTGCTGGTCGGGATTTTCATTGACGACCAGCGCAATCCGGCGGAGCGGATCACCATTCTCGCGGACCGCGGCACCGTTCAGAAGAACGAGCGGGGATCTTTTCTCGTTCTTCAGGATGGAAATCTTCAACGCTTCGAGGCCGGCAAGCGCGATCCGGCTCTTGTGGCTTTCGCCAGCTATGCGTTCGATCTGTCGCAGTTTTCAAATGTCGTTCAGACCGTGACCTATGGTCCTCGGGAGAGGCCGATTGGTGAACTGATCTCGCCTCCGCCCGACGATCCGGTCTACAAGCGTGTCCCGGGAGAATTTCGCTCCGAACTTCATGACCGGATTTTTGCGCCGATCTATCCGTTTGTGTTTGTCCTGATGGCGTTCGCGATTCTTGGCGCGCCGCGAACGACACGGCAGAACCGGAATTTTGCCATCGGGCTTCTGGTTCTGGGAATCCTCATTCTTCGCATCGCGGGCTTCGGGCTGTCGACCGTGTCGACCTCGCAACCCGTTGCGATACTCGTTCAGTACGCCTTGCTGGCAGCGGTGAGCGCCGCCAGCGTCTGGGCGATCGTGCAGGGCATTATTATCGACGCTCCCGCAAACCTGCTTGGGCGCGTCAACAATCTGTTTGCCCGTGTTGCAGCGCTCCGGCCGCAATAGCGTGGCGGGGTGCCTGGGTTAATCTGTCAAGCTGCCTGCAAATTCGCCTCGCTGGGGCGAAGTTCCGGCGAATACGAAAGTCGATCTGCGATGAAGAAAAAGACCGCGTTGATTACCGGGATCACCGGACAGGACGGCGCCTATCTTGCAGAGTTGCTGCTGTCCAAGGGATATTCCGTTCACGGAATCAAGCGGCGCACCTCGCTGTTCAACACCGATCGGATTGATCATCTTTATCACGACCCGCACGACAAGGGCTACGATCTGACCCTTCATCACGGCGATCTGACGGATTCATCGAGCCTCATCCGCATCGTGCAGGAAGTTCAGCCGGACGAGATTTACAATCTCGCCGCGCAGAGCCATGTGGCCGTCTCGTTCGAGGAGCCGGAATATACGGCGAATTCCGATGCGCTGGGGCCGCTGCGAATACTCGAAGCGATCCGCATTCTCGGGCTTGAGAAGAGAACCCGGTTTTATCAGGCGTCGACATCCGAATTGTATGGGCTGGTTCAGGAAATTCCGCAGAAGGAGACGACGCCGTTTTATCCCCGGTCGCCTTATGCGGTCGCCAAGCTCTATGCCTACTGGATCACGGTGAACTATCGCGAGGCTTATGGCCTGTTTGCCTGCAACGGAATTCTCTTCAATCATGAATCGCCCATTCGCGGCGAGACTTTCGTCACGCGCAAGATCACGCGGGCGTTGGCCCGCATCAAGCTGGGTCTGCAGGAGAAGGTTTATCTCGGCAACCTGAACGCGCTGCGCGATTGGGGGCATGCGCGCGATTATGTCGAGATGCAGTGGCGCATGCTGCAGCAAGATGTCGCGGAAGACTATGTTATCGCGACCGGAGAGCAGCACTCGGTTCGCGAGTTCCTCGACGTCGCCGCGAACGAGGTCGGGATCGCCGTTCGCTGGGAAGGCGAGGGTGTCAATGAAAAGGGATACGATGCCGCCACGGGGCAGTGTATCGTCGAGGTTGATCCGCGTTATTTCCGGCCGGCCGAGGTCGAGACGCTGCTGGGCGATCCGGCAAAGGCGTACAAAAAGCTGGGGTGGAAGCCGACAACCTCATTCGCTGATCTGGTCGCGGAAATGATGCGGGAAGATATGAAAACAGCGCAGCGCGATGAACTCGTAAAGCAGCACGGATTTAAGCACTTCAACTACAACGAGTAATTTTGAGAGCGAGAGCTTGCGGATTTTGTTGTCCGCGGTGTTTTGAAAAGTTTCTGTTTGATCCTGCTTCCTGCAGCTATAAGTTGTCCGGAATCGAGGGTGCCATTGACAGTAAAAGTTCTTATTACCGGGGCTTCCGGGCAGGATGGCTACTATCTGATCAACCTGCTTCGACAGCAGGAGTGCGTCGTTCATGCACAGTCGCGCCGCGCGGATCATTCGGATTCACACCGGGATGGTGTGCGATGGCATGTCGGAGATCCCGCGGATCGTGATTTTCTCGAAGCGTTGATCCGCGATGTCATGCCTGACGAGATCTATAATCTTGCCGCCATTTCTCGTCCCAGCCTGAGCTGGAATGAACCGCGCCTAACCGCGGAGGTGAATGGCTATGTGCCGCAGGAGCTTTGCGAGCTCTTGCTGAAGTACAAGCCGGATTGCCGTCTGTTTCAGGCTTCGTCGTCGGAAATGTTCGGAAGCGATGGGACGTCAGCCCAGAACGAGCAAACACGCTGCGTTCCAAATACGCCATACGGCGCGGCGAAGCTGTATGCCCATCAGATTGTTGGCGCATACAGGCAGCAGTATGGGTTGCATGTCTCAACCGGTATTCTGTTCAATCACGAAAGTCCCAGGCGCCCGCTGGCATTCGTGTCGCAGAAGATCGCCTATGCCGCCGCTGCGGTGTCGCTTGGCTTGCGCAACACCGCCCAGCTTGACGAGCGTGGCCGCCCCATTTTGGTGGATGGAAAAACTGCGTTAGGCGACCTCAGCGTCAGGCGGGACTTTGGCTTTGCTGGCGATTATGTTGAGGCGATGAGGCTGATCGTTCAGCATCCTGTACCGGATGATTATATTATAGGCACCGGCCAGGATCATTCGATTGAGGAATTTTGTAATCAGGCGTTCAGCTTTGTGGGCCGCAAGTGGGCCGATCATGTGATTCTCGACCCGGGTCTGGTTCGCAAGGTGGATAGCCGTTATACGCGGGCCGATGCGTCCAAGATTCG